>Ga0209083_1003877_pt1 | contig 12013 bp, 8 predicted proteins | sample AM7aDNAmetaG_FD_184132 | JGI IMG/M metagenome (GOLD analysis project Ga0209083, IMG submission 184132) | Freshwater microbial communities from Finland to study Microbial Dark Matter (Phase II) - AM7a DNA metaG (SPAdes) (version 3) | ecosystem: Environmental > Aquatic > Freshwater > Lake ...
TAGCCGACAAGTTCCTGGATATATTCCTTCTTCCCGCTGTGAACGGCGATCTCAAGCCACTTCATCCGGATATTCAGTCCGCGCCAGCCAACCAGCATTTTTGTCTGGTCAAGGTACTTGTCTGTTTTCTCAGGGAACGATAAACATAAATTCTGCAACGCCAGTTCCGTGTTGAGATAGGAAGAATCCTGCAGCGCTTTTTCGACATCCTCCCGAAGTGTGACCGGGATTGGAGAAACTTCCTTCAGCAAGCTTTTCCTGACATTGGCATCCGCATCATTCAGCGCAGCATGGAATATTGCCATTGAAGAATCTGTAGCATCGGATGAAAGCTGGTGAATGATTTCCGATTTTATAAGGTGAAATTTTTCATGATGATAACACTTGATAAGCTCGCTTCTTTTTTGGAGAATTGGTGTATTCCTCATTGCAACCAGGGCGTCGTAGCGGTCAATTATGTTCCTGGCACGTTCTGCCTGGTCAGAAAACTCATTAAAAGTCTTTTCGAACGTGACTTTCTTTACAACTTTTCTTCCAGGGTCAAACAAAACATAGGAAATCGGTTTCTTCTGAGGATTTGGAACAACAACTTCGTGAAACTGGTTTTCGATCCAGGTTACAAGAGAATCGGATGTTCCGTCTTTATAATGAACTTCAAACTGAACAGGCATCTTAAAATAGCCGATGAGATTATTTATTTCCTGGACCTGGTTAACATGGAAAATCGTCGAACGATGACCGGTTGTGTCGTCGCTTACTAAGTATGAAACCTTGTAATTCGGTTCTCCTCCGTGATTGATCCATTCGTCAAAAAACCATTGGTATGATTTTCCGGTAACATCGTAAATGCAACGAACAAGGTTGGCAGTCTCGGAATAATTGAAACTCCAGCGGTCAATGTATAGTTTTATTGCTTCGCGAAATTCCCGGTCACCCATGACATTCCGCAGCATTCCCAGCACCAGCGAGCCTTTCTGGTAGATCCTGGCCGTCCCGCCCATGGAACTGGCGACCGGGTAGTTGTTTGTTTTTGCTGCAGCCAGTGCCAGGTTCAGCTCATCATTCATGCTGTTTTCGTAATATTCCTCACCAAAAACAGAGCGGTCAAAAAGTTTCGCATAGTAGGTTGCAAAACTCTCCGTCAGCCAGACATCTTTATTCTCCAACTGGGTTATGCAATTCCCGAACCACTGGTGCGTCATCTCATGGGCATTGGTGTTGATGTAGTTCCGCTGCCAATAAGCTTGCGGATCAATCAGCATGAAATCGCCAAAAACAGTGGCAGTCGTTGTTTCCATTGCACCATACATATAATCAATCACCGGTGCCTGGCGATAAACAGGATATGGATATCTTACACCCAATTCTTTCTCCAGAAAATCCATCATATTAAGAGTGTACTGGTAAGTAGTCTTTACACGGTCTTCCTGGCCTGTATAATACCAATACTCCATCGGAACGCCGCTTTCTGATTTTGCGGTTTTGTAATTATAATCGCCGATCACGACGGAAGTGGAAAAGTAGGGATGATCCTTTGTCATCCGGTAATGCCAGCTCCTGGTGTTATCATCATTTTCCTTTACCTCCACCCGCTCGCCATTTGCAAAAACCTTGAAGGCCTTATCAAATGTGTAGGTCATATCCATCGTGACCCGCGCGTCCATATATGGAAGCCAGCCCATGGGCCGGTGTGCCCAGATCTCCTTGCGTTTGCCAGCTTCTTCAGGTCTCCAGCCAATGAAGTAAATCGACCCGGATTGAGGACGGGCTTCATAATCAAGGAAAAGCACATATTCTTTTGACCGTTCAAGAAGTCCTGCGGGTGGATATATTACCAGGTTATTATTCTGAAGTTTCCACTGCGATGCGGTGGGCCGGAAGTTGGCGCCATTACCCTGGATCCGGATTGACTTTACCGTAAAATCGGGAGCCGCGCAGAGGATGGAATCTGTCTGGTAACTTTTCGGAATGATCGTAAGCTCTGTCTTTGCGATGACAAGATTTTCTTCGGGCTTAAACCTGATATCGGCGGTGATGTGCTTCAGGGTGACCATCAGATCCGGCGGATTCGATGCACCATCCAGGTAATACGAAACGGTTTTATCCTGGGCTGAAAGATTAAAGGCGATGAAAAAAAAGAGAAGAGGAAAAACAAATCTTTTCATAGGAATATTTCAGATAATGCATTTACAGTTTTTGGTCTTAACAGATTCATTTTTTTTAACCACTGAGGCACTAAGAGCACTTAGGAATACGGAGAAAAAAACAATGTTCTTGCTGGCACTTATAATGCCTTAGTGAATCTTAGTGGTCTTAGTGCCTCAGTGGTTAAAAAAGCTTTACGCAATAAAGACTAATCAAACTCTTTCTTCAGCTGCTCAACCCATGCCGTAACCCGTTCATGCGTGAGATGACTCTCATACTCTTCGTCAATTGCCAGTCCCACGAGTTTTCCCTTGACAAGTGCCAGTGAACTCTCAAATGAATAACCTGTTCTGGCAACAGATCCGACGATCTTCACATTTCTCTTCCTCAGCCATTCATAAAGGATTCCCATCGCATCAACAAAAGTAGAACCATAAGTGCTCTGATCACCCAGGCCAAACAGTGCAACCTTTTTCCCTGTAAAATCGATCTTCTCAAGGATCCCAAGAAAATCCTCAAAATCATCCTGCAGGTCACTTACACCCCAGGTCGATACACCGAAGATAAGATACTTGTATTTTTCAACGTCTTCTGTTCCCGCCATGTCTACATTCATGATCTCTGCAACATCTTCCCCAAAGGCTTTGCTGATAAGACCTGCAACAATCTCCGTGTTGCCCGTGGTGGTTCCGTAAAATATTCCAATGTTTGCCATATTACCAACTATTTTCGTATGTTTGTCCTATCCAAAATGCCTGATTTTGCTAAACTCACAAGCCAAAAGTAGCAAAATTTTAATGAAGAATATATCACTCACCGAGAAACTTGTTCTTTACTTTCTCATCATCGGGATCGCAGTTATCTCTGTGATCAGTTTCTATTCATTCTACAGCACCAGGGAAGCCCTGATGAGCAGGACATTCGACCAGTTAACCTCGTTGAGATTAGCCAAGAAGAACCAGGTAGAGATCTTCTTCAGCGACCGGATCAAGGATATGATCCTTCTTTCGAATGCGGATGATTCAAGGAAAATTGTTTCGCAGGTGAATGCATTACCAGGCAGGAATAATGGATCGGGAGACCAGGAATTGCTTCAAAACTACAGTGATTTTCTGAAAAAGTACCAGACCCTGAAAAGCTATTTTAATTCCGTTTATCTTTTTGGTGCCGGTCATGTTGCACTCAAAGGATCACTTACGGATGAGGGAACGCCGGAGATCATCCAGGCGGACACCCTGCGACAGCAGATCATTTCCAGGTTCAATATCCCGGTTCAGTCGCACCAGGTCATTGTAAGTGACATGACGACCGACCCGAAATCCCACATGCCAACCCTCTATATTGCTGCTCCTGTTACTTATGGCGACAAGGAAATAAATGGTTATGTGGTTCTTGAAGTCTCTGTCGAGGCGATCAACAAGATCATGGTCACCAATAATCCGAAAAGCGGACTGGGCGCTACCGGCGAGACTTATCTTGTGGGAAATGATTTCAGGCTTCGTTCAAGTTCGAGGTTCATTACGAATTCAATCCTCACCACCATCGTGGAGACACAACCTGCTATCAATGCAATGAAAGGACAGGAAGGTCATGTCATCACGAGGGATTACCGGAACATCCCGGTATTGTCATCATACAGCAGGATCTCTGTGCCCGGCCTGGATTGGGTCATCCTTGCCGAGATTGATCAGAAAGAAGCGATGATCCCGATCTACGGCATGAGGAACAGTTTGTTATTGCTGAGTATACTGATCTCAGTCATATTTTTTATGTTCGTCTTCTTCACGACAAAAACGATTACAAAACCCATCATCCTGCTGAGGGATGCGGCAATGCGTATCGGGAAAGGAGACTATGACGTGGAGATCCCTGAGAGAACCAATGATGAGATCGGCGAACTGACCCAGGCATTCAATACCATGTCGGCACAGATCAAGGAAAAAACTAAGGAATTAGAGGCAGAACGGATCGGCCGTTTACGCTCTGTAATTGATGCCGAAGAAAACGAAAGACAGCGGTTATCACGGGAGATCCATGATGGCATTGGCCAGTCGCTAATCGCCCTGAAGCTCCGGCTGGAAGGATTGCTTTATATAGATCCGATAGAAGTCAAAGCCAACATCAATATCCTGAAGGACCAGTTTGACGGAACCGTGGATGAGATCCGAAGGATCTCAAATAACCTGATGCCAGCCGTCCTTGAAGCTTTCGGTATCACCATCGCCCTGCGCAACCTGTGTGATGAGACTGAAGGACATGCAGGTATCAGAGTTCATTTCGAAACTTCCGGTGACCTGGAAAGTATCAACACCAAGATTAAAACTTACCTGTTCAGGATTGCGCAGGAAGCCATTAACAATATCATCAGGCATTCGGGAGCAAAAGAAGTTGAAATGAAACTTTACCGAATCGATGATTTTGTTAATTTTACCATCTATGACAATGGAAATGGCTTCGATGTCAATAAGGTAGCATTCGAAAAAGGCAACGGACTGCACAACATGCGCGAGCGGGTTGCTTTGCTGGAAGGGAAAATAGAGATCCGGTCAGGACATAACCAGGGAACAGAGATCATGATTCAAATTCCCGTTTTCTGAATTTATGGAAAAAATTAAGATAATTTTAGTAGACGATCACCGGTTGGTAAGGGATGGAATCAAATCCCTGCTCAACGGGATCAATGATCTTCAGATCATCGGTGAAGCTTCCGACGGGACGGAACTTTTTCAGTTACTGGCCAGCCTGAAACCGGATCTCCTGATCATGGACATCTCACTTCCGGATATCTCGGGAATTGAAATAACAAAAACCATTAGCAAAGATTTTCCTTCGATAAAAGTGCTGATGCTTTCGATGTACAACAGTGAAGATTTCATCCTCGGCGCGATCAAGGCCGGGGCAAAAGGCTATTTGCCAAAGAACACCAGCAGGAATGAACTCCTTGAAGCAATTTATGCCATTCAAAGCGGGGAGGATTTTTATTCGGAATCTGTTTCCAAGACCATGCTCAAAAGCTATATCAGGCAGGCAACCGATGATGAAAAACCTGCGGAGAAAACCAATGAACTCCTGACCACACGGGAGATTGAAGTGCTGAAGTTATACGTCGAAGGATTGATCAACAAAGAGATCAGCGATAAGCTTGACATCAGCATCCGGACCGTTGAAACGCACAAGAACCACATCATGAGGAAGCTCGGGCTGAAGTCGACCGTTGAGATGGTGAAGTTTGCGATCCGCAATAAGATTGTCGAAATCTGAGAATTGATGATCGAAGATCCGGAAATTGACATTCATACGTAATTCCCGTACGCAAAGTTTAGTTTCTCTTACTTCATTATCCGTAATTTACAGGATTGTACAGCAATTTTATTCTGCCTAAAATTGTACTCCATAATTACATGGAAACAATTCTGCCCTCTATGACAAAAGGAGTTACTTCGCTCAGCGTATTCCTGAGTTTTATTCTTGTTTTCATTCTTTGTATTTCCTGTTTTTCCCAAACAGAGGATATTCATCAGGCTGAAAAAAAACCTTCAAATCCAGCGCAATTCAACTTGGGGACAGATCTCGTAAGCCGGTATATCTGGCGCGGAAAAGACTTTGGCAACTCACCTGCCATTCAGCCCAATGTTGCATTTTCTGTTGCAGGTTTCAAAGTGGGTGTATGGGGCTCATACGGATTTGTTCCCTATACCATCCAGGTAAATGATACCACCAGTGTAAATATGGGGAATTATGCCGAGTTTGATCCCTTCGTATCCTATACTTTCAAAGGGTTTACCCTTACAGTTACGGATTATTATGTCATCAATGGGCGGACCCCAAACTCAGCCGGTTATTTCAATTACAAGAACAGCACCACCGGGCACACGTACGAGGTTTCACTGGCCTGGGCCGGCCCCGATAAGTTCCCACTGCAGTTATTTGCCGGAACGCTCGTTTATGGCGCGGATAAAGGAAAAGATTCGCTGGGGACTTATGGGCTCGGAGCAAAAAATAATTTCTCGACCTATTTTGAAGCCTCTTATCCATTTACGGTTAAAGGGATTGGCGTGAAACCGTTCATCGGGGGAATTCCATTCGGATCATCCTGGTACGGACCTTATGGCGGCGTTGTAAATTTAGGACTGACCGTTTCCAAAACCATCCAGTTCACGAAGGAATTCGGGCTGCCGCTTTATACATCAATCATTACTAACCCCCAATCGCAGAGTGTTTTCTTTGTTGTTGGTCTTACTTTATAGTTGCATTTAACAAGATAAAAATCGTTCTAATATAGCTACCATTCGTTATTATCAATTTTAAAAACAACAAATAAACCCAATTAACTTCACTAATCTTATACACTTCTATTATGGGAACAATTGATGTAGGCTCGACTGGTTTTATGCTATTATCAGCCAGCCTTGTAATGCTTATGACTCCTGCCCTTGCCTTCTTTTATGGAGGTCTGGCAACCAAAAGGAACATCCTCGGCATCATGATCCAGAGCTTTGCTTCGCTCGGATGGACTACCGTACTCTGGTTTATTTTCGGGTACTCTTTGTGCTTCAGCGGCGGACAAGGTGCATTTTTCGGCGACCTTCACAAAGCTTTTTTGAATGGTGTTTCAATGAACTCTGTATTTGCCGGGAACGGAAAGATCCCTGAAATCGTTTTCATCGCATACCAGATGATGTTTGCCATCATCACTCCTGCGTTGATCACCGGTGCTTTTGTAGGCCGTGTTACCTTTAAATCCTACATGATCTTCCTGACCTTCTGGCAGATTTTGGTTTACTATCCCTTCGTCCACATGATATGGGGTGGCGGCTTACTCGCCGAGTGGGGTGTTCTCGATTTCGCAGGTGGTATCGTTGTTCATGCCACGGCTGGTTTCGCTGCACTTGCATCAGTCTTTTACATTGGTGCCCGTGTGGATAAGAATTCCACGCCAAACAGCATCCCGCTGGTTGCTATTGGTTCAGGATTGCTCTGGTTTGGATGGTATGGTTTCAATGCAGGAAGCGAGTTGCAGGTTGACAACATCACCGCTGTCGCATTTCTCAATACGGACGTTGCTGCTTCATTTGCCACAGCCGCATGGGTTGTGATTGAATGGGCAAGGGAAGGCAGGCCTAAATTGCTTGGATTGCTGACCGGGTCTATCGCGGGTCTGGCGACCATTACGCCTTGTGCGGGTTATGTTCCGCTATGGTCGGCTCCGCTGATCGGAACTGCAGCAGGTATCGTTTGTTATCTCGCTGTACAGTTAAAGAACAAGCTGAAATGGGATGATGCACTCGATGTTTGGGGCGTTCACGGCGTTGGCGGTGTGCTCGGAACAATCCTGCTGGGTGTGTTTGCCAGCAGTGCGATCAATAAAGCAGTAGTTACTGAAGGGCTTGCTTTCGGACAGTCGAGCTTCTTCCTGAAACAGCTGATCACCGTTGTTGCAGCTTCTGCCTATGCATTCATCTTTACATATATCATGCTTGCATTGATCAATCTTGTTGTAAAAGTGAGAGTCACGGAGGCCGATGAAAAGGCCGGACTTGATTATTCACTGCACGGTGAAAAAGCTTATGATGAAGGCTCGTTGTAATACTGAGATTAGAAAACTTGGGAATTAGTGAATTCCACTAAGATAAAAAAGCTGCTCCTGTTGGGAGCAGTTTTTTTTTTGCTTACCACTCCTCAATTTTATTTCTCAGGGCATATTTAATCATTTCTACCGTACTTTTGAAATTACACTTTTGCATGATGTTGTTTTTATGGGTTTTTACAGTATGAATGCTAATGTTGAGAATTGCGGCAATCGCATTGTTCGTATGTCCTTCCACAAAAAGTTTCAGGATCTCTTTTTCACGTATTGTGAGTTGAACTTTTTGCGAATTATCATAAGTTCCAGAATTCTTTGCATTGGAAATATAACTCTTTAGGACGATTTTTTTAATTGATGTACTATAATATTCATCACCATTTGCAATTGCCCTGATTGCCTGTATCAAAGTTTCGGTGGTGGAATCATGTTTGGGAAGGTACCCCTTGGCTCCTGCTTTAATAGAATTGTAGACATACGCCTCATCTGTAAACATGGATAGGATCAGAACTTTTATTCCAGGGAAATCCGTCTTTAATTTCTCTGTCAGTTCAATTCCAGACATAATCGGCATTGACAAATCTGCTATTATGATATCTGGCTTTGACGTTTTAACAAACTCAAGCACTTCCAGCCCATCTTTTAACGACCCGATAATTTCAAAATCCTTTTCGTCAGCGAGGATTTTCATTATTCCATCTCTAACGATTTGATGATCATCAACCAGCAGAATTTTTAATTTATTCATTGTTTCTTGGATTAGGAACATTGTTTATATGATCGGTATTTTAAGTCTTATCGTCGTCCCTTCATTGGGCTCAGTTTCAATATCCAGACTAGCATTGATCAGGGATGCTCTTTCCTTCATATTATTCAAACCATTTCCTGAGCTGCCAAAATTATTATCAAATAAAAATCCCTTCCCGTTATCTTCAATAACCAGGATGACATTTTCATCATTCCGGATGAGTTGAACATGAATACTGTCAGCTCCTGAATGCTTCACTGCATTATTCAATCCCTCCTGGGTAATCCTGAAAATATATGAATTGAACTTATTATCCAATGAATTAAAATCACCATAGGATGAAAAATCCACGTCGATAAAGGTCGTTTTGCTCACCGATAAACAAAGATTTTTAATTGCCACATCAATATCTGATTCAGAAAGCACATTAGGTGCAAGATTATTTGAAATCTCGCGAATTTCTTCTATCAAGGTCAAGAAGCAAAATTTTACTTCTTCAATTGTTTGTTTGGTGACTTCGCTGTTTTGCTTTGAAGTGCTTTCGAGTTGAAGTTTTATAGCGATAAGTTGCTGCCCCAGCCCATCATGGAGTTCACGTGAGATCCGGGTTCTTTCCATTTCCTGCCCATCTATGAGTGAAGTCAATGTTCTTTTCTTCTCTTTCTCGATCTCAATCGTTTGTTTTTTGATCTTTAAAATCATGTTGTTAAAAGTGACGGTAAGAAAACCAATTTCATCTGATGAACTAACCTTCAAATTAATATTGTAATCGCCCTCACCTACCTGTTCACTTGCTCTTTGCAGTATTTTCAGAGGAGTTGTTATTGTTCTTGACATCACATAAACAAAGAAAAGGATACTGATGGCGATTGCAGTAAAGCCGACTACTATCAGCAATAAAATGCTGCTTCTTGTCTCCCTTTTTGCATAACCCTCAATTTTTGAGCAATAGTCATTTGCCATTAAAGTAACCTTGTCAATATGTTTTCGATGCTCTAAATATTTTTGTTCAAGAATTCCGTTGACCAACTCTTTTGCCCTTGCCTTATCACCCCTTCTGATTGCAGGAATAAACTCATTATCTACAATCGAATAAAACTCTTCTGCCGGTTTAAAAGATAAGTTATCCATTTCATTTTTCATCTCGCTTTCGGATAAATTGTTCATCCAGTATTGGTGACGGCTATAATATTCTTTTTTTAATTTATCAATCAGGTATTTTGATTTTTGATTTAGAACTGAGCTGTCATTCTCATCTGTCATTTCGCGAACAGTAAGATAAGATTCGATTAAATAACAAGGTGGAGGCAGAATATCAGCAACCAAGTCCTTACCAAGAACAATTTTATTATAGATCGGTCCATTCACTTTCAGGTTATTCAGGGTTGAAAACGAATAAAAACCGAACCATGCCATTCCTATTGCAGTAATTAGTATTACTGTGAATATTTTAACAGATATCTTTAAATTGTTGAATAATTTCATGTTAATAGATAGTTATTCTTCAGAAGAAGAAACGTCACGAATACATAACCTGCAAAGCACAGGCATCTGAATGTCTAAATCATTAACAGAAAAGCGTTGATAATATTATTAGGAATGGATTGAGAATAAAAGAAATTGTTTTTTGTTTCATGAAATTATATATCTTGAATTTTTTCATTGAGTGATGTAAAAAGAGGGCGTCCCAAAAGGTCGCCCTCTTTTTCTTTTGCGCTCGGGCCGCGCGGCCTCGTCACCCCAACGCAGCTGCGACTTCCACTATCCCGCTTCGCGGGATTTCCGGCTTTGCCGGAACCGTAGACATCGAAGGCTGCTTATGTGGTGACTGGTGTTTTTTCTTCTACCAATTTATTTGTTGCAAAATGGCCTTAACATGACCATTTCTTCAGATTATGTGCAATACTGAGCAACCCCGCTTCGATTTCGACTTTATCACAACCATTCAACATAAATCGTTTGAAGCCTTTGTTATATTTAATATTGCCAAAGACAGGCTCTACATCACAGGGCCGTTTCTTTCGATGCTTGATTCCTTCCTCACTGAGAAGCAGTGCTCTGGCTTTTGCTTTGAGTAACCTCAGTTGATGGTTTGCTTCAATTACCCGATTACCGCTGTTTTTATGACACATTCCTCGCATTGGACAACCCTGACAGTTCTGAGACTGATACAAGGCATAGGATTGTTTGAGTCCATCATAGTTCGTCCGGGTTCTATTGCCCATTCGTTTCATTGGCTGACCCATCGGGCAGTAATAGCAGTCAGTTTCTTCATTATAATATAGCTTGTCTTGTCTAAAAGGATTCTTTTTCCCCTTGTCATTCTGGTCCTTGTCGAAGTAATTATCCTTTACGAAAGCCTGTATATACTTTTCAGCTAAAAACTGATAGTTCTGTTCTGAACCATAACCTGCATCTGCGGTAACAGTACTCGGCATTTGTCCATAAAGCGTATTGAACCCTTCCAAATGAGAAGGCAATGTCTTGGTATCAGTCGGGTTTTGATGAATGCTGTAATTGAGAATGAATTGATCTTGGGTAGATATCTGCCAGTTATAGCCTGGTTTGAGTTGACCGTTGAGCATATGATCATCTTTCATGCGCATGAATGTTGCATCAGGATCTGTCTTGGAGTAACTGTTCCGTCCCTTAAGGATTTTTTCCTGGTTTTCATACCGATCAAGCGCGTTCGGCCAGTTCTTGGCTGCATACTTTAACTTTTGGCTTACCTTCTTATTGACGGGTTTATCCTTCAATGCTTCGTTGATTTTGTTTATCGTATCGACAACTTTCCGGGAATCGATCTGGTCAAAGGTCGTGGGTGCTGTATCCTGAAGCTCTTCCTGTGCTAGCTTCTGCGTGTAATCCCAAAGGTCTTCTAACTGCTTCTTGATTCTTTCTTTGCTCGTCTTAATAGCCTTACCCCATACGAAGGTGTAACGGTTTGCCTTGGATTCGATCTTGGTGCCATCAACATAAACTTCTTTAAGGTTTACCAACCCTTCGGCAACCAACAGTTCAACAACTTTTCCGAAAACCTGTTTGAGAACTCCCTTTAAGCGCTCACTACGAAAACGATTAATCGTATTGTGATCAGGTGTGTTCATCCCGGAGATCCACATAAAATGAATATTCTCCTTTAAAGCAGCTTCCATCCTACGCGAAGAATAGATGTTGCTTAAATAGGCAAACACGATGACTTTCAGCAACATTCTTGGATGATAACTTGATGTTCCTCCTCCCTTAAACTTTGCAAAGAGGGGATCAATGTCGATCCGGTCGATAACCTGATTGACAATACGCACTGGATGGTTTTTATCTATCATCTCCTCCAGGGATGGAGGTATCAACATGATTTGATTCTGTGCGTATTCTTTGAATTTGACGTTCGAACGTTTTATCTGTTTCATATTGCAAGATAATTATATCTTACAGACAATCAGATATTTGTATAAATATTTATCAACTAATTTATTAACAATCAATCCGTTAAAAAGAAAAGAGGGCGTCTCGAACTTTTGAGACACCCTCCTTGC
>Ga0209083_1003882_pt1 | contig 12002 bp, 13 predicted proteins | sample AM7aDNAmetaG_FD_184132 | JGI IMG/M metagenome (GOLD analysis project Ga0209083, IMG submission 184132) | Freshwater microbial communities from Finland to study Microbial Dark Matter (Phase II) - AM7a DNA metaG (SPAdes) (version 3) | ecosystem: Environmental > Aquatic > Freshwater > Lake ...
CCACATATTCACAGGGCGTAGTAAAGAGAAAAAAGAAGCAAAAAAGAGAAAGCTGCTACTACTGATATGATTTCTCTACGAAGAACCACGATGATTATTATTGGTATCGTTCCGGTGATTACCTACACTCTGGTGGCAGTTTGTGGGTGTATTATTAAACGATTTCCGTGTTGTATCAAGAATGCCAAGTTTGTTAGGCAGGCTGGAAGACAGATAATTGTGTTGACTGGATTCTATGAGAGTAATATGATGTGTTCAGAGTTGTAGAGGGTTACTATGCTGACGATAAAAGAATACGTAACGGTTAAACGCGCTGCCGATATGCTCGGCGTCTGCATTATGACGCTGCATAGGTGGGATGCTCAGGGTAAGTTGAAAGCAAAGAGGCATCCTATAAATGGTTATAGACTTTATAAGGAAGAAGATATTAAAAAGGTATTGAGACAAATAGTATGAAACAGCCTACCTTTATAGACCTTTTTTGTGGTATTGGTGGATTAAGAATCCCATTTGAGGAGCTCGGCGCGAAGTGTATATTCTCATCTGATTATGACAAGCATAGTCAGATAACCTATAAAGAGAATTTCGGTGAAAAACCCGAAGGCGATATACGCGCCATACCGAACAAAAAAATTCCTGCTCATAATATTCTTCTGGCTGGATTCCCCTGTCAACCATTCTCCATCTCCGGTGTTTCTAAGAAGATAAGCCTGAACAGACCTCACGGATTTATGGATAAGGCTCAAGGCACACTATTCTTTGAAATAGCGCGCGTTCTGAAAGCAAAGAAGCCCGATTGCTTTGTTCTGGAGAACGTGAAGAACCTCAAGTCTCACGATAAAGGCAATACTTATCGCGTTATAAAATCAACCCTTGAGTCACTCGGCTATCATATTGTATTTGATGACATAATAGATGCGGCTCGGTTTGTTCCTCAGCATAGGGAAAGAATATTCATTGTAGGATTCAAAAAGCCCGTTAAGTTCGGACCTTTGAACCCGAAGGGGGAGCCACAACGAATAAGGGATATTCTGGATAGCAAGGTTGCTGATAAATATACCCTTACAGACCATCTCTGGGAATATTTGCAAAACTATGCGAAGAAACACAAAGCCAAAGGCAATGGTTTTGGGTTTGGTCTTGCCGACCTTGAGGGGGTATCAAGAACACTGAGTGCTCGATACCATAAAGATGGGTCCGAGATTCTTATACCACAGAAAGGTAAGAATCCAAGAAGGCTTACTCCACGTGAATGTTCCCGGCTAATGGGGTTCCCAAAGAGTTATAAAATTGTTGTATCAGATACACAGGCTTACAGGCAATTTGGGAATGCAGTAGCAGTTCCTGTTGTAAGGATTGTTGCGAAGGAAGTCATTAAATGCCTAAACGAAAGTGGCGGGAAATAAGGCCATCGTATGACACTGCCGGATATTTCAAGCAAAAAATACTTCGTTGGGTATATCAAAATCCTGGTCGATATCCGTGGAGAACGGCAAAGATAAAATTTCACACTCTCATTGCCGAGATTCTGCTTCAGCGTACAAAGGCAGAGCAAGTTATACCGGTATACAAGAGGTTTATCAAAGACTACCCTTCACCAACCGCTATTGTGGTGAGTCCTCTTTCTCAAATCAAAAAGATAATCGCTCCGCTGGGACTTCGATGGCGTGCTAGAAAAATCAAAGAGTTGGCAGCCACTCTCAAGAATCGGTACAGAGGGGAAATCCCGCTTCATATGGATGGATTAATGACCCTCCCCGGGATTGGTCAATATGCGGCGGCGGCATATCTCTCTTTGCATAACAATAAGAGAGCTCTTCTTGTTGACTCAAATATCGTTCGACTTTATGGTCGTTTTTTTGGTTTCAGGGTTCACGCCGAAACACGCCGAAATAGCGCGTTTATGAGTTTAGCCGACCTGCTAACTCCACACCGCGAATGCCGAAGGTTTAATTATGCAGTTCTGGATCTTGGAAGGAATATCTGTCGACCAAAACCACTATGTCCTATATGCCCCATATCATTAAAGTGCCATTATTATAATTACGGAAAGGAACAAAAATGACGTTATTTGAAATATTCAAAAAATATGTTTTATCACCGGAGGACGTTCTTAGCAAAAGTATTGATAGCATACTGCCGCCATTCACAAATCCAATTATAATTAAAAAAAAGTTTAGTTTGTATGTTGATAAAATTGGAGCGATGGCGTTCGATATATATCTCAAAACGGAACAGGAAGCAGGACGCAAGGCGATAGAGGAATATCTGTCTTTGGAGGTGCCAGAGCGAGCGACAAAAGATGAAACTATTAAAGTGACGGCGAAACACTTTAAGGAATTCGATAGGTTCTTCCTTTCGCTCTCACAGTCTCGCAAGCCACGTGCTGGAGGTGCGTTTGAGGATATCATCAAGATGCTTTTCAAGCGACTTAAATATCCGTTTGAGGAACAGCAGGTGATAAATGGTAAGCCGGATTTTCTGATGCCGAACCGACAGCACTATAACAAGAGCGCAATGGATTGCATAATTTTTACGGCAAAAAGAACACTGAGAGAAAGGTGGAGACAGATAGTTACAGAAGGAACCCGTGGTCTCGGTTTCTACCTTGCGACCATTGATGATGCCGTAACCGAGGCACAGCTTCAGGAGATGTCAAGGAATCGCATTTATTTAGTAATGCCAGCAGGGATAAAAAGGAGCATACAACACTATTTGAAGGCCAATAACGTATTATCATTTGAGGAGTTCTTTATGCTTCACCTTGACCCGGCGGTCAAGAGATGGAAGCGGAATGGGGTTATATAACAAGCAGAAACTATATGTCCCGATTCCTTCCTTTAGCGGTATAATCAATATATAGCTCTACGTGCGGTTTACGGTAATTCCGGGCACGATATTAAAATCCGGTAAACTTCCACCGACCAACGGTAGTTTATCGTTGGTCTTTTTCTTTTTTAAGGAGTCGTATGAAGAAGGCCATTGCCATTGTCCGACGGAATAGATACGGCAACGTGAAATGCGAAGGGTTGAGGGGTTTCAGGCACCCGAAGTATGCACCTCTCTGCCAGATATCGGATAGAGAACAGAAGCAACTACTGAAACATTATAGGCAAATTATTAAATTACGAGGACAGAAGTGAATCGAGTGCCAGAGGACAGAGTACATAAATATATTTGGCTCGTGACTTGCAAGGTCTGTGGCAAGACGTACTGCGAGAAAGGCCGTGCAAAACGATATATTCCAGTCCAAGTACTGCTACGAAGGATTCCATATCTCGGTCCTTGTCGGAAGTGTCAGGTAAAATTCGACGTAAAGAAGTATAAGGCGTTCTTCAAGAATACAGGAGGTGGTGTCCAGCAGGGCAGTCAGGATTATTGCATATGATATTTTTAGTTTTCTTCTCGACGGCATACGTTATCACCCAATGCTGGTTCCCAAGTAAGCGTTCATTTCTTGTATTTTGTGGAACATTGTCCGTTTTCACCGAAGGCAGGCTACTCCTCTTGGCCCTCGGCCTCGTCGTCGGAATACTTTTCATTAAAGAATCGTATCTTTATCTATGGAGGCCAGAATGAATATCAATAACGTCGTGGTCAGTATTTTCAAAATTCAGATAAACTCGTCGGAAAGTCTCAACATAGCACCATATCTTCACGATACAGACTACGATAATACGATTGCCTACACGGTTCACCAACGAATGAAACCGAGGGATATTATCTACCTATATAAGTTTCAAGGACCGGAATCTGATATCGTCCGTGATTTCAAATCCGAACTGGCTTTCTTCTTGGAAGATTACCGGCCACAGAACATAATGGATTTTGCATTCTTCCTCGACGTATTTTGTCCGATTCGCACGGAACCGTCGATACTTTCTCTCGATTACAAACCCTTCGGGCATAAGGTCGTCGACGATATCTTAACACCGACGAATGGGCTCCTCGTATGGAACCACCAACTGGAAGCAATAATAAGTCTATTTTATGAGCAGGAAAGCAAGGTCTTGGATATGCGAATAGGTCTGAACATACGAGACGTACTCGTAGAGAATAGGGCAAAGGAATTGAAGATAACCAAGAGCTTATCAGTATTCTCCTTATTTACAAGTCGTGTTGTAAATTTCACAGAGATGCCGAATATTAAAGGTGCGTATCGACTGTATAACGCACTATTGGAAGTATAAATGCGTATAGCCTTATATTGTCGAGTCAGCAAATCTGACAACTCGCAGGATCCGACCAATCAACTCATACCACTTCGGAAGTTTGCCGAGGCTATCGGTGGTGAGGTGGTAGCGGAATACGTTGACCTCCGGTCAGGGGCAAAGTCAGACAGGGTCAACTTCCTCAAAATGCTTTCCGACGCAGATTCGCACCGGTGGGATTTATTGCTAATATGGAGTCTCGATAGGCTTTCGCGCGAAGGTATTTCAAACACACTTGCCTACCTTCAAAGGTTAAAGAAGAACGGAGTGTCTGTAAAAAGTTTACAGGAATCGTGGTTAGATACCAGAGATACCGGCGTCGGCGAACTACTCCTTGCTATATTCTCTTGGGTTGCCCAGCAGGAACGTAATAGGATACGCGAGAGGATAATGGCAGGTCTCTATAGGGCAAAGGCGTCAGGGAAGCGGTTAGGCAGGCCTTTTGGCTCCAAAGATAAGAAGCGGCGTCGCACTTCGGGATATGTTATGCGTTGGAATGCCAATAAATAAACAATTACCCTACCTAAAATTCAACCTTGCCGTGTTGCCAATATCCCCGTTTCAACGAAATAGATAATCACTAGATAGTTTACTCTTGTCCAATAGCATATGATACACCCACAGGTTATCAAGGCTCTCTACAAAGCAGGCAGAGCCGGAGGCTGGTCGGCTCTACGAAAACTACCTCCCGACCTTATCGAGGGTTCCCTAAATGAGTCTCCGGCCTCTTGGCGTGAAACCCTCGGTCGTATATCCACACCGGATATCCCTTATATAATCGGGTCGTTAATCTGTATCGCAGAGATTTATCCAAAGTTGGAGCCACAGACCGAACGTGTTATATCACTCCTTACCATAGACCTCGAACGTCGCACCTCTCTTTAGCCCAATAAAAATATTTTCCCAAAATAGCGTTTTCACAGAAGCCTCTTTACTACATATATAGGTAGGGACCACAGGAGCGTGACCATATCGAGCATTGTGGGCTCATACTAAATATGTAGTATATGACCGAAGGCTAGTATAGCCTTGAAAGAGTTCGTTGCCGAGTAAACCCGATTGCAAAGGGTGCTGTATCGGCAACCTCAGCCGTGAGGGATATGAGTGACCCTAAATCCCAACACCGAGCAGGCAGTAAAACCACCAAACGAGGATAGTGCCTTATGCACTTTGAAGCCCACCCGTTGGGGCGCAGGAATATCAAAAGCAAAGTATGCGACGGGACTCGGAATGGCACCGTTCATTCTGGTTAAGAGCCAGCTCATTGAATATGCTTTGATAAAACGGTAATCATAAAGTACCACCACGGCGGGGCCTGATATCCTCAGTCTGCCTAGCTTGAAGTTTGTGCGTCGTGTTGGGCTGAGCGTATTATGGTTATGTATATTCAATGTAGGTATAGACCTCGGCAATGAACTTGTGCCTTGCTCTCGGACGACGTGGGCCCAGCCGTATAAATGGACCCTTGCTTCCTAGCGATAGGGAGTATCCTAAGAAAGCTTGAGCCGCAAAGCAGTTGTGAAAGAGTTAACTGCTCTATGAAGTTTATTTACTCTTGGTGAGAGGGTAAAAAAAGAAAGGGAAGGGTGATTCCCCTCTACCAGGTCGAATCTGTCCAAAAAATTAAAAAACTTAAAAACTATCACTGATTATTATTTTTATTAACTGGTATGGCTACTTATCCAATATATTTTTTTTACACATACAGCACAATAGCAGTTTAGTTGAAAAACTGATATAGATTAGCAGAGGTGTCACCACAAGAGTCCTCCGGCCTTGACTTCGGCGTTATAATGGCCGGGTCGTGGGCTCTGATACAAAGATTTTATGTAATATTTCAGTAGTTTTCGCATTAATATCATTGTAGGAAAAATATCTTGGGTCCAGCCCAAGCATACATAGAGGAGGTTAAAGTGAATAAAAATGACAGAACAAGACACGCAGTCAACACAGGGAGCCGTCGAGCATAAGGCTCTCGCGGCTCCGGCAACGGATATAGGATATCTAATCGACAGGTTCAAAGAATACCTTGAGGTTAAGTACCTATCCGTACGGACAAGGAGGACGTACGCAACCTATGCCCGATTCTTCAAGGACTTCCTTATGAAGAACGGTATCACCGACATACGATATCTGACACCGGACCTTGCCTTCAAGTATCAGGTATCACTATCGTCCAGAAACGAGTTCAATAACGTCATACTCACCACCAAGACGCAGGTGCTACGGGTGGTGGCCGTGATAGTCTTCCTACGGTTCCTCAAGGGCTACAACCATACTACGACCGACCTTGGGAGCCAACTCGTCCTACCCAGAGTGCCGAGGTCACTACCAAAGAACATACTATCACGCAGGGAAATCCTCCGAGTCCTTGAGCAACCCAATAACACCGACCCTCTGGAAATGAGGGACAAGGCAATCCTTGAGGTATTCTACTCCTCCGGTATCCGTAACTCCGAAATGCGAACTATGAACGTATACGATATAGATACCACGACCGGCATTATGAAGGTTATGGGTAAAGGCCATAAGGAGAGGATTATCCCGGTCGGCAACGTGGCTTGTAAGTATGTCAGAGAATATATCGACAAGGCTCGTCCGAAACTCCTTCACGGTGAGACGGATACCTTATTCATAACCAAGTCAGGACGAATGCTGACCGAGGACTTCCCGGCAGATATCGTAAGGAAGTATACCAAGAGGGCAGGTATCAAGAAGGATATCAACGCACACTGTGTCCGGCATACCTTTGCGACGCATATGCTGGAGAAGGGTGCGAACCTCCGGGTCATACAGACTATGCTCGGACACGAATCCCTCCAGACCACCGAAATCTACACCCACGTCGAGATATCTGACCTGAAGAAGGCACACGCAAAGACGCACCCAAGGGAGAAATATATCATATGAGTTACTACACACCGAACGAAGAAGAGGTTTTTGAAATCCTACGCAGACCCGACCTTGACACTGTAAAGGGCAGGAGGGATAAGGCAATCCTTGAACTACTCTATTCAAGTGGTCTACGTCGAAACGAAGTCCATACACTCAACATAGAGGACATTAACTTCAACGACAGCATAGTATCGGTAAGGAAAGGCAAAATGGGCAAAGACCGGATAGTCCCGGTCGGCACCCTTGCGAAGGGAGCATTGCGGCTCTACCTTGAACGGTCAAGACCCAAGTGGGTGAAGGATACTGCCGAGACGGCACTCTTCGTATCCGAACGTGGCAGGAGGCTATCTGCCTATATGGTCTATGAGATAGTCAAGTCCTACGCACAGCATAAGAAGATATCCACGCACTCGATACGACACGCGTGCGCGACCCATATGCTTAAAGGTGGTGCGAGCCTTGTCCATATCCAGAAACTGCTCGGTCACTCGTCTCTCAAGACCACGCAGATATATACCCGGCTTATGCCTCTTGAACTTCAGGAAATGTACCGGAAGGTGGGGCTTCGTGAGGAGGAGAAAGAGAAGGCCAAGTAACACCGATTTTGACTTGGCAACGCAGGTTTTGAGGACAGTAGCTGGCTATTATGGATTCTGTAACTGGCTATAATTACAATGGGTTAGGTTCTTTGACAGTGACTGCCAGTCCTACTTAGCTGGAATCGGTATCCGCAGTTCATTACAGGTCGGTTTAGGAGGGGGAAGCCCTTCTGACATATGGGCTAGTGTGGCGAAGGGCTTACTCCAGGGAGTAGCCAGTATCGGCATAAACTACGCTACACAGGAACTCGGCCTAAACCCGCTACTCGCCAACATAGGCTTCTCAGCTATATCTACAGCCATAAATGCCGGCATTCAAACCGCTACAGGGCAGACAGACCCTGACACAGGCAAGCCAATCGACTACTTCAAGTCAATCTATGACACCTACACTAAGAATGCACTCACGTTCTTGGGTGGCTCTGGAGATGCATGGCAACAATCCGCATACATGGCCCAAATACAGGACTTTACTAAGATAGCGCAAGATAAGGGGTTAGTCAGCGCCCTTAATACTTATGGAACAGGCTTCTTTAATGCGATTGCTGTGAACGAGATGACTAAGACAGGCATATCCATAGGAGATTATCTATACAATAAGCTGGACGAGCTTGCTTACGTCAATAAGACAATAGATGGTACTACATATGCAACGGTTGATATTAAAGACGATGGAACGAGCGATATCTTAGCTGAAGCCCTATTCCAACAGAAACAGAAATCAGACGGTTCAGGATTCTTCTGGGACTTCGCGGGATTAAAAGACATTACCAAGGATGGCTATACTCTTGGCTATGGTCAACTTGGAGTTGACGCATATGGGAAGCTTGGGTATACTGATGCAAAGATATACACAACCTTCAATTCAGACATCCAATATCAGCAGATCGTGAACGGCCAGCAGTCATACGCCGAAATAAAAGACTCGACCGGTAAGACACTACTTGTGATCGAGCCAACAGATGGTGGACATTACAATATCTATGACTCATATGGGAAGTATGTGGCTGCGAAGATAAAGGATTATACTAATCAGCCATTTACAATAAGCCTGAAGGATGGACTTAATGCTTATGAGGGAATCTCATTTAAAGATACATTAGATGGAGAGGCGATAAGTACCTTAAAAAATTTAGGGCTCACTGATGACGAAATTAATCATATGAGTCTTAATGTAACCAGAGATTCTACGGGAAATGTATCGTTTGATGTTGCCTTGCCCAATGGTAGTCATATTAACAGCATATCTTCTGGGTTGTCCAGCGTATTTGCTAATTTTGGCGCGCTATTTTTGGGCATAGATACACAGACATCAAAAAAAATACCGGACTACATTAGATTACCAATGCAAGGATTATCATTATTTAAATTCATGCCCTCGTTGGCTGTGCCAGTTTATAACATGGATAGTGTATTTGATGTTTTTGATATCGGTGTGACCGAGGCAATACAATATGGTGGCTCCCTCAAGGATTTAATTATAGCTGGATGTGAATTTGCCAAATCCTCTTTGAGGCAGAATATTGAGACCATCAAATCACCTGAAAGTAGCTCTGAAAAAATAGTCGCTGCCACTAAAAATTTATATAAATTTGGTGATGATATGCAAAAAGCTATAGAAAAGGCGGCTGGAGCCAATGTTGACGCAAAAAATTTGCAAAGAGCACTCGATATCATGACAGATGTATTAGGGTGGTCCTTAAATGTTATCAGGGGATCGGATGCCTATAAGAAATCTAGAGATGAAATGAATGTTTCTCAGAGATTATTCAGTGATGTGGTACTGTATAATTATGATCACGACAAGTTTTGGGAAAAAAATACAGTTTCAGGTGCCGCGTCCCTTTATAATAGCGGCTTAAGTTTATGGGAAGATATCTTCAAAAAGATTGGAAATTAATAAAGAGAAGGATGGTGGTATGAATAAATGGAAAGTAGTGATACGATTAGTCTCTCTAATTATCATAACATATGCTTTATTTTTAATTATTGGGGCAGTTTCATTATTTATTGAATTCCTGAAAAACCAAACAATATTAACAGTAGATTACTTTTTACGGACTCCTCTCTACGTTCTTTTGTTTGTTGCGGGAGTTTTTAGTTTAATGTTTAAGAGAGCAGGGGTGACATTGCTTTTTTGCGCTCTTGCATATGATATCCTATATTGGTTTATTCCGGGGCTATATCAGAAAGTATTTCAAATCGTTATGGAGGGGCATAGCTCGCTTGGGGCATCTCTCGCATTACTATATTTATTCTGTCAGCGATTTCTTATACCCATTATTTTAATAATATTCTTTACTCGGCGTCAAGTGCGGAATTGCTTTGATAACAAATAAATAGATAAAGCAAATAAAAGGAGACAAGAACATGGCAATGGAAATAATGTATGATCATGGCTATGTTACAGTTAAAGGAGAGACTTCAAAGCAGCTTCCCAAGTTTTATGAGTATATGTCAGATATGGGCTTTGTCATAAGCGGGATTCTAAAGAAAATGGGCCCACCCAAAAAGGATGAGGATATAGAGGATTTAAAGAAATATATTCAAGGAGAGAAGACCGCACTTGTACCTGAGGCGCGTATCAATGAAAAAGGAAATTATGCGGTAACCGCTCCTAAAAACCCCAATGAAAGCAAAGGACGTATTGCGTTATTGATATTCAGAGAAAAAGACGCGATAAAATTTCTGGGAACATTAAAACCCATCAAATTGCTTGCTTCGCAAAATATCGGGAAAAAAGTTAATATATTCAATGAGGACAAAAAAGAAAACCGCGCGGTTTTGGAAGATTATGGATATACGCTGGAGAAGACAGGATCTGAGGGGAATGATATTTGCTATAAAGTTTTACCATCTTCTAATCGATATAAAGATGTACCTTATCCTGATGAACTAACAGATGTGTTTGACTTTTATGTAAGGTCGGTCTTATTTAATAAAGGTTATGAAATTCTCGATTTTACGCCTTATCGTTATAGCTTAGAGGAATCGAGTTATAGGGAGATATTGGATAGAGCAAAAGAATTGGGCGTAAACTATTTATGTGTTATTAACTACGCCGCTCTCTCTGAATGGAAAGGCAGGGGTATGTCGTGGAATTCGTCTTATTATTGGACATTTGGCATAGGAGCTTATGTAGTCTGCAATATCAGTGTGTTTAATATGACGGACGCTAGCGACAAGTACGATACCATTTTTTATGGTATAACTCCATTTAAGTGGATGGTTGAGAAAAGTGAAAAATCAGCATGCCTGATATCAACGAAACCAGATACGGATATTTCTGAAATCAAAAATGAAAATGCCAATTTCTTTGTATTTAGTAATCGTGCCATTAGAAAAGAGATTGTAAATCAAGAGTCAAAGAACGTTGCTGGATATGCCGGGGAAGACGATCCGCGTCCAGAATCATTAAAATATAAGTTACTACATATGCTTAAGCAATAGAATAGCATACTGCGGGGTAATAGGGTGAAGGGAAAAATATTATCACTTGTAATAAGCCTGTTGGTATTACCAGTATTTTTTCTATATGCAAGTTCTAATGATTTTGATTCGCTGATAGAATCCCTCGCTAAATCCAATGACTATTCAGGGCAGATAAAAATACTTAGATCAGTAAATGATATCGATTCTTTTTCTGAAAAAGAGAAGGATAGACTTAAGAGAGCCCTTTTGGAAATGACGATTAACGCTGAAAATACCGTTGATCCCGGCTTGAATGCGGCTTTGCTTATTGAGGCCAATAGGTTATTTCCGGATGATCCAAGATTATCTGTCAAACTTGCAAAAGCATACGTAGAATTAGGTCAATATAAGCAAGCGTTGGACGCGCAATTTAAAGTCCTTACTCAAAGCGGCGGTAAAAGTGATGATTATGAGTTGACAACCGTTGCGCATGCAGTGATGGGGTTAGGGTTAATGATGACAGAATATAGTAAGAAGGCCTATAATGAGTTCAAAACGGTGATAAAGCGCGATCCAAAATGGACGGGCGGGTATTTCCTTATGGGTGCATATTATTTCAGAGCTAAAAATTTTAAAGAGGCGGCAAAGTATTTCAAAAAATGTCAAGAGATCAACCCGGTGCATGGCGGCGCAGCCAATATGCTGATTACGTTGAAAAAAGAGAATAAAATATGATCGTTAAGAAGTAATAGGGGCGGCTCTGTTTTATTGTCGTTAAAAGAGAGGCGCATGCAAGTATATAAGCGTAATAACTCATTACGTTATCATATCCCTCTATTGCAAAATGTCAACGGTCAATGGCCGCCACCGTGCCCCGTACCAGTCG
>Ga0209083_1003885_pt1 | contig 11993 bp, 10 predicted proteins | sample AM7aDNAmetaG_FD_184132 | JGI IMG/M metagenome (GOLD analysis project Ga0209083, IMG submission 184132) | Freshwater microbial communities from Finland to study Microbial Dark Matter (Phase II) - AM7a DNA metaG (SPAdes) (version 3) | ecosystem: Environmental > Aquatic > Freshwater > Lake ...
ATATCTGTTCAGGGGAAACCTGACTTCAGATAAGCTTTTTGGTAATGACAAGGTTTTAATTATTGAAGAAAATATCAGGAAATTCATCCATGCACCTTACCTCTGGGGTGGTCGGTCGCCTTTTGGAATTGACTGTTCAGGATTTGTACAGATCATTTATAAGCTTTGTGGTATTCAGCTTCCGCGCGACGCCTCAGAACAGTCTCGACTGGGAGAACCTGTTTATTTTATCAATGATGCCCTGCCCGGTGATATGATGTTTTTCGATAACCAGGAGCAAATTATTACCCATACTGGAATTTATCTCGGAAACAATAAAATTGTTCACTCTTCAGGTATGGTCAGAATTGACGATGTGGATACCACCGGTATATTCAATCAGGAACGGCAAATGTATACACACAACTTAAGGCTGACCAGGAGGATCAGCTTATAAGACATTAACAAATCTTATTTTGGATTTATCTCCAGCCTTTTGAGCTGCTAGTAATATTTCTCTAATCTATAACTTGTCTTTTTTCTGCTGCGCTTTATCTTTTCAAATACCTTCCTATTAATTTACCCTGTTTCATTTTACCTCTCTCAACAACCACTTCTCCTTTTAAAATGACATAATCAGGGCTTCCTTTTGTCGAAATCCCTTCATAAATATTGGTATCGCAATGCTGATGATGTGTTTTTGATGAAATAACGCCATCTGTCTCCGGATTCCATATTACCAGGTCTGCATCTGATCCCGGGGCTATTTCTCCCTTTTCAGGATACAGGCCGAAAATTTTAGCCGGGTTAGTTGAAGTGACTGCAACAAAATTATTCAAAGTAAGGTTGTTATATAAAACGCCATATGTATAAAGGAGTGAAAGTCGGTGTTCAATCCCTCCTGCTCCGTTGGGTATTTTAGTGAAATCATGAACACCATAGTCCTTTTGTCCTTTCAGTAAAAACGGGCAGTGATCAGTGGCAACGACCTGAATTGTTTCTTTTTTCAGACCTTCCCAGAGATATTTCTGATGAATAGCATTTCGTAATGGCGGACTAATGATATAGGACATAGATTCATATCCTGCGAAATGATAAACGCTTTCATCGAGTATAAGGTATTGAGGGCATGTTTCCGAATAAACCTGTTGACCTTCGCTTTGCGCCTTTTCAATATGCTCCAGCGATTCTTTAACAGAAGTATGAACGATATAAACCGGACAGCTAGCATTTTTAGCCAGTGCAATAACGTGTTTCACTGATTCCGATTCGGTTTCTGGGGGACGGGAAAGGGCATGATAAATGGGTTCTGTTTTACCATGATCAATAAATTCTTTCTGACTGAGCAGGATGTCATCACCGAGCTCACAATGAACAGTCACCAGAGCATGTAATCGGGCTGCTGTCTTCATCACCAGAAGCAGTTCTTCTTCTTTTATACCGATGACACCCTGGTAAGCCATATACGTCTTGAAGGAAGTGATACCAAATTCCCTGACACATCTGTCCATTTCGGCCGCAGTGTTTTCATTCCACGAAGTTATGCCCATATGAAAACTGTAATCAATTGCAGCGTTTTCTGCATCTTTCATCCTTTTCTCTAAAGCAGTAATCGATGATTCCGTTTTCAACGGTGTAATAAAATCAATAATGGTTGTGGTGCCTCCGAATAAGCCGGCAAGTGTTCCTGAAATAAAATTGTCGGACGAAGGACCTGCCGGTGTCGGCAGATCAAGGTGAACATGAGCATCGATTCCTCCCGGGAAAATATACTTTCCTTCTGCATGAATTACTTCATCTGCTTCTGAAACCTTGATATCATTACCGATACGGATAATTTTCCCGTAATCCAATTGTATATCCGAGACATACGTATGTTCAGAGGTGACTATTGTTCCATTGAGGATTATAAGAGACATGTATATTAAGCAGGGAATTTATCCACACAAAAATAATGATAAACCTGCAGAAATGATTATAATGCAAGTGAAATATTATTCAAGAAACTTACTTACATCCATTTTCTCAGCAAGTTTGCTTTTATTAAAAATAGATACAAGTGCCCCAACCGGAAAAACTGAAGACTGCTTCAGATAAAGGAAGAAACTGTATAAAGCAGCGTATTTGGCGGAAACTTTACCCCTGAAATCATGAACGATCACCTTGGCTTTGGTTTCCGGAACCTTCAGCGAAACATCCAAATATATTAACCCCTGGTCCATGTTTCGTATAGCATTACCTGCATAGTCAAGTCCGTCCTGAGATGTAATGATCAGTATATCCGGCTTTGGAGATCCCGTATATAGGATTTCATCATTGGAGATGATGATATCGGAAGAAGAAAAGCCAATTCCAACAGTAACAGGATAACTTCCTTTCTTTGTGGCTTTCAATCCTGAAGATAGTGCAGCCTGAGCAAAAAACTCGGCAGCCATTTGTACACCTTCACCTGCCGAACCGCATATCATTAGTCTGACCAGTGCTTTAAGTTTAGAACTGAATTGTAAAGGTATCGCTTCGCCAGGATCGATAAGCGATTTGCTGTTTTCAATCAGGTCAGGACAGAAAGTATCCCTATCCCTGTCCATATATACTTTTATCGGAAGCTCAGCGCCTTCAATAGTTTGCGCCAGTTTCATCCCCGGATTGGATTTTATACCGTAGCTGGGGCAGATTTCCATCACTTCTATCAGAGAGAATCCCTTTCTGGAAAAGGCTTCGGCAAGCTTATCCGAAATGTCGCCCATACCCAACACCCTGCATGCATAATTGGCTCCTGCAGCTGTCACTATTTCGCAAATATCATAACCTTTTTGCGTGGCCCCTCCCGGAAGCGTAGGGGTCTTGAAACCCATAGGGGTAAATTCGCTGGGTTGACCGCCTGTCATACCATAGAGCATATTATTATGGATGACCACAGTCATGTTGAAATTATTGTGGGCAGCATCAATAATATGTTGCATACCAATAGTTGCACCGCCATCACCAATAAAAACGATCACTTTTTTTTCAGGATTATTCAGCCCTGCAGAAACGCCCGAAGCCAGGGCAACAGATCTGCCGTGCAAACCGTGTAAGGTATGTGTAATTAAACATTTATCAATGATGCCATGACAGCCAATATCTGTCACAACAACAATATCAAGAGGATTTAATCCGAGTTTTTGTAAGGCTTTATCTGTGTTTTCCGAAATGAGTGAATGTCCGCAGCCTTTGCAGAACGGTAATTCAGCGTCGGTAAGATATTGTCTGTTCATAGTAGTTGTTTAACTTCTTTAATAATGCTGGCGGGATTGATCATTTTTCCGAAATCGTTTATTCCGGTGATGTGTTTTGCAGGAACTGCGCCAAACAAAAGTTGTCTGTAAAGCCCTGTAAAATTTTCTTCTGCAACTACAATATGGTTGTATTTTGAAAGAATCTCATAATAAACCGGAGGTACCGGCAAAAGAGTTTTAGCAATGAGCAAGGAAACTTTTCTTCCGTCAGTTCTCAGATTTTGAACAGCTTCGCGCGATGCCTGAGAGGTGATCCCATATGAAAAGACAATGGTATCTGCCCCTTCCTGTTCATCAGCTTCATAAAAAGTAAAGGATGACAGGTTCTTGATCATTTTGTCATGCAGCCTTTTTGAATTGTCAAGTGCGACTTTCGATGTATTTTGTATGATACCTTTAGTATCGTGAGTAGAAGCAGTTATCCTGACCTGATGCTTTGTATTTCCAAGAGGCAGGAAAGAAGGCACCAGTTTTTCATCTGCTTTATATGGTTCGAAAGGGATATCATTATCATAAGTTTTCCGTTCAACCCTCGTGATTTCTTTCAGGGAACTGATATCGAAACCTCCGATGGTCATCACTTCTTCCTTTGAGGTAAGAATGACAACAGGTGTTCTGAGGTTAACGGCAGTTTCAACTGCTTTCACAGGAATTTCCCAGCAATCTGCAGCATTACTCATGCTGAAAGTCGGTAGGGACAAGCCACCGGAAATAGTTCCATTAATCAGAGCGAGATCACCTTGTGCCCCGCATGTAGCCGTTCCTGTTGCAGGCCCAAGCCTCTGCACCAGGATAATGATCATGGGAAGTTCCATCATATAGGCCATATTAATGCCTTCGAGCATAAGGGCGTATCCCGGAAAAGAAGTTGCCGTCACAGGGAGTTTTCCTGTAGCAGAGAATCCGCTCATCCACTGCAATGTGGTGATTTCATCAGGTGCAGCCATGAATAAGGGAAAACGTTTTGTCGAATACGAGTAGAAAAGGTTGGCGGGTGTTATGGGATAACCTGCAAACACATCTGCTCCGGCTCTGAACAGTGCTTCAACCACCAGCCGTGAATTGTCGGTGAAAAGAATGTTATTCGTGTTGTCTGTCATTATAGAAGGTCTTTTAGTGACTTGATGATTATCATTAAGAAATATTTTATATCCTGTTAAAAATGATGTTTCAGAAGAAAAATAATCTTCTGCAAAGATAAGAATAATGGATATTTTTTCTTGAGGATTTAATAATAAAAAGATTGCTCACTGAAAACTTTAAATCACAAAACTCAGAAAAGAGTTTCATAATTGATACAATTCACGCTATCATTGCTGAATAATATTACCGCAAATGAATAAAGAGGGAACGGAATATCAATAACACACTTTGTTTCATTCGTTTTGGCGTAAATTGAAATTTCTCAATTCATCCCCCCAAAGTACTTTTAATTGCTTTATAATAAGGATAAATTAATTATTTCAAAATAAAACAAACAGCAAATAAATACAACTGTTTATTTTTTATATATATTTGTCCTGAGGTTAAAAAATTATGAAATGAAAAACAACACACACAAACCTTATGGTAGTATTCATTACCATAACCGTAAAACCTTTATGGAGAGAAATTTTGATTTTTCGCAGGAAAGTATATCTTTTATAACCATTTGCACTAGGGAAAGAGAATGCTTGTTCGGAAAAATTTCCGGAGGACAGATGATATTAAATGATGACGGCAAAATGGCAAACAAAAGTTGGTTACAAATTCCTTATTATTTTCCTAATGTGGTTTTACATCAGCACATTATTATGCCTAACCACGTTCATGGTATAATTGAATTTAAATCAGGATACACTATTAACGAAGACTCCCCAAATTTTTCATTTCCGCAACAAAAGCAGCGCAGCGAATTTGAAAAAAATATTCCAGCATCCACCGGTTCTATTATTCGCAGATATAAATCCAGCGTTACTAAATGGTTCTGGGAGGCCAGAATGAGAGGGATAGAAGATGTTGGAAATTTTCGCTTTAGTTGCCAGCAAAGGGTCCAGCGCCTGCAACAACCTATAACCATTTGGCAACGCAATTATTATGAGCACATCATACGAAACGGACAAGCCTATAACATCATTTCTAAATTCATAACAGACAATCCGATTAAATGGAATGGTGATATGTTTTTTTAATAAAGGTTACAAGTCCCGATTCATATATACAGATAATACTGATTATGTAACTTTCAGCCACCCTGCTATTTTTGGAAAGTTTATCATAATCATGGATAAATCCTGAGTTTGTTTTACGACAAAAAATAAATAAAAATATTTCTATAAAAACATTAAAAATATCGATGTAGTTATGCTCTAAAACATACCATTTGAAATATTCTTAATATCTTTGCAAAGAATTTCAGAATATGATTCTAAATATTGATTTACCAGCATTTTTCCACTTCAAGACGCATATTATTAACATATAAAATTCAACGAAATTATGTCAGCTACTATTCAATTTACTGCTCCCGACCATTATATGGTTGACGAGCTTTACACAGACGAACAGAAGATCGTCCGCAACTCTATCAGAGACTGGGTAAACCGTTCAGTTAAACCGATTATTGAAGATTATTGCAACCGTGCTGAGTTTCCAAGGCATCTTGTAAAAGAACTTGGCGATATCGGCGCCTTCGGCCCCTTTATTCCCGCTGAATACGGTGGTGCCGGTCTGGACTACATGTCATACGGATTGATTATGCAGGAACTTGAACGCGGCGATTCAGGAGTCCGCTCCATGGCTTCCGTTCAGACATCGCTTGTTATGTACCCGATTTATACATTTGGCAGTGAGGAACAACGCATGAAATATCTTCCCCGCCTTGCCAGCGGTGAGATGATCGGTTGCTTCGGTCTAACTGAACCTAACCACGGTTCAGACCCCGGCAGTATGAAAACCCGTGTCAAAGATATGGGCGACCATTACCTGCTCAACGGTGCAAAGATGTGGATCACCAACTCCACAATTGCCGACATCGCTGTGGTATGGGCGAAAGATGATAACGATAAAGTATTGGGGATGATTGTGGAAAAAGGCTGGAAAGGCTTTACAGCTCCTGAAACTCACGGAAAATGGTCATTGAGGGCGTCTGTAACTGGTGAGCTTGTCTTCGACGATGTAATTGTACCCAAGGAATATATTCTCCCCAACGTGAAAGGTTTAAAAGGGCCATTAAGTTGCCTGAGTTCTGCCCGTTATGGCATAGCATGGGGTGCTATCGGAGCTGCCATGGATTGCTATGATGCTGCATTAAGATACGCACAGGAACGGATACAGTTTGGAAAACCTATAGCTGCATTTCAGTTACAACAGAAAAAACTGGCTGAGGCAGTCACAGAAATTACCAAAGCGCAACTTCTTGCCTGGAGACTCGGAGTACTTCGAAATGAAGGTAAAGCCACTGCTGCACAGATCTCGATGGCAAAAAGAAATAATGTAAGCATGGCTCTTGAAATTGCCCGGGAAACAAGACAGATATTAGGTGCTATGGGTATTACAGGAGATTTCCCGATGATGAGACACATGATGAACCTCGAATCAGTTATCACCTATGAAGGAACCCATGACATCCATCTTCTTATTACTGGACATGAAATTACCGGAATTCCGGCTTACAAAGGATAAAAAATTAAGTGGTCAGAATTTTGAAAATCCGGGATAATTTTTATCCCGGATTTTTTTGTCAAAATTTATACGAGAAGCCCACTCCCAGCACTTCCTTAAACTGAACCTTACTGCTAATATCATGGTCATAAATCAGGCGTGTAAATATACTTGTGGTGATGAATTTACCCGCTTTTAAATTAATCATGGTTTCCCAGTTCACAGCTATATATTTTCTGTTGGCTGCAATTTTATTTGTGTAGTTGTTGAATAAGTCAACCTTTGTGGATATATTCATAAACTTTAACACATCTTTTTGAAATTTAGCAGTAAAATAAGCTCCGAATTCAGGCCGGAACTTTTTTCCTGCTTTTATCCTCGTGGTTCCGGATGAATCGTACACCGCTTTATCAACTCCGTATGAGCCCTGGTCGGCCAAAGTCTGATCCAGAACAAAGGTAAACCTGCCTGTTGCCGGTGAAATAAAGAATGATAAAAAGTCGAATGGTTTATAATCAAACCCTATGGCAATAGTCAAAAAGGCTGGAGCCATAAATTTAGAGACAACCACAGTGTCATTAGGGTATTTGTACCCATTATAAAACTGACTTTTAAAATTGAGTAAAACACTGTAAAAAAGTGTTTTATATGCGACATGGCCGAATTTTGAATTCAAGTCGATTTTGTCCTCATTTTTACGTAAAGGGTTGCTGCCTGTCTTCATTAATCCGTATGCCATCGTCAAGTTATTTTCCCAGCTCATTTTATTTCCCGTATAATTGGCAAAAAATGTGGTCAGCGCTGTACCCGACAACGCGTTTTCACCTCCCTGTACCCAATTGGTCAGACTCACCTGGTTAACTGCCAGAGATAAGAAACCTCCTTTCTGCCAGTGTTTCACTGTATCTTTTACCTGTGAAAATAATGGCAAAGAAAAAGCTGTAATGAATAAAACAAATAATATTCTTTTCATTTTACAGATTATTTGATTTAAGTAAATCCCTGATCTCTGTCAGTAATTCTTGCTCTTTAGTGGGAGGTACATCTTTTGGTGGATCTTCCGGTTTTTGTTTGCGGTTAAATCTGTTAATCGCTTTGACCATAATAAATATGGCAATGGCAACGATTATAAAATCAAAGATAACCTGAATGAAGTTGCCGATATTTAGTGTTACTGCCGGCATTGTTTTACCTGCAGCATTGATGCACGCATCTTTTAAAACAAACTTTAAATCCGTGAAATTCAGGCCTCCGATCACTAGGCCAAGCAGTGGCATGATCACATCAGCAACCAGAGAGGAGACAATCTTGCCGAAGGCACTTCCGATAATGATACCAATAGCAAGGTCAACAACATTGCCACGGCTGATAAATTCCTTAAACTCTTTAATGAAGCTCATAATGATAATTATTAAATGATTAATTTGTCACTAAATATATATTCTTTTTCATTTCCGGCAAAATTTAAATAGTTTTTATTTTACCTGTCCTGAACAAATTTATATTCGCTAATTTTGTTGATATAATATCTTTTTCAGCTCAATTTTGAACCCTATTTATAAATTTATATTTATCATTTGTCCTGTACTGCTGTTGTTTAACCTAAAAGCAGAAGCTCAAAGCCCTCCCTTTATATATTACCCTCTTGATAGTATTTCAGGTATTTCAGGCAATTTTGCCGATATCCGCAGTCATCATTTTCACTCCGGAATTGATTTCCGTACCTGTTCACGCGAAGGTCTGCCCGTATATGCAGTGGATTCAGGTTATATCGCCCGGATTTTCATATCGCCCTATGGATTCGGTAAAGCATTGTATATCAAGCATAATAGTGGATACACCAGTGTTTATGCCCACCTGTGCTCATTTAATGACAGCATAAACAGCTTTATTAAAAAAGAACAATATAAACGACAGTCCTTTTCGATGGACCTCATATTAAAAAAAGGGGAGATCAGAGTAAAAACCTGTGAGCTAATAGGTTATTCAGGGAATTCAGGTTCATCTGAAGGCCCGCACCTTCATTTCGAAACCAGGAACAGTAAATCCGAGAAAACCATCAACCCTGCTATGCTCGGATATCAATTTCCTGATACTATTCCACCTATTATTGAATATATCAAGTTATATCCTGCCGGACAAAAAAGCTGTATAAACAGATCGAATAAAGCAGTGGTCCTGAAGGTTGAAACTAAAAAAAAATCCGTTACACTGGCAAAACATGAACCCTTATACATTAACGGGGGCTTCAGCATTGGAATAAATGCTTATGATAAAATCAATAATTCAAAAATCAAATATGACCTTCACGGTATAAGTATCAGCATTGATACTATTTTGATTTTCAGTTGTTCCGCCGACAGTTTTTCTTTCAATGACACGCGATTTGTGGATACGTATATTGATTACCATGAACACGAAGAAAATAAAAGGGATTTTGTAAGAACATACGTTTCACCAAATAACGGGCTTGAATTTTACAGAACAATGACCAATCACGGTATTTTCAATCTCACTTCAGAAGGAACTCATCTAATAAAAATCGTTGTTACAGATAACCACAGGAATGAAACTGTTCTTTCCTTTCATATAATTAAAGATAATATTCCCTGCAATCCCGGATCTGCTGAAGGAAAAATGCCCGGAAAATTATGCCTGCCTGAGAAAATTAATGTATTTTTCACTGCAACAGGAAAATTAGAAATTCCTAAAAATGCCTTATTCGATACGACCATTGTCGGATTCAAGGAAATTTCTCAGGCAAATAATAATATTTCTTCCCTCTATTGCATCTATGATTCAGATATTCCTCTGTTCAAAAAAGCAGGTCTTTCTATAAAGGCCACTAATATTCCGGAAAAATTAAAAAATAAAGCACTCATCGTCAGAGTCGGGAATAAAGGGGAAATTTTTCCTTTGGGTGGTGAATGGAATAACGGTTTTCTGAAAGCTTCCATCCTTTCCTTCGGCACTTTTAAAATAATGCTTGACACGGTTGCACCTGTTATTTTATTAAAAACAGATGTTTCACATTTCCTGAACGATGCCGATACCATTAAGCTTGCCATCAATGACGAGTTGTCGGGTATCGATTTTTACAAGCCTATGCTCAATGGCAACTGGGTTCCAATGGACTATGATGTTAAAAACTCACAGATTGTTTTCCCTGTAAAAGAAGGAGCTATGCTGAATGAAAACTATTTCAGAATAATTGTCGGTGATAAAAAAGGTAATACATCCTGCTTTGAATTTGAATTTATAAAGGATTGATTAATTTTGTACAAATCCCCGTCATGCTTAAAAGAAAGAAGGCATCCTATCCATCCGGTTCACTCTCAAAGATTGCGTGGAGAAGATTTAGAATGAACAGGATGTCATTTTTTTTCCTTATCTTGATTGGTGTGGCGACACTTATATCCATACTTGGATACCTTATTACACCTGATGACACCCCTTATGCTAATAATCAGCATCTTGAACTCGGATTGAAAAAGCCCGGATTCAGTATATCAATGCTGAAAGTTATAAAAAATAAAAATCCGACAAAAAGGAATATTTTTGGCAGGATGCTTTTCGGACAAAAACCCAATTCTAAAGAAATACCTCTCTATTCGTTCCATTTTAAGGATGACAGGATCTTGATTGAAGAATATACCGGTGACAACCCAAATGAGGGAGCACTTTTATCCTTCAACCTCGCTGAAACTGTCTTGCCAATTAGTGGTAATGCTGCACCTTTCTGCCGGGGAAATCAGATTTATTATTCTGATATAAATGGTGTTAATCACAACACCTCAATACAGGAACTGCAGCAAATTGTTCTCAAAAAAAATATTATCAAAAAGAATTTCATTCTTGGCACCGATCGTTTCGGAAGGGATGTCTTAAGCCAGATCATCATCGGAACCCGCGTAAGTTTATCCGTAGGGTTTATTTCAGTTTTCATTTCCCTGGTAATCGGCATTTTACTGGGTTCTCTTGCCGGATTCTTCAGGGGCTGGGTCGATAACCTAATTATGTGGTTCATCAACGTTGTGTGGTCTATTCCGACATTACTTCTGGTTATTGCCATCACTTTTGCACTAGGCAAAGGATTCTGGCAAATCTTTATCGCAGTGGGTCTGACCATGTGGGTGGAAGTGGCCCGTGTCGTTCGCGGGCAGATCATGAGCATTCGCGAGAAGGAATTTGTGGAAGCAGCCATAGCACTCGGTTATAAAAACAGCCGTATCATTTTCAGGCATATTCTCCCCAATATAATGGGACCAGTTATAGTGATTTCTGCCGGAAATTTCGCTTCGGCCATACTGATTGAAGCAGGTTTGAGCTTTCTTGGACTTGGAGTTCAGCCGCCTGTTCCTTCCTGGGGTTCTATGATTAAAGAAAACTATGGTTATATCGTTCTTGACTATGCTTATCTTGCTATCATACCGGGATTAGTTATCATGCTCATGGTGCTGGCATTCATGATGGTAGGCAATGGCCTGCGTGATGCACTGGATGTTCGCGATGCTAAAGTAAACAGCTAATCTTCAATAATAATTTCGGCTGACATCAGGGCGGATTTGCCTAACATTGCATTGACAGCACAATAGCGTTCAATCGAAAAATTAACCGCTGTTTCAAGCTTCTCGAAGGGGAGATCCTTCCCTCTGAAAATGTATTTCACATGGATTTTCTCATATATCTTTGGATGGACTTTTTGTGTCTCTGCTGAAACCTCAACCCGGAAACTTTCAGGGTGTATCCTCATTTTACCCAGCAATGCGATTACATCCATTCCGGTGCATCCGCCCAACGCAGAAAGCAACAATGTTTTTGGACGCGGTCCCTTATTTGCTCCTCCGAATTCATCTGATGCATCTATTATAATCCTGTGGTCTCCAAAGTCTGACTCAAAAGCCATTCCCTCCGTCCATCTCGTAATTACCTGCTCATCCATATTCAATATTTTATTATTTTTGTTATAAACTTACATAAAAATCAAATAATTTATACACACACGATATAAAAATCAAGTCCGATACCGTACAATAATCGAGCTCGAAGCTCAATGTAATTTAATGTTTAATTTAAATTTAATTATTATGAAAA
>Ga0209083_1003886_pt1 | contig 11991 bp, 11 predicted proteins | sample AM7aDNAmetaG_FD_184132 | JGI IMG/M metagenome (GOLD analysis project Ga0209083, IMG submission 184132) | Freshwater microbial communities from Finland to study Microbial Dark Matter (Phase II) - AM7a DNA metaG (SPAdes) (version 3) | ecosystem: Environmental > Aquatic > Freshwater > Lake ...
CCCGCGCTGCCGGCCGCGCCCCCCCGTTCGTGGCTCACCGGCGCCTGAGCGACGGGAATGGTCATGTTGGGATAGGGTGCGGCTGGCGACGTTCACGCCGGCACAGCCGCTCAGCACCGGAGGTTCGACATGGAGTCCAACCGAGATCTGGCCCTCGTCACCGGCGCCTCTTCAGGTATCGGAGCGGCACTGGCCGAACGCCTCGCGAAGGACGGGCGCGACGTGTTGCTCGTGGCCCGCCGGCGGGAGCGCCTGGAAGCGCTGGCCGCCCGCCTGCGCGCCGCGACCGGCGCCTCTGCCCACGTCCTCGTCGCCGACCTCACGGATCCCGAGCAGCTTCTCGTCGTCGAGGAGCGGATCGCCCGGGAGGAGCGCCTCGACCTGCTCGTCAACAACGCCGGCTTCGCCGGCTACGGTCCCTTCGCCGAGATCGGGCCCGCCGTCGCCGGGCGCCTGAACGCGATCCACATCCTGGCTCCACTCCGTCTCACGAGGGCCGCGCTTCCGGGCATGATCGCGCGCGGTCGCGGGGCCGTCGTCAACGTCGCCTCCCTCCTCGCCCTCAGCGGGCCGCTGACCCTGCCGATGCCCGGCCGCGCGACGTACGCGGGCGCCAAGTCATTTCTGCTCACCTTCACGCAGCTACTGGCCGCCGAGCTCGAGGGCAGCGGCGTCCAGGCGATGGTCTGCCTTCCGGGCATGGTGCAGAGCGAGTTCCACGGCGGCGGCGGCGGCAGGCTCGCCGGCGTGCCGCTGATGAGCGCCGAGGACGTGGCGCAGGCGATCGTCGCCGGGCTCGCGCTCGGCGAGACGGTGTGCGCCCCGGCTCTCGAGGATGCGACCCTTTTCGAGAGGCTCGCCGAGCTGCAGCAGGCGGCCCTGAGCGCGGCGCGCTCGACGGCGCTCGCCGCGCGCTATGCGCGCTGATCAACTACCACACGCGCTGAGCGCGGCCGCACGACGTTCCCCGCCGCCGGGACGCGAAGAGGAGCAAGCCGTGGATGGGAGGGACATGCTCATCCCCGGGGGCAGTGAAGGAGGACCGCCTCGGATGACCGCTCCCGGCCGGGTCGTGCGCCACGTCTTCATCGGTCTCGGGGAGGCCCTTCGGCCACACCGCTGGGCGGTGCTCCTTCTGGCCGGACTGACGGAGCTCGTCGTCCTCGGCGGCCTCGGCCTGGTGCGCGGCGAGGATGCGGCGCTGGCCGTCGCCGTTTCGTTCATGGTGCTGACCGCCGTGGCCGCGGGGACGCTGGCCGGACCCTCCACCGGCGCGGCCGCCGCCCTGGTGGGCGGGGCCATCTTCTGGGCCACGGTCGCGCACTTCGGCAGCGATCAGTCGCTCCTGGCGACGGCCGTCGCGACGGCGATCTGGATGCTTGCCGCGCTTCTTTCGGGGATCATCGCCGAGGCGCTGCGCGAACAGGTCACCAGGCGCGAGGAGGCTTCCGTCGCCTTGGCCCAGGCACAAGCCGTGCGCCAGACGGCGGAGCACCTGCTTGCGGCGACGGCCGCCTTCCACGGCGGTGAGAGCCCGCGACAGGTGGCCGAAGAAGTCTGCCGGGAGGCTCTCAGCTCCTTCGGCTGCGCCTCGGTCGCGCTCTCGTTCGTCGAGGAGGCGAGCCTGCGCATCGTCGCGACCGCCCCGCCCACGCCTCTCGGCGCGGGGCTGCGCCTGTCGCTGAAAGATCACCCCGGCCTCGCGCCTCTGATCGCCCTCGAGCGCCCGGCTTTCTGGGCGGAGGCGCAGCCCATCGACTTGCCCGGCGCGGGCGCCCCTGCGATCCCCGCTGCGCTGCTCCCCGGTGGAGCCGTCGCTCTGGTGCCGCTGCGCTCCGGCGAGGAACCGCTGGCCCTGCTGACCCTTGCCTGGGACCGGGGCACAGGGCGGCCTGCCGACGAGCGTCTGGCCGTCATGCAGCGCTTCGCCGACCAGGCCGCCGTCGCCATCCTCGAGGCGCGGCGCGCGCAAGCGCGCTCCGAGGCGGCGAGGCTGCACGCGACCCTCGAGGCGAGCCTCCTGCCGGTCATGCCCATCGACCACGAGGACCTGGAGATCGTCACGGCCTACCGGCCCGGGGAAGACCGGCTGCTGCTGGGCGGGGACTTCTACGATGTCATGTCTCTGCCGGACGGACGCCTCGCCGTGATCCTCGGTGACGTGGCCGGCCACGGCCCTTCCGCGGCGGCGCTCGGCGCCAGGCTGCGCGCCGGCTGGCAGGCGCTCTCGCTGAGCGGCGCCGCCCCCTCCGCGATCCTCAGCAGTCTCGCGAGCATGGTGGCGGCGCAGCCCGACCCGGAGCTGTTCGCCACGGTGGTGCTGGCCTGGATCGATCCGCGAGCGCGCACTGCGGCTCTCCTCTCCGCCGGGCACCCTCCGCCGCTGCTGCTGTCGAACGGGCGGCAGGCCATCCACCTGCCGGCTCACGTTCCGCTGGGCCTCGACGCGGGCAGCAGGCCGCGGCCCACGACGGTGAGCCTGCCGCCCGCCTGGACCCTGTTCTTCTACACCGACGGGCTGATCGAAGGCCGCGCGGCGCCGGCCTCGGCGGAGCGCTACGGCGAGGACAGGCTCCTGCGGCGATTGCGGGAGGACGTTGCCGGCGGCTTCGACGCGGCAGCGCTCGACCGCGTCCTGGCCGAGATCGAGGCCGCCAACGGCGCCGCCTTCAGCGACGATGTGGCGGTCGTCGCGGTCTCCGAGGCGCGGCCGGGGCCGCGGCCCACGCCGACCGCTTGAGGCATGGCCTCGCGGCGCGCCGGCGCGCTCAGCGCTCGGCCTTGACGCGCAGCTCCCACACGGTCTCGGGCGGAGCGGCCGCCGGCCGCGGCAGCCGGGCGGCGAGCACGGCCACCGCGAGCGGCAGCGCGGCGATCGCGTAGAGCACAGAGCTCGGCCCCGCGGCGTCCCCGAGCAGGCCGAGCGCAGCCACGATGAGGCCGCCGACGCCGCCGCAGAGGCCGATCGTCAGGCCTGTGGCGAGGCCCATGTGCGCCGGCAGGTATTCCTGCGCGAGCACGAGCGCGACGCTCACGTTGGCGTTCACGCAGATCCCGATGAGGATCACCAGAGGGATCATCGCCGCGTAGCTCAGGCTGGGCAGCAGCGCGACCGCCGGCACGAGCAGGAGCTGTGGCGCGATCATCACGAGGCGGCGCCCGTAGCGATGCGCGGCGATGCCGCCGAGCAGCGTGCCGGCCGCCGCGGCGCCGAGCAGCACGCTGGTCATCACGTTGCTGGCCGCGGGGCTCGTGCCTCGCGCCTGGACCAGAAACAGGGGCACGTAGGTGAGCAGTCCCGTGGAGACCCCGCTGGCGAGGCAGAACAGGCAGACGAGGACGGCGAACGGGCGCCACTCCGAGCCGTACGTCTCTGCTTGGCGGTGTAGCTCATGCGCGACCGGCGGCATCTCGCGGAAGCGTCGCAGTGCCACCACGACGACGGCCGCCGCGGCGAATGGGACGACGGCGATGACCAGCGTCCCGCGCAGGCCCAGCGGCGCGAGCACGGCCGCCACGACGAGAGGGCCGACGGCGTAGCCGACGCCGCCGCCCACCGAGAAGATGCTCATGTCGGCGGTCACGCGGCTGCTCGAGGCGTGGCGCGCCCAGCGCGCGCCCTCGGGATGGTAGCTCGCCACCCCGGCGCTGCAGACGGCGACGGCGATGAGCGTGAGGGGAAAGCTCGTCACGAGGCCGACGGCGCCCATGCCGAGGCCGCTGACGATGAGCCCGGCGGGCAGCAGCCAGTGTGCCTCGCGGCGGTCCCCCTGGGCGCCGATGAGGGGCTGGAACACCGCGTGCGCGACGCTGGCCGTCAGCGCGAACACGCCGGCGGCCGCGTAGCTGTAGTGCCGCTCCACGACGAGGAAGGGCAGCAGCGCGAACAGGGCGCCCGAGCACAGGTCGGCGCACCCGTGGCCCAGAGAGAGCGCCAGCAGCGTGGCGCGGGAAGCGGGCCGGCGACCCGCGGCGCCGCTCATGAGGCCCCTCTTCGGCAGCCCACCATCATCCTCAAGTCGAAGGTTAGACTGGCTTCAGCGAACACAGGGCATCTCCTGCACACGGCCGTGTTTACCGGCGAGCTAGGGCTTGGACTCTGACGCCGGCAGAGTGACGGTGACGGCCAGACCGCCCGCCGGACGGTCGTCGAGGCGGAGTGACCCTCCGGATGCCTTGGCGAGCGCGCTCGCGATCGGGAGCCCGAGACCGCTCCCGGGTACGGAGTGGTCGGACCGCCAGAAGCGCTCGAGCGCTCTCGCCTTCTGCTCGTCGCTGAGGCCGGGCCCCTCGTCGGCGATGATGAGCTGATGGTCGCTGCGGCCGCGGGCGACGGTCACCGAGACGCGCGAGCCCGGCGGAGCCGCGGTGAGCGCGTTGTCGATGAGGTTGTCGAGGATCTGCTCCACGCCGCCGGGGACCGCTCTGGCGAGCGCGGCGCCGTGCGGCGACGCAAAGTCCAGCGCCACGTCGGCGACGTCGGCGATCGCCGACCAGGTGTCCACGCGGTCGGCGGCGAGGCGCGTGAGATCGACGGTCCCCGGGGCGGCGCTCTCTGCGGCGCGAGCGAACTGCAGGAGGTCGCCGACGAGACCGGCCAGCCGGTTAGTCTCATCGATGGCGGCATCGAGGTCTTCCGCATCGTCGGGAGCGTCTGAGGCGCTGCGCATGTTCTCGAGGCGGAGCCTGAGGGCGGTGAGCGGCGTGCGGAGCTGATGGGAAGCATCCGCCACGAAGCCGCGCTGCTCCGCGAGAAGGCGCTCGAGACGCTGCGCCATGGTGTTCATCGTGGCTCCCAGAGCCGCGATCTCAGGGGGCGCCCCGGGATCCGGGTCGGTGGTGGTCAGGTCCCCGGTGGCGAAGCGCGCCGCGGCGGCGTTGAGGTGGCGGAGAGGCCGGGTCACGGAGCGGGCGATGGCCCAGCCGATGCCGGCCATGGCGATGAGGACCACGGCGGCCACCGCGGCCAGGCCCAGCCAGTAGCCACGGACCAGGGCGTGTACCTCGCTGGTGTCGAGGGTCAGACGCACGGCGCCGAACACGTTCGCTCCCGAGGTCACCGGCACGGCGACGTACAGCAGGTCGGTGTGCAGCGTGTCGGAATGGCGCGTCCCTTCGGTGCGCACGCCGCTGAGCGCGGTCTTGATCTCGGGCCGCGTCGAGAAGTCGCGATCGGCGGGCCCGGACGTGTCGATCAGGGAGGTGCCGTCCTTGTCGACGACCACGACCCGGACACCGGTCCGCCTGGCGTAGTCGACGGCCGCCGCCGCGTCCGGCGGGACCCCCAGCTCGAGGGCGTCCTCATAGTGGCTGGCGAGGACGGTCGCATCGCGTTCGACGTCCACCGCGAGGCGGCCGGTTTCGCGCTGCTGGTAGAAGATGCCGAGAGGGATCTCGAGGACGAGCAGCACGATGACGACGGCGGTGAGATAGCCGAGCAGCAGCCGCCTTGTCACGGCGCGGCTGCGCCGGCCACAAGACGGAACCCCACGCCGCGCACCGTCTCGATGATCTCGGGGGCGAGCTTCTTGCGCAGCGAAGCGATGTGGACGTCAAGGGTCTTGGTGGAGCCCCACCAGTTCTCGTCCCACACGTCCTTGATGATCTGCTCGCGGGTGAGAACCGCGTCCGGGTCGCGGGCCAGGTAGACGAGGAGGTCGTGCTCCTTCGGCGTCAACCCCACGGAGCGGCCATCGTAGCTCACGTTGCGCGTGCGCGTGTCGATCTGCAGAAGCCCGACCTCGATCTGGACGTCGGGCTGTGCCTGCGGCTGGTTGCCGCCGGTGCGTCGCAGCACGGCACGGATCCGCGCCACGAGCTCGCGGAACCCGAACGGCTTCACGACGTAGTCGTCGGCGCCGAGCTCGAGCAGCATCACGCGGTCGATCTCATCGCCGCGCGCCGTGACCACGATGATCGGAACCGGGGACCGTTCGCGGAGCTGCCGGCAGACGACCCGCCCGTCGAGGTCGGGAAGACCGAGATCGAGCAGCACGAGATCGCACTCGCCGGCGGCGAGCGCTCGGGCTCCGCTGTCGACGAGATCGACCTCGAAGCCCTCGCGCCGCAGGCCCGTGCCCAGCGGCTCGGCAATAGTGGGATCGTCTTCTACGACAAGGAGGCGCATGGTCGTATGTTCGCACGAATGCGCCGACCTTTGCCAAACGCTAACTCTCCCTTGCCAAACGCTGACCTTCCGCTACCCGTGTCTTGGGTCACCGCTCTGTAGGGTGCGCTCAGACAAGTCTCCGTGCTCGCCCCTCAAGAAAGGAGCCGTGAATGAAGCATCGCACCGCATTGATCACCGCAGGCTCGATCGCCGCGGTGGTGTTCGCCGGCGCCATCGCCGTCGGCGCCAACCTCGGCATTCTCACCGTCGTCGACTCGACCCCGGCCGGGGTCGGGCAGCTTACCGCGGCGACCGTCGTCCAGACGAGTGGGGTCACGCCGACCCCGCAGTACGCCGGCGTCAAGAAGACCGCGTTCTCGCAGAAGTACGTCATCAAGAAAGTCGGCGCCGTGAAGGTCGAGCTCGCGAAGTCCGGCGTGCGACTCGTCGACGTGACCGCCAAGCGGCACTGGAAGTGGGAGCTGGCGCAGACCGGCGACAAAAAGCTGACAGTGACCTTCAAGCACGATTCCGATACCTACACGTTCGTGGCCGTCGTCGGCAGTCACGGCAAGCTCACGGCCAAGGTCGACCACCCGATCACCAAGGTCACGCCGGCGTCGTCGTCGGGGGCCTCCACGGTCTGGGCGGCGACTCCGGCGCCGAGCTCGTCTCACAGCGGCGGCGGCGAGGGCGGCGGCGAGGGCGGCGGCGAGGGCGGCGGCTCATATCAAGGCGGAGGACAAGATGACTGACCAGAGACGCACAAGCAGCACGTCCCGCCAGCAGAAGTACACGAAGTACACCAGCGGCGACGGAAGCACGCGAGAGCAGGCATCTCCCGCGGCAGCTCCACCGGCCACTCCCCTGGGCGCTCTCGCGGCAGCTCCCCCGCCCCGCCGGCGGCGCTCTGGGGCCGGAGGCCGGATTGCCGCGGCGGCCGTCGGGATCGCGGCGATGCTGGGCCTCGTGGCCAACATGGAGGTCGCGGACGGCCGCGCTGAGGCTGCCAAGCCCGCCAAGTCGCCGGCCCTGACTTCTCAGCGCAACGCGAAGGGCGTGCGCCAGGGAACCGGCGTCGCGCCCGGCAGGGTCGCTGCCACGAAGGTCAAGCGTCCCATCGTGCTGACCCCTCACGCGGTCGTGCATACCGTGAGCGCCCCGTCGAGCGGCGGGTCCGGCGGAGGCTACGCGTACTCCGCCCCCGCGCCTGCTGCCGCGCCCGTGGCGAGCTCCGGTGGTAGCTGAGCTTAGGTTCCGGGTCATGACCGCTCACGCACACGTGATCCTGGTCGACCCGGCGCCTGGAGCCGAGGCCTACGCCCGCAGCCGTCTTGAGCAGCTCGAACGACGCTGGAGCCGCTTTCTGCCGGGCAGCGAAATCTCGCGGCTGAACACCTCGCCGCAGGCGTTCATGATCGTGTCGCCGGACACCGTCGATCTTCTGGCGACCATGAAGCACGCCTGGCGACTCACGGGTGGTCGCTACGACCCCACGATGCTGCGCGCCATCAACGCGGCGGGCTACTCGAAGAGCCGCGATGGATCCGGCAGGGTCAGCACCAGGACGGGATTCCGGGGTCGCGGCTCGACGATTGCCGACGTGGCGATCGACCCGGCGACTGCGGCCGTAGTCGTGCCTGCCGGCATCGGTCTCGACCCCGGCGGTATCGGCAAAGGGCTCGCCGCCGACCTGGTCGTCACCGAGCTCCTCGCCGGAGGCACCGGCGGCGCTCTCGTGAGCGTCGGCGGCGACCTCGCTGCGGCCGGCGATCCGCCGACGGCGGAGGGGTGGCAGGTGGCCGTCGAAGACCCATTCGATGCTCGCGGACATCTCGTGACACTGGCGCTCGACGCCGGCGGAGTTGCCACGTCGAGCACCTTGTCGCGCACATGGGTCCAGGACGGGCGCCGCCGCCATCACGTCATCGATCCCGCGACCCAGACGTGCGCGACGACCGACCTCGCGGCGGTCACCGTGATCGCCAGGGCCGGGTGGGAGGCGGAGGTCCACGCCACCGCCGCTCTCCTCACCGGCGCGGAGCGTGCTCTCGACTACCTGGACGACCACGATCTCGACGGGATCGTGACCACCCTCGACGGAAGGACCTGCATGAGCCCGGCTCTCAGAGGTGCCGGCGTGACCGAACGGAGCGTCGCATGAACCCGCACATCTGGTGGTATCTCTCACGTTCCGCGGGGATCGTGGCATGGATCATGCTCACCGCCTCGGTGCTCTGGGGGATCGTGCTCGCCACCGATCTCTTTCCCAAGTGGCGCCGCAACGCGCGGCTCCTCGCGATGCACCGCTGGCTGGCCGGCCTGACGCTCTTCTTCATTGCCGGCCACCTCGCGACGCTCCTCTTCGACAGCTACGCGCACTTCCGCCCTGTGGACTTCGTGGTCCCGTATGCCGGCACGTGGCGACCGACGGCGATCGCGGTGGGCGTCGTCGCCCTCTGGCTGCTCGTTGCCGTCGAGGTCACCGCTCTGGCGGCGAAGAAGCTCGCGAAGGGCTGGTGGCGGAGTGTCCATATCGCTAGCTACTTCGTTTTCTGGGCGGTGAGCATCCATGCGGCGCTCGCCGGGACGGATACCTCCAAGCCGCTCTACACGGTGACCGCGATCGTGGCGCTGGCGGCGGTCGTCTTCGCCGCCTCCTACCGGGCGCTCTCACACGACCTGCCCAAACGCAGGCCCGTGGGTGCCGCGCGGCGAGTGCCAGGGCAGCGTCCCGGGGCACTGACGTAAACCTCAGGTTGAGGGTTAGATGAGTCCCGAATAGCGTGACATGACCATCCTCTCCCCTCCGGCTCCGCGTTCAGCCTCCGGATCGACGAGCGGCGAGACAGCGGACGTGGCGCGTCGCGGCCGCCGCGGCCGCCGCGGCCGTGGGAGCCGCCGCGGCGGGGTAGTGCTGTGAGGGAAGATAAGAACAGTCGGGCGAATCCTTGTCTTCGCCCCGGCAACCGAGCCTGCGGACGGCCGCGGGCGACCCTATAGTTAGCGAATCCTTGTCTTCCCCTTTCGCACGTGCCCCGCGCCGCGGCCGCCGGGGTCGCCGCGGCCGCCCGCGCGGCCGCCGGGCACGCGCGGCGAGGAAGCGGTGGATTCAACGAGCGCTCCGCTTCCCTCAGGAATCGGCCTGGCCTTCCCCCCTGGCAACCGAGCCTGCGGACGGCCGTGCACCTGTCGGGCGCCCCATGCGTGGCTCACCGGCGCCTGCGCGACGGGGATGGTCATGGAGCGTTGTTCGCGGCGCCCGCGTCAATCGGCCGGCGCGGGGCGGCCGCTCCACTTTGCGCGCGCATCGTCCGATACATGCCGCGAGAAGCCACGAACGCTCGGCGGGACGGGGGCCGCATGTCGGCAGCGCACGGGATCGGTGGCTCGGCCGGTCAGAAGAAGTTCGGCGCGGGGGCCACTGAGCGGCTTGGAGAAGGGAAATGACGGCGTGGTCGCGCGGAGCGCTGGTCCTCGTGGCATGCCTGCCCGCGCTGCTCGTTGCCGCGTGCCACAGTGGGACCATGCCGCGCGTCCCTCCCTTGCGCGTCCTCTTCATCGGCAACAGCTACACGTTCGTGAACGGCGGCATCGACGCGCAGCTCAGGGGACTCGCACCGTCAACTGAGACGGAGTGCGTGACCGTCGGCGGCGCCACCTTGCGGAACCATTGGGAGACGGGCAGAGCGCTCGCCGCGATCCACGCGGGCAGGTGGTCGCGCGTCGTCCTGCAGGAGCAGAGCCAGACCCCGGTGCTCGGCCGGCTCGTGTTCGACTACTACGCGCGCGCCTTCGATCGGGAGATCCGGCTGAGCGGAGCGAGCACCGTCCTTCTTATGACCTGGGAGCGGCCGGACAGTGCGGCCTGGGGAGTCACGACGGCCAACCTGGCCGCGGCCTACCAGCAGATCGGCGCAGAGCTGGGAGCCACGGTCGCTCCCGCCGGCCTGGCGTTCGCGACGTCGCTGCGGGAGCGGCCGGACATCATCTTGTACAGTCAGGACGGGCATCCGACCGCGCAGGGGACCTACCTGGCGGCGTGCGTCTTGTACGGCGCGGTCTTCGGCCGTAGCCCGGCCGGGAACCCGTACAGGCCTTTCTCCGCCGCGGACAGCGCCTACCTTCAGGGAGTGGCCGCGAGGACTCTCGGACTCTGACTCGCGGGGCGGCCCACCCTTCGCCGGGGCGGCCCCCACCCTCGGCCGGGCGGCCCAGCCTTCGCCGGGGCGGCCCCCACCCTCGGCCGGGCGGCCCAGCCTTCGCCGGGGCGGCCCCCACCCTCGGCCGGGCGGCCCAGCCTTCGCCGCCGCGGCGCGCGCGCCGGTCTACGCCTCGGGCCAGGCTGCGGCGAACTCCCGCACCGCGGACTCGGTCAGGGGGTGCGCGGGGAGGCTGCGAAGCACCTCGAGCGGAGCCGTGACGTCGTGCGCGCCGTGGAGGATCGCGTCGACGACCTGCGGGGCGCTCTTGAGGCTGGCGGCGAGGATGCGCGTGCCACTCTGCAGACGCGCCAGGATCGCCGCCAGCGAATCGACGACGGTCAGGCCGCCGTCCGCATGGCGGGCGGCCCTGTCGACGTAGGGGATGATCCAGACGCAGCCGGTCTCGTGGGCGAGCAGCGCCTGGGTCGGCGAGTACACCGCGGTGAGGGCGCAGCGGATGCCGTCGTCCGTCAGGGCGGCCGCCAGCTTGATCGCGTCCAGAGTGGCCGGCAGCTTGGCGACCACGCGCTCGGGCGCGAGCGCAGCGGCGGCTCGCGCCTCGTCGTTCATCTGCGCGTAGGTCGTGCGCGTGGGCTGGTAGCAGATCGGGCCGCCGGGGAAGGCGGCGAGCAGGCGCCCGAGGTGGGCCAGCGGCTCCGTCGTCTCGCGGGCCATGAGCGCCGGGTTCGTGGTGATGCCGTGGACGAAGCCGAGCGCGGCGGCCGCCGCGGCATCGTCCACAGACGCTGAGTCAAGCAAGATCGCCATGGCGTCTCTCCAGCCTCCTCGGTTGTCGGGCTCGCGCGACCTGGGCGTGGCGGCCTGGTCGCGACGCCGCAAGGCTCGCACCATCCGTGCGCGGCTTCAAGTTGCGTGCGGACGGGGGGACCACGAAGCGCCCCGCGCCTGCGGACGCGCCCCGCGCCCGCGCCCCGCGCCCGCGGCGCTCCGGCTGCCGCCCGACGGCATTCGCGCCGCAGTCGTCCGGGGCTCTATGATGCGTGGTGGGCCGATTGGTGGCGGTGGGCCGACCGTGCTCGGCGACGGCAGGCGTGGGCCGGGCCATCAGGTACAGCTTGGGGGAAGTGGGAGGCCGTGATCGATGCGACGCGGGCGATCCTCGCGCAGCGACCGTCTGATCTGACGGTCGCCTGGGCGCAGCGAGTCCTCGACCGAAACGTCTCCGGCGCCGCCGTGGCGGGGGTCGAGGTACTCTCTGTCGACGTGGGCACGACGACGCGCGTGCGGCTTGCGGTAGAGCACGACGGGCCGCCGGCGTTGCCCCGTCGCTGGTTCGTGAAGCTGCCGTCGCTGTCGGTGCGCGCGCGATGGATCACCGCCCTGCCGCACCTGCTCCATGCGGAAGCGCGCTTTTATGGAGAAGTGGCGCACGCGATCCCCGTACCCCTCCCTCCCTTCCTGGCGGCTCAGAGCCGCTGCGGATGGGGCGCGACTGTGGTGCTTGCCGACGTGACCGAAAGCGGCGCCTCCGCCGGCGCCTCCGCGGACGCCTTGACGGGCGCGCAGGCGACCCTGGTGATCGAGCAGCTGGCCCGGCTCCACGCGCGCTTGTGGAACGCGCCGAGCCTCGACCACGAGTACAACTGGCTGGCCGGTCCCGTGCGGCGCTCCGAAGACCGGCTGGGATCGGCCCTCGCCGTGCCGCTGATGCTCCGG
>Ga0209083_1003887_pt1 | contig 11987 bp, 14 predicted proteins | sample AM7aDNAmetaG_FD_184132 | JGI IMG/M metagenome (GOLD analysis project Ga0209083, IMG submission 184132) | Freshwater microbial communities from Finland to study Microbial Dark Matter (Phase II) - AM7a DNA metaG (SPAdes) (version 3) | ecosystem: Environmental > Aquatic > Freshwater > Lake ...
GCTTTAGCTTGTCTTTCAACTAATTTAGCAATTTTGTCTTTATTTGCTGCTGCAAATTGTGGGTCTTGCTCTGCTTGAACAATTAAAGGATCATTAATTAATGAAATTTGATTTTGACGCATTTTGTCAGCAAAATCTGTAGCTAAACCTAATTTAGATTTGCTTGCTTGAGTTTCTGCTGTTTCTGCTGCCGCTTTACCTGCACGAATTTGTGGTTCTAATAAAGCCTTTTCTTTTTGCAACGCAGTAGAGCTACGACTAAGATCAACTATGTCACTTAAACTCATTCCTTTGGGGGCTTCTTTATTCCCATAAATACTTGAATCAATAGTTTGACCCATTGATGGTACTGAAACACCGCTTGTGCCGATTGCCATATTAGTCCTTAACCAAGTGCCAAATTGTTATTAATGGTTTGACCAAAGCTATTGGTAGTTGTTCCTGCCCCTGTATCTTGGAACATAGCATTTTGTCCTTGAATTGCACTACTTTGACCATAAGCAGCACCACCCCCTAAATTTGGATTTGTTTGATTCATGCTATTTAAAGCACTATAACCAAGCATATTTCCTGCTGTATTAGCCACTCCACCATATATATTGCCTTGTGCAATTTGACTAGCGGCTGTAGCATTTGCCGCACCAATGCCTAAACTTGCCACGTTAGTAGCTGTTCCCAATTGAGCGTTTGCAGAGCCTGTAGCACCAGCAAGACCTAATTGTGCGCCACTCATATTCATTGCATTAATATTGCCACGTTGAGTTTGATAATTACTAAACGCATTTTGATACGCTGTACCAGCATAATTTTGCGTATAGTCTTGTAAAGCCTTTTGAGCATTACCGCCTGCTATGCCACCTGTAGCATTATTTGCTTGTGCGTTACCTAATTGCCCTTGTTGTAGTTGAAAAGCATAATTAGGGGCTAATTGAGAGTTTAAATCTTGATTACTAAATTGATTATTAAAATAAGCGTTATTAGAAGCAAGATTAGATAATGCAGTAGTTCCTGCTGCTGAATAAGGGGTAAATTGTTCAGAAGCCTTTTGACCAGCAGCAAGAAGATTGGCTTGTTGCGCCATAGCAGCATTGGCTGCCGTATTGGCAGCATCTTTTTGACCTTGCCCAGCCATATATCCACCAACTAATGTTCCACCTACTACTGCTGCGGCTACCCAACTCATAATTTACCTTCCAAAGCCATTTTTTGGCCTTCAATAACAATTTTTTTCAATTTATTACTTGAATCAAATAAAGCAAGTTCATCAGGTTCAATCAATTCTGCTTCTATTTCATCTAAATCAGTTTTATCTGTTTTATGTACAGTAATTCCTATAGCATCAGATAAAGCAAAAGTCACTCGTTTTGTTCCGGGTTTAGATTCGATTATATCGCCTGGAAACAGTTTTTTCATCCCATTTTCAGTCCAAGCTATTATTTCTCCCATAGCGCACATAAAAAAATGATCTTTTAGGTGAACTTTACCAACAATTAGCGTTCCGGCTGGTCTGGTTAACTTTCTACAATACATTCCTTCAGAAAAATAATGCTCTGTTTTAAGCTCAACTTGTGGCATACAAGACATTTCTGCTTGTAACTTTAATATTTGTTCTTGGGTAGGAATACCCATTTTTTCAATAATGTCAGACATTGTAATAAGGCACTTTATAAGGTTTACCAGCTACTGTAATGTTAATAAAGCCTACAGGATTGCTAGGAAGCGTTCCTGTCCCTTTTGTTGCGTTTGTTGCGCTTGTAAAGTTTAATATATTCAAAAAATACTGTTGCCATGCCCTTGTAGGCATTTTTGTTTGTTCATCTAAAACGGGTGTATTCGGGTAACTATTCGATTGACTGTTACCCCATAAGACATTAGCCATTAGTTCTCCCCTGCACTTGCTTTAAGGTTAGCGGACACGATTACAGCGTTTATAGGGTCTGTAACCACTACTTCATAGATTCTATCCCTTGCCCAGCCTAATCTGCGCCAAATAATACGATTATTGTATCTTCCGACTTTACCGATTTGTGACCAATGTTCGTTACTCCATGTTGAGCCACCATCTGATGACCAACGTAACATAGCTTGAGGGTTTGCACCAATCGTTTCAGCATTTAAAGGGGGATCGGTAATACCTTCTAAGCCTACGCCTGGTTGGAATTGTATTTGTAATTCGTCAAAATATTGACGTTGTAAGTCTGTAGTTAAATGTGGGCATCTACGCAATCTGCGTATTGAATCGCTATTATCTGTGTAATTGTTAGGGTCTAATTGATAAATTTGACCATTTTGCCAATCGCCTACTAAAACTACGTTTTGAAAGAACGCAGAGCAATTTGAGCGATGACGATGATAATTATTCTGACTATCAGTCCATAACCATTTATGCCATAACTGAGTCGTAATGTCATATACCCAAGTAATGTCAAGACTTGGGAACGTCACTACATAGCACTCATGGCCTTCTAATTGATAAGTATAGGCAATAGCATCAGAAATGCTTTCATTAACAAGAGTGTTTTCTACAGCATGAGTTGATATTCTTTGGGGAAAATATCCATTCATAATGACTATTTCAGCTTGTCCACGATTGTTTTTGGCTACATAAGCAAAAGAATTGCCTAATCGAGAAATTGAGTTTGCTGCCGCTAAACCATGTTGACTTGATGAGCCAGGAATTCTTTGAAAAGCAAATGGAAATGTACCTTGATCTGCCCATACTTCTGAAGTTTGTTCGCCTAATAAATAGACTTGTCCATGATCGCAGACTAAAGAAACAAGGTTATCAGGCCCTGTAAACTTGCTTGCATAGCTTAATCCATAAGTAATGGGGCTTAAAAGATTAGAAGCTGCCCATTGTTGGGTGCTAGGTCTATTGTAAACAAAGTAGTTGTCTACTATATCTACAATTGAAGCACCGCTAAACGCACCATCAGAACTAGGCAATACGCTAAAGTTAAGCAAATACATTGTTTCAGATGAAACAGTTTGTGAATTACTTACAACATAATTACCGGTACTGCCTGATCCTGTACCAAAAGTAAGGTTAAGGGTTAACCCTGTTCCTGATCCATTTGTAGAGGTAGAAGCTGGGTTTGTAGGAGTAGAAGTATATTGACCAGCAAATGTTTGGGTCAATCCAGTAACAACGCCTGCTGAAATAGTTGATACAGTATAAGTAGCTGGACTTGAGCCATAAACACCGCCTAAGACAGTTATAGTGTCGTTTACAGCATATCCTGTGCCACCTGTAGCAATAGACTGACTTAATACAGTTCCAGAGCCTAAAGCTGTAACTACAGTATTAGCAGTTACGCTTGTTCCTTGAATTGTTTGTCCTGGGTAAATTGTTCCGCTTGTAACGGCTGTTATAGTAAGGGTTGACCCTGATATAGAAGCAGTTATAACCCCAGCTACAGCAGCAGAGTTCATCTGAATAGCAGTTGCAATAGTTGCTGAATTGTTAAGAGTCCAAGTTGTTCCTGAACCGCTAACAATGACTGTTTCGTTAGGAACGCCAATACCAAACAATGCTTGATTTGCAGCGATTGTGCCACTAATTACTCTTGTTATTGTAAGAGTCGTTCCAGAGATTGTGCCTTGAAATACTGCTGCGCTAGGTGCTGAAATGCGCCATGTATAGCGATATGAGCCGTCAACTATATAGACGTTTGTGCCGTTATCACTAATGCCTACTTGACCTGTTGAGGTATTTAATTGCCCAATAATAGTAGGAGTAAAGCTAGAATTAAGAACATAAACGTATGGGCCACATACTGCAACGCAATAAGCACCACCACTTACTGTTCTCATACCACGAACTATTTGAGCATTTTGCAAAGTTACTACGTTAGTAAGACCAGGAGTAGGGTATAAAGCAACAACGCCTCTTGCGCCTTGACCTTTAGTTGGGTCAATTTCAGGTCTCCAATTGATGCACTCGGAATCATCTTGATAAATACTTGGAGCTGTGTACGATGCGCCAACAAAGCCAAAATCCATAAATTACTCACTTTCCTTGTATGAATCACCACGCAACAAGGTTTTCATGCTTGCACGACTTAATTCAAATTTTTCCATTAATTGTGGAATAGTCATACCAGTTTTCCTAAGTAATCTAGCTTCTTTAGCTTGATCCATTGTAAGTTTGCAACGAGGGCCTTTGCCACCACTAAAATCTGGACTGCGACCTTTTGCAACTTTATCTGCCATATTATCAGCATGAGTGCCAACCCATAAATGTTTTGGATTGCAACAAGAAGGATTGTCGCAAGTATGAAGCAAAAAGCCTGAATCATCTTGTGAAAGAGGTGCATTAAGAGTAATTGTGTTTGGATAGACAAGCGAATAAATGACTCTATGGGCATAGTAACCTTTGTCATTAATCCAAGTCCTTCCATAACCATCATGATTCTTAAACCCTTTCCAATCCCAACATTTATCTTCTCCACGTTTATCAACTTTGCTCCAAAGCACTTCAGGAGTATTTGCTGGTTTTCCTGGCTCTCCTACTTTCCTACCAATTCGTTTTGCGTATGCTTCGTTATCTTTTAATCTTTTTATTGCTTTGTTTACTTCTAATTTTTCTGCTTTTAATTCTGCTAGTGTTTTCATGATAAGACTCCTTTGTTAGAATCTTTATTATATCACATTAGCGAACTAATCCTCTATCTAAAGAAACCCCCACTCAAAATCCATCCTGCATCTTTTTGTCTGCTTGCCAACATAGCATCTGCAAATCGAGCAGATTGAACAGGTTTCATATTAATGCGTTTAACTGTAGCTTTAGCTTGCGCTGCATAAGCGTTAATCATCCCTATTTGCGTAGGAGAGGCTTTGCCATACATAGGCATCAAACGCTCTGCTAAACACCATCTAAGAGCCATTGTGTAGCCTTGTGGAAGGATAATTGTATCGTTTAAGTTTGTATAGCTTTGAAACAAATTATCTGTAAAGATGTGCATTTCGCCTTGCGATGGATTAGGCCATACATAAATGTTTCCTAATGTTTCGCTAGGTTGATAATAAAGAGCTTTAGGCCAAGGCCCATTTAAAGTCTTTAAACCAATCATTTGATAATCTTCTACTGCAAGAATAGAGATTGGGTAATCTAAACCACCATTTACGATAGGCACACCATTACTATTGGTATTAATGCGTACAAATGCTGAATCAATGCTTAATGGGCGTTGATAGTAAAGATTGATTGTTTCAGAGCTTACAGTTTGACTAATATTTAAGCGATATGTGCCTGCTTCATTGACGTTATTTCCTGCGCCTGTGAGCATTGCAACAATTTTAGTTCCTGATGTAATGCCTGTACCACTAAGGGTTTGCCCTACGTTAATTGCTCCAGAAGTAATCCCTGTAACAGTTAAAGTTGTGCCTGAAATTGATCCTGTAATAATTGCGCCTATTTGACCGCCAGGGCCAATAGTATATTGAGTCTGACCTGGAACGATAGGAAATACAATCTCGTTCTTGTAATAGACCATCATTTCTTCGTTTGACCATTGATCTATTAAATCATTGAGCATATCAAAAGCATCTTGAGCTGCATCTGCGCTAGGTGATTCCCCAGCCTCTAATGCGCCTATGTCTTTTAATGCTCTTGAAACAATGTCGTATGGGGTTGTCATGGTTTAAATCTCAGGTTTAAATACTTGTGGTAGCCAAGGAGCAGGCACAGGTTTATGTGATTTTAACGCTTCTACTTGCTTTTCGATACCCATTTTGATGTGGTTTTTGCCGTCAACAACAGCATCAGCTTCAATCCATTGACAGATCATATCTTCAGTAACTTCTAAATATGGCACTTTTGCAGTAGGGCAATCAAAGTACCAATTACCTTCGCTTTCAACAGAAATGTCATCTTCTGTGCCAATTAGATGGTATTTTGCGCCTGTGATAACTTCATCTTTAGCAAATATTTCTAAAATTTTCCATTTATAGTCCATATTTATCCTATTAGTGCAGTAAGACCATTAGTTCCATCAATAATCATACTCATGCTAGTTGTTCCTGTGTAGGTCTAGCTAGTGTTGGGTGTTCCCAAGAAGCTATGTAATCGCCTTTGCCGTCTGAATCGTTTTGTAAAAATATTCCATTTAACAAAAAATTAACATTTTCAAGAGTGGGATAAATAAAAATAATTTTTTCGTAAAGTTGCATTACGTATTCCTTATTAAATTACCGCAAAAATAAGCACCATTAGCACCAGTTGATACTGAAATTCCTGTTGCGCCTGGCCCATAAGTATATACCCACAATTCAACATAATCAGTAGAACCATTCATTTGAATAATGGTAGAGCCTGACAAATTGATAAATGAATTTGATGAAAAACTTGCGCTTGGATTTGTATCAATAATTCTTGGACTATACGAAGTGCCATTTTTACGAATTTCAAAAACAAATTGCACTACTGTGGCTGGGCCAGTTAGTCCACATCCAACACTAAACGCATAGTATCCAGCAATGGTAGGAGTAAATCTATAATTTGTAGTTGAGTCAAAGTTTGAATTTGTATCAAAATTTTTTGCATTTAAAGAAACTTTTGTAAATGTGTTATTTGTTAATGATTGAGATGAACTGTTGTAAGCACTAAACGCTGGCATATTACCGCTAACCATTACTGTGCCAGTAGCGGCTGGAAATGTTGCTGTGTTTGTACCAGCTACGGCTACGGAATTTAAAGTTATTGTTCCGCTAGTTGAACCATTTAAACCATGTGCGCTTGTATTTAATGTTCCTGTCGAAGGAATAAAACTTAATTTTGTAGAGCTTGTAGTTTCACTTGTAATAGTTCCACTTGTTGCAGTAGTTAAAGTTGGATAATAAGTTGAACTAGAACTTGTATTATCGGTAATTGTTATTCCACTATTGCTTGCTGCCCACGTTGGAACGCCACCAGCTAATGTCATAACATAGCCATTTGTGCTTGCAACTAAAAATGTCGTAGCACCAGAGCCTGTTTGATAAGGAACTGAACCATTTGCACCGCCTGCCAAATTAGTAGATGTAGTTGCTGATATAGCAGAGTTTGCTGTGGCAGCGTTACCACCAATTGAAAGACTTGTTGCTGTTCCTGTTAATCCTGTACCAGCACCGCTAAATGATGTTGCAGCTAAAAGTCCAGTAGAAGGCGTGTAATTTAGTTTTGTAGAACTTGTATATTCTGTATTTGTTGTTCCGCTAGTAACACGAGCAAACAATGGGTAATAAGGTGTAGCAGAACTTGTATCGTCTGTAATCGTAATAGCTGTAGATACTGTTGACCAGCTAGGGGCAGAAGTACCATTAGAAGTTAAGAATTGACCTGTTGTTCCGTTGGCTACAAAAGCAGTAGTTCCAGCAGCCGTTTGATAAGGTATTTGACTTGCAATACCACCAGCCAAGTTTGTTGCTGTAGTTGCTGTAGAAGCTGATCCTACTGATAATGTGCTTTGAGCAACGTATTGAGGAGCAGAACCAGTTGATGTTAATACATAGTTTGCAGAGCCAATACCTAAAAATGTCGTTGCGCCTGCACCTGATTGATATGGCAAAGAACCAGCTAAACCGCCTGATAGATTAGTAGAGGTCGTAGCTGATGCTACTGCGCCACTAACAATTGAACCTAGAATTGATGTAATCCAAGTAGGATTTGAGTAGCTACCTGTTGTATATACACCATTCGTTACTGTGGCAGCGTTGCCTGTAATACTAATTCCCCATGAGCCACTTGCGCCTGTACCTGTAGTGCTAGGTGCGCCAATAGTATTGTAAGAAATAGTTTGTGCAACAGAGCCATTAAAAGTTGTGCCTGATGCTGCGCCTGTACCGCTATTATTAAATGTAACGCTATTAGTTACACTTCCGGCAGTTGTTGCACTTGCAGCAGAGCCACCAATACTTAATCCTGATGCTGTGCCTGTTAGCCCAGTTCCAGGACCGCTAAAACTACTATTAGCAGTAATGGTAGTACCAGTAACAGTTGAAGCAGTAGAAGCTCCAATAGTTGTGCCATTGATTGATCCACCTGTAATTGCTACGTTATTGGCATTTTGCGTTGACATTGTGCCAAGCCCAGAAACTTGGGTATTGGCAATTGCGATACTTGTATTCGTTACGCTAGTGACTTGACCTTGAGCGTTTGTTACGAAAACAGGAACTGCGCTTGCAGAGCCATAAGTGCCTGCTGTGCCTGTGTTTGTAATGCTAAATGTGTAACCTGTAAGACTTAATCCTGTGCCTGCGCTATAAGTGGCTGAAGTTGTAAATTGCGCCCAAGTTACAGGAGTTACGCCTAATGTACCGCCAGGAGTTACTGTACAGAACCATGCTCCACCAGCTTGTGATCCATATTCAATAAATGCAATAGCTGAAACTAGCTCATTCCATGTATCTGCATCTGTAGAACGACTCCAAGCACCGCTAGAAGCAATATAAATGCCATTGTTAGCACTTGTACTTTGATTTTTAACAATGACTCTATCGCCCGATAAAGTCGTGTAAGTGTCAATTGTTTGCAGACCTGAAAGCGTAATATTAGCTGTTGTTGCACAAGCTACAGGTTGTTTCCAACTTATTCCAGCAGCATACGATTGCAAAGCAAGCAAGTTAACAATATCAGTAGCACCGCTAGGTTGAGTTGTTATTTGACCTGTAGTTGTTGTGATATTAGTAAAAACCCCAGTAGATGGGGTAGTAGCACCAATAGTCGTGCTATCAATCGTACTATTTGTAATAGTTAACCCTGATTGAATAGGGTTAGTAGTAGCGTAAAAAGGCTGACCTTGACCTATAAAGGTTTGAAAATTACCTTGTAGGTCAAAATACGCCTGAACAGGCAGGAGATTCTGCGTTACAGAATCATTAATTCCAGCCATAATCTACCCTTAGTAGGCGATACAGTTAACTAGAACTACATCTCCAGCGGACATATTAGCAGCAGAACCAGTTGTAACAGAATAGCTAGTAAATGTAACTGAAGTTGCGGTGCTTCCTGTCAGTTGCAAAAATAGGGTGCTTCCGTTTGTTACATCAGCAGCAAAAGCCAACCAACCATTAGGCGCTGTAGGAAGTGTAATAGTTCCACTTGCTGCGCCACCTGTGCCAACTACAATTTTGAAACAAAAAGTGCTATTTGCAAGAATTGTTGGGCCTGTGCCAAAACCGCTAGAAATAGTAGGAAGGGTCGTAGAAGCTACTAAATTACTACCAATCGACAATGAACTAGCATTGTATGGGGCATAAAGAGCATTACCACCTTGACCATACAAACCCAAGCAGTTGCCATTGGCATCATACTCAGCTTGAACTGGTAATAGATTAATTACTGAACTACTTGCTACGCCTGGGTTTGCCATAATTTTTCCTTAGTTCTGATCTACCATAGGCATCACATATAGTGTGCCACTTGTTCCAATCGCTGTAATAGCAAAACTAGGTGGGACAGCAATCACAGTAGGTTGGGACATTGCTACGCCCAAAACAAAACTTTGACTTGAGTTTCCACCTGTGGGCAATACTGCTGCTGGGGCTGTAGTCGTTGTTCCTGCAATCGCAGGGGCAATCGTGATAGCTACAGGGTTTGCACCAGTATTTAAAAATCCACAAAAGTTAGGCTGATCGTTACCTGATGGGGTAATTGTTACAGATGTTGAAGAAGTGCCACTAACAGTAATAGCAGTTGTAGGGCCTACAAAACGATATGCTGATACGTTAGCCATAATTTGTCCTTAAACAGCAGTAGTAGGTGATGGGCCTTCTAAACGGGTAATCTGAACAGCGTACAAGCCAGAAGCTGGAGTTGCGCTAGCAGTTGTGCAGTTAGCAAACTGAATGGACAATACGCCAGCAGTTAAGCAATCTGATTCAGCAACAACGATGCCTGCTGTTTGTGTGCCTTGATAGCCTTGAACTAAAACAAAATCGGTAGTTTGTAAGCCACCAACGCTAAAAGTCTGAGCAGCAGAAGTATTAGCAGCTACAGCAGATGGGGTAATAGAAGGGGTAATATAAAAAGTTTCGTGGGAATTGCCACGAGTTACAGTAGTGCTAGACATAGTTTTTTCCTTTGCAAAGGGGGTGTGTTGTAAATCTACAACTATTTTACATTGTTTTCAGCTTCTCTCAAGTGTTTTCCAACAGTTCCTACAAAAGATTTATAACCGATATGACCCATCTCTAATTCAAAGTCTGCCCAGACTTGACCGCCTATATCTAACCATCGTTGGCAGAAGCTAAAATCCTCGCTTAATCTATTGCCATCAGGCATTTCATAAGGGTCAAATATAGGCCAAAACTGAGTATATTCAGTTGTGCTGCGTACTGTTTGACGAGGATATGCCTCAGTCATCTTTTCAGCGCAATTACGACTGATTTTCATAAACCCGCCAGGTAGCCCCATAACTTCCATTAATCCTGTTGTAGGATCAACTCGGTATTCGTCTTTAATGCCAATTTTAAAAGGCCATTCAAGAGGATCACGCTTTTTAGGGTAAATACCACCTACGACATCAACAGGCTGATCTATTAACTTAATTAATGCACCTGGTGTCCAAAATACGTCATCGTCAATAAAGACTAAAACATCTGCTTGAGAGCGTACAAAAGCCCCAAAAATAGCCCCTCGTGAGCCTGCAATATCGCTATTGCCTAAATCTTCTGCCATGCTGAATTTATCGCCACGCCCAATAATATTGACTGCATCGAGCAAAAGTGAGCGCATTGTTTGAAAATGAACCTTACCTGAATAGCAAGGCATACCAATCATTACTTTTTTCATTAATTCCCCTTAGTAAAAAACCCACCCTTTTTAGGGGGTGGGCTTTAAGTTTACAACAAATTACTGTGCTGACAAGTCATAACCATATACATAAACATCAATCGTACCAGTTGCGGTAGCGGAAGATACGTTTACATACAAAGTTTGTGCGTTTGTTGCACTTGCTACTAAAGTAGCAGCTACAACAGAAGCGTTTGCTGTGGTTGTATTAGTTGCCAAAGCTGCTTTTGTATAGACTGCTGTACCACCTTGTGCTAAAGCGGTGTAAACACCTAAGTAAATGCTAGAAATGCTAGAAACTGCTGAACCAGCGTTATTAGCGTTAGCTGTAATAACTGAAACTGGAACATAGTTAGTAACATCAATTACGTTAACTGCGGTATCACCTGTGTTGGATAAGCTAACAGCTTGAGCAGTTGCGATCAAACGCAATGCTTGGTTAGAGCCTAATAACTGTGGGTGAATCGAAGTTGTGACTGCTGGGCCTGGATTTGCCATGATTAATTTCCTTTATTTATATGGTTAATTAAGCTGCAACACGGCAAGCGAGTTCAGGATAGAGGTTAGCCCAACCATACAGAACGTCTAAACGAGTAGGAATAGAGTCATTGTTAATGGTGTATTGACGAACTACACGCATTGACAGACCGATTTCCTTGTCGCTTGCACGACCTGCAAAGTGAACACCCTCAGGCAACTCAAGGTCGGCTACTGCGAGAGTAAACGCATTGCGGTGCATGATGATGTTTTGTGGGGAAACAGTACCAGAGCTATTAAAGAAGGTAACAGCAGCAGTAGCAGAAGTAGAAGGAATAGACACGTTCTGGAACTGACCAGCAGTAATAATCGCTGGGGATACGTTTACAGAAATTGTGCCACCTGAACCACTAACAGCAGTATTAACTACAAAGTTACGCAACTTGTTTGAACCATAAGCCTGACGATTCTGTGGGTTAACTGCATAAACGCCAGCGATGGTAAATGTATCGCCTTGATTTAATGAAACGCCATTGGTCAATGTCAAAGTAATTGTGCTTGAAGAAGCCCAACCGCTTGTCAAGAAACCAGTTGCAGTTGTAGTTGCAACAGTAGCTGTACCTGAGAAAGAACCAAAAGTATGTGAAACGATGTTTTGATCCATCTTCCAGTTCATACCAGCAGAGTCACGACCCATCAAACCTTTACGATACTGCTCGCCAATAGCTTCTTGTGGCAC
>Ga0209083_1003889_pt1 | contig 11982 bp, 11 predicted proteins | sample AM7aDNAmetaG_FD_184132 | JGI IMG/M metagenome (GOLD analysis project Ga0209083, IMG submission 184132) | Freshwater microbial communities from Finland to study Microbial Dark Matter (Phase II) - AM7a DNA metaG (SPAdes) (version 3) | ecosystem: Environmental > Aquatic > Freshwater > Lake ...
TCAGGACCTTAACTTCATTTATTTAGAGTTTTTATAAACAAGATATTAACATTAACAAATTGATTTACAGATAGATAAAAAATTATCTCAACCTCATTTTTCATCTTCTCAATCTACCAAAGTAGAATTAATTACAAATTTCCTTTCAAAAACGGATGATAATCCCCCTTAAGCCCGACCGGGTTTGCATTCCTGATATTATATGCAATATTAATGCTGGACCTGGCATCGGTGAGGCCAAAACCTTTTCCCGAAAGGATATCCCGGTATGTGTCGGTATGGAGGTCGGTAAACCCTTCGCTGAACTCAACCGCTTCCCCGTTCATGGTCAGCAGGCGGTAGGTCCTTTTCCCGGTTTTTTTAAGCTGCTCAGGGATGTCATTATAATCAATGCTCAGGAACCAGCGAATCCTGGCCTTTTCTAGTTCGAGATATCCCCCGGCCTTATTCTCATTCATAACATGCACCGTATTTGACTTCACTTCCCCGAATATCCAGGTAAGCATATCAAAAAAATGGATGCCGATATTGGTTGCAATACCCCCTGATTTGGAAACATCGCCTTTCCAGCTGCGGTAATACCAGTTACCCCTTGAAGTGATATACGTCAGGTCCAGGTCATAAATCTTGTTTTTAGGTCCTTTCCTGATCTTTTCCCTGAGGGCTATAATGGCTGAATGCAGCCTGAGCTGCAGCACCGTGTATACTTTTTTCCCTGTCTCTTTCTCGATCTCCTTAAGGGCATCAAGGTTCCACGGGTTCAGCACAATGGGCTTCTCGCAGATTGCATTTGCATCATTCCTCAGGGCAAGCCTGATATGGGAATCATGCATGTAGTTGGGGGAGCAGATGGTGACGAAATCCACCTTGTTATCCTCCTGCCGTTTTTTTGCAAGAGCCATCCTTCTGAGCTTATCCAGGTGGCGGTCGAAACGTTCGGGCTCTATAAAAAAATCAGCATTCGGGAAAAAGCTGTCGATAACGCCTACTCCGTCGTACGGATCCAACGCACACACAAGCCTGCTGCCTGTTTCCCTGATAGCTTTCATATGCCTGGGCGCTATATACCCGGCAGCCCCGATCAGGGCAAAATTAATTGGTCTTTCCGGTTCCGTTTTTTTCATTTTCCTAAATTAGTCACTTTTCCATCAATCAACTGATATTTATCCTTGCTTTCGGGGCATTCGGCAAATCCCTCCCTGTCAAACTTAAGCCTGTGGCCGTATTCGCTCATCCATCCTGAGAAGCGGCCCGGGTTTCCAATAATCAAGGCATAGGCAGGTACATCTTTGGTCACTACCGCAGCTGCTCCGATAAAGGCAAACTCACCGATAGTATGCCCGCAAACGATGGTGGCATTAGCTCCTATCGAAGCTCCCCTTTTAACCAGGGTTTGCTGGTACTGGTCCCTTCTCAGGATATGGGAGCGGGGATTGATTACGTTGGTAAATACCATCGAAGGGCCAAGGAACACGTCATCCTCACAGATCACACCGGTATAAATGGAAACATTGTTCTGTACCTTCACATTCCGGCCCAGGCTTACCCGGGGTGAAACAACCACATTCTGCCCGAGGTTGCAGCCCTCCCCTATCTGGCAGTCTTTCATGATATGGGTGAAATGCCAGATTTTGCTTCCTTTTCCAATTGTACAACCCTCGTCAATTACGGCTGTTTCATGTGCAAAATATTCTTTTTCCATATCAGGCATTTACAAATTCAAGAACCGAGGAAGTGATGTGTTTCAGCTGTTCTTCATCCAGTTCGGTATGCATGGGAAGTGAAACCACGGTATTTGAAAGATGTTCGGTTACAGGAAAATCACCGGGTTTGTACCTGGCATCGAGGTATGCTTTTTGCAGATGCAAAGGCACAGGATAATAGATCATGGCCGGTATATCCCTTGCGTTCAGGTGTGCGATCAGGGCCACCCTGTCGAGATCCCTGGTCACGAGGGTATACTGGTGAAACACATGGTTCGACCTGGAATACCTGGACGGGGTTTTCAGTCTGGTGCTGGCGGCAAACGCCTTATCGTAGAAATCGGCGGCAGCCCTGCGTTTTGCAGCATACTGATCAAGGTACTGAAGCTTTACTTTGAGTATGGCGGCCTGGATACTGTCGAGACGGGAATTGACCCCTACATAATCGTGGTAATAACGCACAGCCATTCCATGGTTCACCACCACCCTGAGCTGTTTTGCCAGTTCATCGTCGTTGGTGAAGATGGCGCCGCCGTCGCCGTAGCAGCCGAGATTTTTTGAAGGGAAGAAGGAGGTACATCCGATCTGACCGATAGTCCCTGCTTTTTTGCGGCTGCCGTCGCTAAAAATGTAATCGGCACCTATTGCCTGGCAGTTATCCTCGATCACAAACAGCTTATGTTTTGAAGCGATAGCCATGATCTCCTCCATGGGGGCGCTTTGGCCGAAAAGGTGAACCGGCACTATGGCTTTGGTCCTGGGTGTGATGGCCCTTTCGATTGCCTTCGGATCTATGTTGAACGTATCGGGGTCCACATCCACCAATACGGGTGTTAAGCGAAGCAGGGCAATGACTTCCGCAGTAGCAATAAAAGTAAAAGAAGTTGTAATGACCTCGTCGCCCGGTTGCAAACCCAGGGCCATCATGGCAACCTGCAAGGCATCGGTGCCATTGGCACAGGGGATCACATTCCTTATCCCGAGATACTTCTCAAGGTCTTTCTGAAATCCGCTCACGGCCGGACCATTGATAAAAGCACATGAGTCGATGACTTCATGAATTGCCTTATCTATTTCTTCTTTCATGTTCAGGTACTGACTGCGTAAGTCAACCATTTGAATTTTCTTCATCATCAATAAGATTGGTTAGAATCCACAAAAATAAGAATGTAAAATGAATTTGTTTTCAGACTGCGAATTTTAATAATTTTACTTTAGGAAATCATTCAGATACTTTAACGCAGGAATTATGAAAAAATTTGCTGTAGTCCTTGCAGGATGCGGTGTTTTTGACGGGGCGGAGATCACCGAAACAGTCCTCACACTCCTGGCCATCGACAAAGCCGGGGCCTCGTTTCAGTGCTTCGCTCCTGATATCGAGCAATACCATGTGATCGACCACCTGCACAAGAAGCCAGCGGGCGAAAAGCGGAATGTACTCACCGAAGCTGCAAGGATAACGAGGGGAGATGTTAAACCACTTTCGGAGTTCAGGGCGGCTGATTTTGATCTTCTTATTTTTCCCGGGGGGTTCGGTGCCGCCAAGAATCTTTGCAGCTGGGCTTATGAAGGCGATAATGCAAGGGTCAATCCCGAGGTTGAGAAAACCGTCAAAGCCATGCATGAAGCGGGCAAGCCGATAGGCGCCATGTGCATAGCTCCCGTGATCCTGGCCATACTCTTCAGGGGAGTGAAACTTACAACCGGCCAGGACCCGGCTTCAGGAGAGTTTATAGAAAGAAAAGGGAACCGTTATGTTGAGACGGAACATGCACAGGTGGTCACAGACCCCGTGCATAAACTTTTCACAACCCCCTGTTATATGCTGGATGCCACGATCAGCCAGATTGCCGAGGGAACGCAGAATATAGTGAATGCAATGTTGGGCAGAGTAGCAGCAGAGTAGCGAATAGCGTCGCTCAAATTATTTCGCTTTTCGCTTTTCGCTTTTCGCAATCTCCTCACTTATTTCGTGGATCAGTTTCGGATTTTTCTCGATGGCATTTCCGATAACAATCACATCCGCACCGGCTTTAAGTGCAGTCCTTGCTTTTTCAGGACTGGTTATGCCTCCGCCTACGATAAGAGGAGCAGAAATGTTAATTTTCACCTGTTTTATCATTCCGGCAGGCACAGGGTTGAGGGCACCCGAGCCGGCATCCATGTATATCAGCCTGAGGCCCAGCATCTCGCCCGCCATTGCAGTGCATACTGCTATATCAGGTTTGTCGGAAGGGATTGGATGGGTCGTGCTGATGTATGATACCGAGGTAGGCCTTCCGCTTTCGATGAGCATGTATCCCGTGGGCATGATTTCCAGCTTGCTTGCCTTTAACAGGGCGGCTGATTCCACATGCTTGCCTATCAGCATATCAGGGTTCCTGCCCGAGATCAGCGAGAGCAAAAGTATGCCGTGGGCATTGGGAAATACCTGCAGGTTGCTCCCCGGGAAAAGGATCACCGGGATATCCGAATGATCGCGAAGGATGCGTATCTGGGCATCCCCTTTCCCCCGCATCAAAAGGCTGCCGCCGAAGAAAAAGTAGTCAACTCCGGCTTGCCCTGCGATACCGGCTAGCTTTTTCAGGGAAGCAGCGGTGGATTTATCAGGGTCCACCAGCACTGCAAATCTTTTTTTTCCCCCGGACGCGTCTTTCGTCAGTTTTTTTAAAAGTTCCATGACATAAGGCTTAGAAGATGGCTTTTGCGATCTGGCGTATGTTCTCCGATATTCCCACGGTGAAATAATGCAATACGGGTACCCCGTGGTCAAGCAATTCCTTCGACTGTTTAATACCCCATTCTATACCCACTTTGAATACATCCTCGTTCGATTTGCATTTCTGGACCTCTTTTGAAAGCTCCTCAGGTATGTCGATATAGAAAATCTGCGGCAATGCGTTCAGTTCACGCATGGTACAAATGGGTTTTAAACCGGGAATAATGGGAACGGTGATCCCTTCCTTACGACAGGCATTCACAAAGCTGAAATATTTCTGATTGTCGAAGAACATCTGGGTGATGATGAATTCAGCCCCTGCATCGATCTTCTGTTTCAGGTAAGTCAGGTCAGTGGCCATGTTCGGCGCTTCGATATGTTTCTCGGGATAACCCGCCACCCCTATGCAGAAATTCGTGGTGAAGGTATGCTGCATCTCATCGTCAAGGAACTTTCCATGGTTCATTTCGCTGATCTGGTGCACCAGTTCATCGGCATGGGAGTGGCCGTTCCCTTCGGGCTGGAAAGTCCTCAGGTTTTTCGGGGCATCTCCCCTTAAAGCCAGTATGTTATCTATACCAAGGTAATGGAAATCGATGAGGGCATACTCGGTCTCTTCTTTTGAAAAGCCTCCGCAGATCAGGTGGGGGACGACTTCGACCGAGGTGTACTTATTTTTAATGGCTGCTGAAATAGCGACGGTACCGGGCCGCTTGCGAATGGTCTTTTTTTCGAGCAGGCCGCTGGGATGTTTTTTGTAAACGACTTCTTCCTGGTGGTAGGTAACATTGATAAATGATGGCATGTACTCCATGAGGGGATCAATTACCTTGTAAATGCTTGCAATGCTGTTTCCCCTGAGCGGGGGAAGAAGTTCAAATGAAAATAAGGTCTTATTTGCCTGTTTGATGATGTCTATTACCTGCATTACTTAATAGTTAAGGTTGGTGTTAAGCAGCTTTTCAGCTTTTTCAATTGTAATTCCTTTCCGCCTGGCATAATCGGCAACCTGGTCACGGCTTATCTTCCCGAGGTTAAAATATTGTGATTGGGGATGTGAGAAATAAAAGCCCGAAACGGAGGCGGCGGGGTACATCGCGAAGTTCTCGGTAAGTTTAATATCGACCTTGGTTTCGGCCGAAAGCAGATCGAAAAGCGTTCGTTTTTCAGAATGTTCGGGGCAGGCAGGGTAGCCCGGTGCCGGCCTGATACCCTGGTATTCCTCCCTGATCATGGAGGCAACATCCAGGTTCTCATCTTTTGCATAAGCCCAGAACTCCTTTCTTATGCGATAATGCATGTTCTCGGCAAATGCTTCGGCAAGACGGTCGGCAAGAATCTTCACCATGATGGCGTTGTAATCGTCGAGGTCCTGTTCGAACATCGAGGCCCATTCCTCAACTCCCAGGCCCGCGGTTACTGCAAAAGATCCCATATAATCAACAATTCCCGAATCCCTGGGCGCTATAAAATCGGACAGGCAGAGGTTGGGCCCTTCATCTTCCTTTTTCTGCTGGTTGCGGAGAAACCTGAACACAGTAAGCACTTTTGAGCGCTGCTCATCGGCGTAAACTTCAATATCGTCACCCACCGAATTGCATGGGAATAAGCCAATGACACCGCGTGCGATCAGCATTTTCTTGGCAAGTATGTCGGCAAGGAGTATTTGCGCATCCTCAAAAAGCTTCCTGGCTTCAACCCCTTTAATGGGATCGTTAAAAATGAGAGGATACTTGCCCCCGATCTTCCAGGCATGGAAAAAGAAAGTCCAGTCGATAAAAGGCACGAGCTCATCCAGGGGGTAATCATAAAACACCTTGGTCCCCAGCATCTGGGGTTTGACTGACTGGAAGTTCTTCCAGTCGGTCCTTGGTTTGTTCCTGCGGGCTTCGGTGAGTGAAACATAGTCGTAGGCAGCTTTCTTATCATAATGGGAACGCATCCCCGAGTATTTTGCCTTCACCCCCGACAGGAAGCCTGCACGGTTTTCGTTTGAAAGCAGGTTAGCCACAACACCCACGGCTTTCGAAGCATCCTTCACATGGATCACACCATGCTGGTATTCAGGTTCAATTTTAACTGCAGTATGTATTTCGGAAGTGGTTGCACCTCCAAGAATTATAGGAATATTCAGCTTTTCGCGTTTCATCTCCCTGGCAACATGCACCATCTCCTCAAGCGAAGGGGTGATCAGCCCGCTAAGGCCGATAACATCCACCTTATGCTCAAGCGCAGAGGCAATGATCCTTTCCGAAGGCACCATAACCCCCAGGTCTATAACCTCATAGTTGTTACAGGCAAGGATTATTCCGACAATATTTTTCCCTATATCATGAACATCGCCTTTCACTGTGGCCATCAAAACCTTGCCATTGGGTTTTACCGCATCCCCCCCTGCTTTTTTCTCAGCTTCTATCCTCGGGCTGAGGTAAGCAACGGCTTTTTTCATCACCCTCGCACTCTTGACAACCTGGGGAAGGAACATCTTACCGCTTCCGAAGAGGTCGCCCACTATGTTCATCCCATCCATAAGAGGGCCTTCGATGATCTTCAAAGTCTGGTCAAACAGCGGCAGGACTTCCTCGAGATCCTGGTCAATGAATTCAGTGATCCCTTTCACCAGCGAATGCTGAAGCCTTTCCACAACCGGGAGCATCCTCCATTCCTCGGTCTTCTTTTCCCTGTCGGGACCTTCCTTAATGTTCTCGGCAAACGCAAGCAGCCTCTCGGTCCCGTCTTTCCTGCGGTTCAGTATCACATCCTCAACCAGCTTCAGCAGCACCTTGTCAATCTCATCGTAAACAGGCAAAGCCCCGGCGTTGACAATTCCCATATCGAGACCGGCCTGTATGGCGTGGAACAGGAAGGCCGAATGTATGGCTTCACGCAAAAAATCGTTTCCCCTGAATGAAAACGAAAGGTTGCTGATACCCCCGCTGACCCTTGCATAGGGCAGGTTTGCCTTGATCCAGCGCGTGGCATTGAGAAAATCGACGCCGTAATTGTTGTGTTCTTCAATACCCGTTGCCACGGTAAGAATATTGGGGTCGAAAATGATATCTTCTGGCCTGAAACCTGCCTTTTCCAATAAAAGTGCGTAGGCCCGTTTTGCAATACCGGTTCTGCGGTCGAGGGTAGTGGCCTGGCCTTCTTCGTCAAATGCCATTATCACAGCGGCCGCACCGAATTTCCTTATATATTTTGCATGTTCCAGAAAAACCGCCTCGCCTTCCTTGAGGCTTATCGAATTCACTATGCACTTTCCCTGCACACATTTCAGGCCGTTCTGAAGCACCGACCACTTTGATGAGTCTATCATCACGGGAACGCGTGCAATGTCGGGATCCGAGGCTATCATGTTGAGGAAGCCGACCATTGATTTTTCGGCATCAAGCATGGCTTCATCCATACTGATATCGATGACCTGGGCCCCGTTCTCAACCTGCTGGCGGGCAACCGTCATTGCCTCTTCATAGTTCCCGTCCCTGATAAGGCGGGCAAATTTCCTGGAACCGCTTACATTGGTACGTTCACCTATGTTGATGAAATTGCTTCCTTCAAAGATCGCGAGGGGTTCCAGCCCGCTGAGGTGAAGTTCGTTCTTACTTTGGGGGACTACCCTGGGTTTGGCTTTGGCAGCCAGTTCGGCGAAGCGGGCAATATATTCGGGGGTGGTACCGCAACATCCGCCTACAAGATTAATAAAACCGTTGTCGAGGAAGTCCCGGATATGTTCAGCCATCTCGGCGGGAGGCTGGTCATATTCGCCGAATTGGTTCGGCAAGCCGGCATTGGGATAAGCTATAACTGGAAAAGGGGCCTTTTCGGAAAGTTCCTGCAGGTGGGGCCTCAACTCCCTGGCGCCCAGCGCACAGTTCAGCCCGATGGCAAACAGGTCGAAATGAGAAAGGGAATACAGGAATGCCTCCAGGGTTTGTCCCGAAAGCGTTCGTCCCGAAAGATCGGTGATAGTGCCCGAGGCAATAACAGGAATTTTCCCTTCCTGCCCCCGGCTTTCGATTTCATCAAAAACGGCAATCAGTGCGGCTTTCGCGTTAAGGGTATCGAAAATGGTTTCAACCATCAAAAGATCGGCCCCACCGTCGAGCAAGCCCCTGGCCTGCTCCCGGTAAGCCTCGTATAGCATGTCGAATGTCACGGCCCTGTAAGCAGGGTTCTGCACCTCGGGCGACATGGATGCGGTTTTATTGGTAGGCCCCATGGAACCAGCCACCCACCTGGGCTTGCCCGGACCCGAAGCCGAAAAATTTTCAACCGCTTCCTTAGCCAGCCTGGCAGCCGTATAATTGATCTCGTAAACGTATTCCTCGGTATGGTAGTCGGCCTGCGAAATCCTCGTGCTGTTAAACGTGTCGGTTTCAATGATATCAGCCCCGGCTTCAAGGTACTGCTCGTGGATCTCGCGAATAACCTGAGGCTGGGTAAGGACCAGGATGTCGTTATTCCCTTTTAAAAGGTGGGGAAAATCCCTGAATCTCTCTCCCCGGTATGCTGCCTCGTCAAGCTTGTACCTCTGCACCATGGTACCCATTGCACCGTCGAGGGTCAGGACTCTTTCTTTTATAGCAGCTTTTAACGTTGTCATCCTTGTTTAAATAAGGTATATACAAGCATATGATCTTCGATTTTTTCAAATTGAAGTTCATGATTTTCAACACCTTCAGGCAAATTCACCCTGGCAGTGAAGGTGGCTTGGGTACTGCAAAAGTAATCAAATGCCACGATGTATATATCATTTTTCAGATCAAGGGAGGGTTTACCATAAAATTTATATAACGCTTCCTTCGTACACCAGTATAAATAAAGCAGTTCTGTATGCGGATGACATCGCGGCGGGCTTCCTGCATCCGGACTTATTTTTATCATTTGCCGTTCAGCTGTCATCCCGATGTGCATCAGTTCATCCTCCTGGAGAAAACGGTTCGCCACCCTTTCGATGCGGGGGGCAAGCTTTTCAATATCCACGCCTGCCGGTCCTTCCTGGTTAACAAGGACAGCCGCATATTCGCCGGTATGGGAAAAAGAGATATTCCCGTCATAGCCTTCCAAGGAAGGTTTCCCGTGCACATCGTAGCATACTTTCACAAAAGGCAGCTGAAGCAGGTGTGAAAGCAGGGCCCTGCAGGCCAGCCATTGTTTGCGGCGGGATTCATTTTTGAAGGAATCCGCTTCGGCAATATCATCATGAAAAGCACGGGCTTCGTTACGAAGTGCTTCTTCGGTTTCGAGGATATGCCATACTCCGAGGCATCCCGACGGAAGGAGTTTTTCAAGAACCAGGGGCATGGGACAAAGGTAAGGGAAATGTTTACAATGTACCATGTACATGGTACATTGTACATATTTTTTCTATCTTTGCAGCCCAACTTTAACCTGATTATATGCAAAAAATAGTATTGGAAAAGAACGCAAAATTCACAGTCGCCGATTTATCATTGGCCGACTGGGGACGCAAGGAAATAGAGATCGCCGAAAAGGAAATGCCGGGACTGATGTCGATAAGGAAAAAGCTTTCAGCTGAAAAACCGCTGAAAGGCGCCAGGATCAGCGGGTCTTTGCATATGACCATACAAACGGCCGTCCTTATAGAAACCCTTATAGAACTTGGAGCCGATGTTCGCTGGGCATCCTGCAATATCTTTTCAACCCAGGATCATGCTGCTGCAGCCATTGCAGCCAAAGGCATCCCGGTTTTTGCCTGGAAAGGTGAATCCCTTGAAGAATACTGGTGGTGTACCTACCAGGCGCTGACTTTCGAAGGCAATAAAGGTCCGAATCTTATAGTGGATGATGGAGGTGACGCCACCCTTATGATCCACAAGGGGTTTGAAGCCGAAAAAAATCCGGCCCTCCTTAAAGCTATTGCAAGCAGCCAGGAAGAAACTGCTTTCATGAAGCAGTTGCAGGAGATTTATATTGAGAATAACAGGCATTGGCATAATGTGGTGAAGGAATGGAAAGGTGTTTCGGAAGAAACAACCACGGGGGTTCACAGGCTGTACCAGATGAAGGGAAAAGGCGCCCTGCTTGTTCCTGCGATCAATGTGAACGATTCAGTCACAAAATCAAAATTCGATAACCTTTACGGTTGCCGCGAATCACTGGCCGATGGCATCAAGCGTGCCACCGATGTGATGATCGCAGGCAAGGTCGTGGTAGTGCTTGGCTATGGAGATGTTGGCAAAGGCTGCGCACGTTCGATGAAGTCTTACGGCGCAAGGGTGATTGTAACCGAGATAGATCCCATCTGCGCTCTCCAGGCTGCCATGGAAGGCTTTGAAGTTTCAACGATTGACGAAGCCCTCGGTGAAGGCAACATCTATGTTACGACAACAGGTAATAAAGATGTAATCACTGCCGCCCACCTCTCGAAAATGAAAGATGAATCCATTGTTTGCAACATTGGTCATTTCGATAACGAGATCCAGGTTGATCAGCTCAACCACTGGCCGGGGATTAAAATCCTGAACATCAAGCCCCAGGTTGATAAATATATCTATCCCGACGGTAAGTGCATCTACCTTCTGGCCGAAGGGAGGCTTGTAAACCTGGGTTGCGCAACCGGCCATCCTTCCTTTGTGATGTCCAACTCATTCACCAACCAGACATTGGCCCAGCTTGACCTCTGGAAGAATAATTACGAGGTTGACGTTTATCGCTTACCCAAGAAACTGGATGAAGAAGTTGCCCGCCTCCACCTGGAGCAGCTGGGGGTAAAACTTACCAGGCTTTCCGATGAACAGTCGGCCTACATCGGGGTTCCCAAAGACGGTCCTTATAAACCGGAACATTACAGGTACTAAGCCGAAATTGCGATTGGCGAAGCCGGAATGGGCAAGCAACTGAAATAAGCAATTGGTACGAATATCAGTAAAAAGCGAAATAGCCGGATTATTTCGCTTTTTGTTTTTTAATTCGTCACGTACAAATAGGTTCCATCGTAGTTCGTACGGTACTGCTTCAGAGGCCATTGGGTAGGACCGTTATACGCCGAACCGTCGGTCAGAATATATTTTGATTTGCATTGGGGGCAATGGGCGGTAATTCCTGAAACATCCACCCTGACCTGGGCGCTGTCGCCGGTGGGATCATAGGTACATGCTCTCTCAAAAGCCATAAATTCGGTTTCCGACGCACGGTATATGATGATCCCCCTGTAACCCCCGGTTACCGTTACAACACCGCCTATATGGTTCAGTTCAATGTATTGGGTGGAATTCGGATTGATTGCAAAATTCACTGCAACATAGGGTATTTCGGGCTGCGTTGTCGAATTTTTCTTGGCGCAGGAAAATAAAACTGCCGCCGAAAGAAGCAGAAAAATCACTCCCGGGGCGATGGATCTTTTCATAAAATATATTTCTCAGTATCAAAGAACGGAAAATTCCTGTAAATCTTATGCCATTAACTATTTAGAGTCTGTCTATACAGTCCCCCATTTTTGTTAACAACCCGTCGATTTTCTGCGACGAAGGGGGATTTTTCCAAGCAAAAAACGGTATTGATGGTAAATGGCCTAGCCCATTGTTAATTTCTTCG
>Ga0209083_1003893_pt1 | contig 11973 bp, 9 predicted proteins | sample AM7aDNAmetaG_FD_184132 | JGI IMG/M metagenome (GOLD analysis project Ga0209083, IMG submission 184132) | Freshwater microbial communities from Finland to study Microbial Dark Matter (Phase II) - AM7a DNA metaG (SPAdes) (version 3) | ecosystem: Environmental > Aquatic > Freshwater > Lake ...
GCCAAATCTGCTTATTATAAGCCAAATCTGCTTATTATAAGCCAAATCTGCTTATTATAAGCCAAATCTGCTTATTATAAGCCAAATCTGCTTATTATAAGCCAATGCGTATTGCCCATTTAGCCGATATTCATGTCCAGGACCGGCGGCGCGCCGAGTATGCCGTGGTTTTTGAGAGCCTGTATGAGAGCCTAAAAAGTGTCAAAACTTGTGATGGCCTTGATGTGATCGCTGTTGTAGGCGATATCTTTGATAACAAAATGCGGGCCTCGGCCCACAACTTAGAAGATGTGGCGGATTTCTTGTCTCGGCTGGCCGACATCGCTCCGGTTGTGGTCATTACGGGCAACCATGACACAAACTGTCTGACTCCGGGCGCACTAGATCTGCTCACGCCACTGCTGGCTGATCGCCAGAGTTTGCAACCCCCCCGGCTCACCTACTGGCGAAATAGTGGTGTATATGCGGCCCATGGCGCTGTGTGGGTTGTTGCTGCGACCGATGGACTCGTGCCGGCTGTGGCCGAAGTTGAGGCCTCAGTGGCTTCATTGGAAGAGCGCGAACTGATTGCCCATGATGCCCCCCGAATCTGTTTATTCCACAATGAGGTGCGCGGTGCCCGCTTGCCTGGCGGGATGACGCTGGCAAATGGTCGAGATGATTTGGCAAACTATCATGATAGTTTGCTGGCAGTAGGTGCCCTAGAACGCCTGCCCGGAGGTGCCATTATGCCATCTGAACTAGCCCAGTTTGATGTTTCTTTGGGCGGTCACATCCACTTGCGTCAAATGTTGACGCCCCGCGCAGCCTACTGTGGAAGCCTCGTACAACAAAATATTGGCGAAAGTCATCTTGGGCATGGCTGCATGATTTGGACAATCCAACAGAGCACTGCGTGCCGGCCCTTACGTACGGCACTTCCCAAAATACAAATGGTCGACCTGTACAATACCAAGGGTTTCTTGCGCATTGAGCTTGACCAGCATGGCAATGACATTACGGCACGGCCTTTACCAACGGCGCCATTATACTGGGAAGTTGTTTTGGTTAAAGGCACATCCCAAACAGTAGTAGATAACATTATAGCACAGTATACTACACAGTTTAACAGCTATCCACGCGCTCGCCGTGTGATTAATTCTGAAGCCAATACGGCATCAAACACGATGGCCTCACTTGATGCTAGCGCGGCCACACTTGATGGTAGCTTTGATGCGGCTCAAGAGGCCGCATCAAGCATCCAAGCACATGAAAAGATCATTCGAGATCTTCTAGTGGGAGAAGAGTCTTCTTTAGTGGAAGCAGTACTGGAGCGCCATCGGTCAGGTGCGTTGATTGCTCCAACAGCGCGAGGCGCCCGCATCCGTCTCGTACGTTTCGAGTTTGACAATATGTATGCATTTGGCCCTGGTAATGTTATTGATTTTACGCGGTTAGAGGGTGCCGTAGCGGGAGTAGTCGCACCAAACCATGCTGGCAAATCATCACTGATCGAAGCATTGTTGTTTGCTCTCTTTGAGGCGCATCCTCGCGCAACAACAAAGGCCGAATTGATACATGCCGGGACCGCCACCTGTCGTATGGCCGTAGACTTTGAAGTAGATGGTCGCTCTGCCCGTATTGAAAAAATATGCACTCGAAGCCACGCGCAGGCTTCAAAGTATCGCTTCTGGGTCGATGGGGAAGAGCGCACCGGTGGCGGCACTCCAGAGACCTTAAAAGAGATTGCTATGATTGTGGGCGATGCGCCAGCCGCGCTTGCTAGCAGCTTCCAGCTGCAGTCGGCAAGCGCAGATGGTGCGGGTTTTATTGCGGCGCGGCCCGCAGAGCGTAAGCGCATTCTGGCCAGCGCCCTCTCACTGGGAGACTTTACTGCTTTAGAGCGGGAGACGGCCAAAGAACTGACGACTCTGAATGGCGCCATCCGCGCACTCGAAAATGGGGCCGATCTTGAATCTCTGCGCAAGGAACTTGCCGAAGCTGAAACTGAAGCTAAGCTGGCTCAGGTTAAAGCCGCCGAGCTCGAACCCTTAGTACTGGAGGCCCAAGAAGAGTCTTCAGAGAGGCACAAAGAGTCGGGGATGGCTATGGCCGAACTAAAAGTTGCCGAAGATGCTTGCACAAGACAAATCGCGAATCTGCATAGTTTGTTAACCAGACTTGGCCAAAAAGATATAGAAACTGCAATGGCTGCTGTGGATGCAGATGCAGCAGAATGGGCAAAGAGATTAAATATTGTCCAAACTACAATCAAACTCCCTACGCTGCGGCAGCCCTTGTTGGCCTCTGCTCCTTCAGTGGCTGCAGTTGCGGCGGCCGAAGCGCATTCTTTAAAACTCAGTCCTGGGGCGGATCTTTATAAGCTTCAAGATGAGCTAATAGCTAAGAGTGCCGCAACCTTCGGCGACTCTGCAAAACTAGAGCGCCTGGAAATAACTCTCAAGGCAACTCTGGCCAGCCCAGTTGATGTGGAGGCGGCGCATCAGGAGGTGGCCGTGGCTGAAAAATCATTGAATGATCTCAGAATTTCTTGGGCATATTCAAGTATTCGGGAAGAGCTATCTAAGGTTGCTAAAGACGGCTGTTCGGGGTGCCAGCATATCAAATCCATGTGTACTGGCTCTGAGGTTACTTCAGAGATGTATGAAGAGGCCCGTCAGCGACACATCAAGGCGGCCGATGCACTCCAGACGGCTCAAGCGGCCGCGGCTGCCCAAACCGCCGCGGCCGCACAGCTAATGCGATTACAGAACGCCAAGAACGCGGCGGCCTCACTGGCAGAGCTGCGCGAGCATATCAATGTGCTTGAGCAGATGCAACGTATCACAAAAGAGTCTACAAAAGCATACGAAGCCGCCAGACTGGCGGCTTCAGCTAAAAGCCAACTTGAGTTGGCTAAACTGTCTGCCGCAACTGCTCTACATGCAGCCAAATCAGCGAGCCAACGCGCCGCGGCCGTTACGGCCGCGCAGCATCGAGAGTTTTCTGCGGCCGCAGCCGCTATGGCGCGGATTGCGGCCGCATCGACAAATCTTAAGAGTGAGGAAAAACGGTCAACAACATTGGGTGCCGCAGTCCGTCAGCGCGAGATCTTGAAAGCCTATCGCAATGTATTACGGCCAAATGGTGGGATCGCCGATAAGTTACTCGAGTGCGCCCGGGTTGCTGTACAGACACATATCAATGAGGCCCTCATCGAGCTTGGGGCCAAGTTCTCAACAGAAATCACGCCGGAGTTTGAAATTATGCAGGCAAATCAGGATGACAAGTCGCCTCCAAAAACATGGCTCTCTGTTGGGCTCGCTTCGGGCTACCAGCGGTTCGTACTCTCGCTGGCCGCACGGTTGGCAATCTGGCGGCTAGCCACATCGCCGCGGGTCGATGCATTAGTAATTGATGAGGGCTTTGGGGCCTGTGATGAAGAATATTTGGTGGGCCTCTCTGGCGCACTAGAGGCTTTGGCGACAGCGCCTAGCGCACCGCGCCTTATCTTTATTGTTAGTCATGTAGATATGCTGAAAGACCGGGTTGAACATGCTCTAGAGATCCGCCAGACGCAATTTGGTAGCCAAGTGCGTAATGTGGCGCTACCACAAAATGAGCTGGCCTGTACAGTACAGCCAGCCGGTGATAAAAAAGTACACTGTGCCGTTTGTGACCGCAGTTTCAATATTGGCGCAATGCCGCGACATTTAGCAAGCGCATTGCATGCCACGGCAGTAAAACGTGAAGCCAAAAAACTGGATAAACACAGAGTATAGGCTAGTGGTCTTCTAAGTTAAATTTGAACAATAATTATATAACCAATATAGAAACACGCAATGAGCCTTTCAATATCTAGCATTCTGGACATTGATTGCGGGCCTATGCTTCTGCCGTATTTCAATCTGGCAGAAGCCACAGAAATACGGTTAGTCTGCCGCTCCCTCTATGAGCTCATCAAACAACATCAGTGGGATGATAAAGAGGTCCAGGTAAAACATCTGCTCCCCTGGTCAAGAGCTTTCCCCCAAGCACTCAGCTTTCGAGCCGCGATGGAATTTCAGTTCAAAAGTTTCCGAGAATTTGAGCTCCTAAAAAACTGCAAATTCATTGATTTATGTTTCAATGTTTCATATTTGCGTGATTCAGACATGCAATATCTGCAGAATGTCCAATACCTTGACCTAGGCGATACCAATAACAATTCCATCGGTGACGCCGGACTTAAGGCCTTGACAAAGATTAAGACATTACGATTCACGTCACATGGTGTTACTGATGAGGGCTTACGCCACTTAAAAGGCATCCACGAACTCTCCATGGAGAATGATTTGCAGATTACCGATGCTGGGATATCATCACTCACATCTATATATAGCTTATCAATTGGCCCAAGCACCTCTGTATCGTTGACTGACCAGGCGTTCTTGAACATTGGTGCCCATCTCACAGTGCTAAGCTTATCTCAATTGCATAATGTTGTAATCACAGATGAGGCGCTGATTGCCTCAGTGGCTTTGCAGCAGTTATACATTGATGATTGCTCAAAAGTTGTGATAACAAATCGTGGACTAGCCGCGCTGTCAAGAGTCTCTGTGATAAGGTTAACTGATCTCGACGGCCTTGTGTGTGATGACGGGGGTTTCATCCAGCTAAAACCCCTTCATCTGCATTTATACTGCAATGAAAACATGACGATTACTGACGTCGGTATTTCTGCGATGGCCGGACTGCAGTCTTTGGTAATCTCAAACTGCCCAGGGCTGCAAATAAGTGATGAGGGGTTGAAATCACTAGATGGGATCCAAAGCCTTGACCTCAGTTGGAACAGTCGCGCCAATATAAATATAACGATTATGGGTCTATTGGCGCTCATTGGCATCAAATTTCTAGATCTTAGTGACACTGGAGTATATTTCAACCGCGAAGATGCGGACCTTCTACAAGACTCTCACATCAATATTGACATTGTAGAGGCTCTCATGGATGAGGCTCTCATGGATGAGGCTCTCATGGATGAGGCTCTCATGGATGAGGCTCTCATGGATGACGACACTGAATTGGCATACACCGAGTTTGAAGTAGCTAATCTTATGACGGCAGAAAACGATAGTATATCATAGTGGTTTTTAAACTATGTGGTTGCGATTTGCATATTCCAGATATCTGTGGCAACTCTTCAGGAGTTAATTTAGTTATATCATGAGTTCCAGCAACCATGTCTGTAACGGCAAAATCAGATAGTGCGGATACTGTAAGTGCGGAAACATGAAATGCCACCATGTACTTTCATAGGTACACATTTTTTGAACATCCTCTGTCTGAAGCATCTCTGATGTCAGTTTGGGCAAATCTAATGAATTATCTGGTCGCCAGTAGGCATCATATTCTAAATAGGTTCCTCTGAGCATGAGGATAATCCCAATAATATATAAAAATTACATCACTCTGATAGCCGAAGTGCAAACGTTGGCAATAGCCACATCGTCATAACAACCATCGCACGGATGGTTTCAGGATTGAATACCCATATGTTTCCGGGGCCAATCAAGACGGGGTTTTTATTTGCCCACAGATTCAGAATGCCTGAGAACATATTGGCAAGTGCGAAATGCCGCCAGAATGCTGCTATATTATCTGGTTCTGTCTCTTCAAGCACAATTGGGCCTTTAGCGGTAAATCCAATCGTCAAATTATCAATTTGGATGACATACTGTGCTAGATCCTCGACTAGGGATGGCCACTCTCTGGGAAAGCGTAGTTGCAGGCCGCGTGGGAAAGACATGATGAGCACGGCACACTGTGTTTTTGGTCGGTGCTCAGGAAGGATTGGACCATACTCGAAATCGGGCTGGGCCCCATCTAAGTGACATAGCAGCCACAAGACAAGTTTGACCCAGATCCCACAGTCTGCCAGGAATGTGCCATCATAAAGCATCCTCCACATTGCGGCATTGCTGACCTTTTCTATGGGGAGTAAGACACCCGGCTCTGGCCACTTACAGTGGGTCGCAATTGCCAGTATGGTACGTATAGCTAGCTTGTTATGCTCAAAGGCAACACAACATGTTGTTTTGCTTTGAGTGTTTTGAAAGTGAGTTAATAAAGGTGCCGGTATGTGGGAGTGGTTTAATATGTTCATGATGTTACCGCGCTCTGATATATCAATGTCTTGGGTGAATGACTGATTGAACTGGAGGGTTGCTTTAACCACATCAATATCGATATTTTCGTCGCTCAATAAGGTGAGCGCTTCTACGATAATCTCTGTAGTCGGCTCTGCAGAAAGCTGTCGATAACTGCTTTCAACCATGCCTATGATATATCGTTGCAGCTTATTAAAGACCTGGGCACCTACAACGAGCCCAGTAGCATCCTCTTTGAAATCGCCTGGGTCTAGAGGCGGCCTAGAACTGGGGCAGTCGACACGCCCCCAAATATTTGCAAGCGAACTTGAAGCGGGCATCTGTTTTATTAATGGTGTATATTCATTTTAATAAGTTGCTTTCTAAGCCACCAAAGAGTGAAAAAACAGAAAGGCCTTTTTAAGTCATTTCTAAGCTATTTTTTGTGCCATTGCTACTTGGTGCTCTGTATACATTTTTGATCCCAAGTACAAGGAGCCGAACAGTACAAACAGTCCAATCGTTAAAGGACCGCCAGCAGCATATGCAATCAATAAAATGATTAATACCACAATAATACCGGCCCCATACATAGCATTTCCGACAAGTCCGAAAATCTGTTTCTTGTCTTCGGGGGTCAGGTCCTTTAACGAGCTGGCTGCAACGGCGGCCATAGTTGCTACTTTATCAGTATAATATAATAACAAAATTGAAAAGAAGCATCTTGTTTCATAACACCGAAATGGCCGCCGAAGCTGAAAATGATCAAACCATTGCGGTTAACCTCCGGGGCCGTCCCTGGACGGTTGAGCTTGACCAGAGTTTGTGGGCCACACTCAAATCTGATGGGCGGAGCGCCGGGGCTATCCGACTGCGCCTACTGAAGATTGCCGTGACGAAGATCGACCAGGGCGATCTCACCCCAGAAGTTGCCATGGCACATATCAGTGCAACTCCCGAAGAAGTTGCAAAATACCGCAAGAAGATTGCAGACCAAGGCGAAGGCCGTGAGCTTAAAAAGCAAGAAACGGTGAAAAAGAAAGAAGAAAAAGCTGCGGGCGAAATCCCCTTAGAGGTGGCGGCAGAAAATCTAAATTTAACTCCAGATCAGGCTGCCGCCTTGGCGGCTGTTCGCCAGGGCGACAGCATTCTGCTCACGGGCGTTGCCGGCACGGGCAAGTCGTACGTATTGGCTGAAATATCCAAAGACGCCGCTTTGCGTTTGCCTGGGTCTCGCACCGTAGCCCTGACGGCCTCAACTGGTACGGCGGCCCAGCTCATTGGCGGGCGTACGCTGCACTCATGGCTCGGCGTTGGGCGCGCCGAGGGCGACGTGGCGAGCTGGCGGCCTAGCAAAGCCGCGCAGATCCGCATGCGGGCCGCCCGACTGCTCATTATTGATGAAGTGAGTATGCTTGAGGCGGGCTTCTTTGACAACTTGAGCACATTCTTGTCAACGGTGCGCGAAAACCTTGCGATCTTTGGAGGCCTGCAACTAGTGCTGGTTGGCGACTTTGCGCAGCTGCCACCGGTGCGGGGCAACTATGCTTTCACTAGCCGCACATGGAGTGAGCTGGCCCCGCGCCAGTGCAACTTGACCACTGTTATGCGCCAGAACAGTGTGGACTTTCAGATGATGCTCTGCCGCTTGCGGCTCGGTCAGCCGCAAGCGGCGGATCTTGAGCGGCTTATGCAGTGCCGCCACACAGCTTTCCAGAATGGAATCATTCCGACGCGCCTGTGTGCTTTGAACCGGGATGCCGATGCGATCAACCAGCGCGAGCTCGGGGCTTTGTTAAAAAGCGGCGCGGCGCCGGTCCAGTTCGCAATGACCCTGCGCGGAGGCGATGGGAGCTGGACGAAGTCCCTAAACATTCCAGAAACCCTCATGGCCTGTGTGGGCGCCCAAGTTATGGTCACCCGCAATATCACGGGTCGGAATGGCCGCATTGAGCTGGCAAATGGCACCCGCGCCGTTATTGTGGCGGCCGACGATGGCAGTGCGACAATCCGGCTAAGTGATGGCACAGTGCGCATACTGACACCACAACGCGCGATTGAAGAGGGCAATGCGCGCAATGCAGTTGTGTTTATGCCGTTAGCGCTGGCCTGGGCCATTTCGATCCACCGGTCGCAGGGCGCGACGCTCGATGCGCTCGAGGTTGACTTGGGGCCGAGCATCTTCGAGGCCGGCCAGGCCTACGTGGCCATTTCACGGGCGCGCGATTTGTCGGCCGTGCGCATCACGCGACTCGACTCGCGCGCATTTCGTTGCCACCCAGCGGTACTCGAATTCTATGGTGAATAAATTTATTTTTGCTAGCAAAAAACAAAACTGTCTATGTGGACTGAGATGCCCGGTATGACATGGTGCGAGCAACCTTTGTCGGCCGGTACGAAGAACTCTGGCGGCCCATCGAAAGGGTGCCGTATAGTTTATCAGAAGTGTCTGAAATCAACTTGTCTATCAATGATAGGGTTTCTTGAACCTCAATGAGCTCGTTCCACAGATTCTCCTCGATATCCTTCCGGATGGCATTGAGCGCATCCTTACGCGCAGAAGAGTTTTTATTATCACTGAGCGATATGGCATCACCGATGCGGTCCAGGAATCCGCCAGATTGCATCGCCCAACAAACCTCTTGAACAGGATCCGGGTCTGTTGATTCTGCGTAGGGCAGACGTAGTTCAAACTCATCGGGGCCAAATACGATCCGAGCGAGCAGTGCACCGGGTTTGTACAATTCAGGCGCATGAGTTAACTGCACGAGCCCGCTAAATGACTCGCCGGACCGGAGATTTGACAACTTTAACAAATTGCCGGATGCCATTGCCATAGTGAACTTTGCCGTTGCGATGACGCCCGGGGCCGGAATCACCTCAAGCGTAGGGTTCAGATGTGTAATGGAAATTGTAGAACCAACAATTTCGGCCAGTTGTACTTGCAAATCAACCTCATTTATGATTGCTGGTAGCACTTTGTAGATGCCATGGCCAGCGCGCGCGATCTTTTCATTGAGAGAGTGGTTGCACCCCTCGATCCCGATTACAGAGATTTGGGTGCGATTGCCCACAGGGCTCTTGCGAATAAGTAGCTCGGCCTGGTTCATACCGTATGTTGAGACTAGGGGCATTGTGCTTGTTACCTGACCTAGCGGCCAATCATCGTCGTCTTGTGTCGCCGAAACATTCGCCGGCATGTACATACTATAAGTGCGGCGAATGGGTGGGCGCAACCAGGCACTGCTGGCCAACATCTCATCGGCTACAGGCGAGCCTGATCGGTGTGCACTGCTAAATACTTGCAGTCGGCTGGGTTCGGCCCCGGCCCCATTGGCATCAGTATCAATAGGGCACCCCAAGATTGTTTGGATTATCTCTAAGGGCCCATCGCCCGTAGAGGGTTCGCCATCTGTAATAATGATGTTCAGGGATGGGCGCAGTGGATCGACTGGAATGCTGGCGAGAACCTTGATAGCTGCGCCCAGATTGGTTTCTCCACTGGGCTCATATGTAGACAATGTGATAAGGGCCGCCTCAATATTTTCGGGCGTCATTTGAGATACGGGCATGATTGCTTGGACTCCTGAACTGAAGATAGAGATCGAGAAATTGTCTCGAGCATCCAGACCGGAGCCGCGCAACAACCATCGTAAAGCCGCTTGTACTTTGGGAGAAGCAGCCGTCATGGACCCTGAATAATCCAGCATAAGATTGCAAGTAGTGGCGCACCGCGCCTCATCAGCTTCGGGAACCTGAAGCGAGACCATGAAATTGCTCTTATCGCGGGGCTTTACTCGATCGACAGCATTATACTCATACTGGCTTTTCAAGGTGACTGGGCCGATGGCGGGGGCCTGCAGCGGGCTAGCCGGGGCCGCAGATAAAGGCGACTCGTCTGAAGAACTCATGTATGGATACTAATAATATCTTTCATTTTTGGATAAAAACGTCATGAGCAAAAATGAAAATGGGTATGTTTAAAAATATAGCAAATAAGATGTGGGAATGGTTACAACGATTGAGCATAGGGTCTGCTCCGGCTCATATGAGTGTCATATCACAGCTTCCGCAAGAAGCAATTCACTATAGTCGAATATCATCTCCAGATCAGAACACTCTAACACAGGTGTCGAAATTAGAAGCCTACAGTGAGACAAACTACTACACTGTCATCGACCGGCTGAATGAAACTGGTTCGGCATGGACGTCCACGCCAGAACTAGAATTTGAGGCCTTCGTTAGTCGCCACAAAGACCTCAATTTAATAGTGTTCGATGCATCTCGATTTGCTCGCAATTCTGAATATGGCGCGAGGCTAATGCGCATCTGTCGCCGGAATCGGATCGCAATCCACATCGTGGGGGTTGCGATCCCATATGTCTGTAAGGGGCTTGACAATTCTGGCCGCCTGACGGATGAGATTCTCCGGGCAGAGATCGAGGGCGACATTAAGTCTGATCGCGCGCGCGATATGGCCCGCGCGCGGCGCGAAAAAGAGGCAAACGCGCGGGCCGCGCCAGACTGGACGCCGCGGCCGATCGCCCCCTTTGGATTTAAGTACCGAAATCCGACTAGTCGCGAGCTTCTTCCCGAAAATAATCCAGAAAAAGTTGCCCATATTGCTACAATCCTTGAGATTATGCGCAAGCTGATCTATGGGGTCTCTAAAGAAGAGATGGCGGCCTTCTATGTACTGTTCAACAGTATTCCTACACGCTACACGAATACTTCAAAAGCGCTCGGTGGTGAATACGGGTACATCTTGGTCGATGATGAAGATGATGTTATTGAGCAGTTCTGCCCGGGCCAGTCTTCGCCCCAGTACATGTACACATTATTTAATAACTGGAACATTACATTCCGAAGTTCGCAGCGCTGGACGCTCGAGCTAATGGAAGATGCAATCTTCCGTCACTTTGGCCACGATGCATTAGAAATGACTCGCCGAGATTTGGCCGTGGCCGACACAGAAATGGCCGTGGCTCAACCAGATGCTATGGAAGAGTGATCAAATTCGTTAAAACGCCGTTTATTTTTAATATAGGATGTGGGTCCCTCCGCGTGCTACCAATAATGTTGCAGTTCCGGCTAGCGAAACGACAAGATTACGGGTATTCGCGCTGAGGCGACCCAAGCCCACTGGCTACACATTAATCAATATAACTAGTACTTCATCTAGTCCTATATGGCGTAAACTCAGTCCAATGTTATTGGGTCCCATCATGGTACACACGCCACGCGGCACATTCACCGCCTCTTGCGTAGAAAATGCCTGGCAGTACTCAAAAGTGTACCGCACCGATTTACGAGGACGCCCCCTTGTAGATGAGCTTGGCGAGCCGAATGATGCCTACTATGCGTGGGCTCGCAGGGGCTGGGCAAACCCAAGCCCCATCAGATTTCCGATGGGGCGTAATACCAGGCCGTTATACAGCTTGGGACCACAGGGCGATCGATTGAGTTATATCGAGGCGCGCCACACTCTTTATGCGCCCTGGTATGTCAAAACCGTTACCCAGACACCGGCCTATAAAGCATTAAAAGAACTATATGAGACCGGCGCATTCATAGGGCTCGTGGACTTTGATGGCTGGGATCATGTGGGTCAGCAGTACTCTTTGGCTGCCGTATTGCGGCAGCCAACTCCTAAAATGGGCCATGCCTTTGTGCTGGCCGGTTTGTTAACTAATGACTACTTCTGGAAGGACCGGTATCAACCAGTACCACTAGCACCGATTGATGATGACCCGATCTGGGATGAGTTTGCGTAGCAATTTGTTGTAATAAGTTTTGATTTTTTGGGTAACAAAACTACGGCAGCTCATAAAAAAAGTTGGGCGTAAACTTTTTTAGACCGGCTCAA
>Ga0209083_1003895_pt1 | contig 11973 bp, 8 predicted proteins | sample AM7aDNAmetaG_FD_184132 | JGI IMG/M metagenome (GOLD analysis project Ga0209083, IMG submission 184132) | Freshwater microbial communities from Finland to study Microbial Dark Matter (Phase II) - AM7a DNA metaG (SPAdes) (version 3) | ecosystem: Environmental > Aquatic > Freshwater > Lake ...
GGAGCTTCTGAGGGTGCCCTTGATGCAGCAAATATTTTAAAACCTGCCCTTGCCAAAGGCGAATTAAGAGCTATTGGTGCTACAACGCTTAAAGAATACCAAAAATATTTTGAAAATGATAAAGCTCTGGAACGTCGTTTTCAAACAGTATTGGTTGATGAACCTGATGTGAACAGCGCAATATCTATTTTGCGTGGTCTTAAAGAACGTTATGAAACCCACCATCATGTGCGTATTAAAGATGAAGCTATTATAGCAGCAGTAGAACTTTCTCACAGGTATATCAGCGACAGGTTTTTGCCTGATAAAGCCATTGACCTGATGGATGAGGCTGCTGCCAAACTTAGGCTCGAAATAAACTCATTACCTGAAGAAATAGATGCTTTACAGCGAAAAATTAGACAATTAGAAATTGAAAAAGAAGGATTTAAAAGAGAAAATGACCATGAAAAAATAAATGATATTGCTAAGGATATTGCTGAATATGAAGAACAGAACAAAAATCTGATGGCTAAATGGAAAGCTGAAAAAGATATCGTAGATAAGATTCAAAGTGCTAAAAAACGTATTGAAGATTTTAAATTTGAAGCTGAAAAGGCAGAAAGAGCAGGCGATTATGGTAAAGTGGCTGAACTGCGTTATGGAAAAATTAAAGAAGCTGAAAAATCTCTTTCAGACTTGAATAAATCACTTATTGAGATACAAAAAGACAATCCGCTAATAAAAGAAGAAGTAGATGCAGAAGATATTGCAGAAGTAGTTTCCCGATGGACCGGTATTCCGGTAAGCCGTATGCTGAGTAGCGAAAAAGAAAAACTTCTCAATCTGGAAATAGAGTTACACAAACGTGTTGTAGGACAGGATGTTGCTATTGCTGCCTTGTCGGATGCTATCCGGCGCAGCAGAGCAGGCCTGCAGGACAGAAAAAGACCTATTGGCTCATTCATTTTTTTAGGTACTACCGGTGTAGGAAAAACTGAACTTGCCCGTGCTCTTGCTGAGTTTCTCTTCAATGATGAAGGTGCTTTGATACGTATTGATATGTCTGAGTATCAGGAAAGACACGCTGTGTCAAGGCTTATTGGCGCACCTCCCGGATATGTGGGTTATGATGAAAGCGGTCAGCTAACTGAAGCCATAAGAAGAAAACCCTATGCTGTTGTATTGCTCGACGAAATTGAAAAAGCCCATCCGGATGTGTTTAATATTTTATTACAGGTTCTTGATGAAGGGCGTTTGACAGACAACAAAGGCAGAACAGCTGATTTTAAAAATACGATTATTATAATGACTTCAAATATTGGGTCACATATCATTCAGGATAATTTTGATAACCCTTCCGATAAAAACGAAGAAGAAATTTTCGAAAAAACCAGCAAGGAAGTGTTCATGCTCCTTAAACAAACCATACGACCTGAATTTTTAAACCGTATAGATGAAATAATCATGTTTAAACCGCTCACAAAAAATGAAATTAAAAGTATTGTTGACATACAGTTAAACCATGTTAAGAAGGTACTCAACGACAATGGCTTCGAAATTACGTTTTCAGAAAAAGCTATAAATAAAATAGCTGACATGGGTTATGATCCACAGTTTGGCGCCAGACCTCTGAAAAGAGTTATTCAAAGATATATTCTTAATGAATTAAGTAAAATGATTATCTCAGGTTCAGTTAATAAAGACAAAACAATTCATGTAGATGTAATTAAAGACATCTTTACATTTGAGAACTAGTTTTTTACAAAAACTTACACTACTAACAGATAAATGAAATTTCATTTTCCTGCCACTAAGTCTTCGGGAGCGGTGCAACTCCAACCTCAAAATTGATAACTATTATAATGACACAGATTTATAAATTTAAAAAATGACACGAATTACACAAATTAAACTACCTACGGTAGTTTAAGAATTCGTGTTAATTTGTGCAATTTGTGTCAAAAAAATGTAATTCGTGTCAAAATAATAGTGTTGATATTCACAAATTACAATTAGTTATATAGGAGACTATAAGACACTAAGTTTCACAAAATCAATAATTTAATCTTAGTGAATCTTTGTGTCTTTGTGCCACTTCGGCAGGACTCAGTGCATCGTTTTGTGGCTATTATTTGAAACGGCCTTACTGAAAAGGATTCTTCTAGAATATTACATTTATTAGTTTGTTCAGATATATTGTACTTTCCTTGTCGGTCAGTAGTGAAAAACTTAATAATTCTTTTTCATATCAAAACCGCGATACTTTTATTACTAAGAAAATTAAAGTCAATAAATTTTTATTAAATTCTTGTTAAATTCATTTTTTTTATGTAATTTTATTACCTGAGTTTGTCTTGTTGATTGCTGTATAATATAATCAGGTATGAAAAATATTTTAATTGTTGTTATTTCTTTTTTTGTTTTAATTTATTCTGTTTTAAAATCACAAACTTCAGCTTCATTACCTGATTATATAGATGATATTTTTAGTAAAAGGGGAGAGGTTTATTTTAAATTCTCTGTGGGTAGTAATAATGAAATTGACCAGCTTACAAAGATTATTTCGATAGACAATGTAAGTAATTATGAGGTTTATGCCTATGCGAACAGAAAAGAATTTATTAATTTTCTCAAGTATGATTACAATTATTATATACTTCCGGCACCAAGCAGCTTATATCCCGCAGTAATGTGCGACAATGTAGATGTGAAGGGTATTAATGCATGGAATTCTTATCCTACTTATAGCGCTTATGAATCCATGATGTATCAGTTCCAAAGCAATTATCCTTCAATTTGTCAGATATATAATCTTGGTACATTATCCAGTGGTCGCAAAATTCTTGCTGCAAAGATTAGTAATAACGTAAATGTAAAAGAAAATGAACCGCGTTTTTATTATACCTCAAGTATGCATGGTGATGAGCTGACAGGTTACGTTTCAATGCTACGGTTAATTGATTATTTACTTTCAAATTATGGTACAAATTCAAAAGTCACAAATCTGGTCAACAATATTGAGATATGGATAACACCATTAGGTAATCCTGACGGTACATATGCCGGTGGTAACAGTACAGTATCAGGCGCTACCCGTTATAATGCCAATAATGTAGATCTTAACAGAAATTTTAAAAACCCCTTAGCAAACAACCCTGACGGTAACACATGGCAACAGGAAACGCTTATAAATATGGCTTTTGCTGATTCTATGAAGTTCACAATGATTGTCAATTTCCATGGTGGTACAGAATGTGTCAATTATCCATGGGATACTTGGAAATCAAATCAAAAAATTCATGCTGATGATAGCTGGTGGCAACTGGTTTCACATCAATATGCTGATACTGCCAGATTTTATGGTACTGGCTATATGAATCCTCCTGGTAGTAATTTTTATAACGGAATAACAAATGGGGGTGACTGGTACACTGTTGAAGGAAGTCGTCAGGATTATACCACCTATTTTACCAATTCAAGAGAAGAAACTATTGAAATATCAAATACAAAAACACCTTCTGCATCATCACTTCCTAACTACTGGAATTATAACTACCGCTCTTTTCTGAATTATATGCAGCAATCGCTTTACGGACTCAGAGGCATCATCACTGACTCCTGTACAGGCAATCCTATTGTTGCTCAGGTGTTTATTGTAGGGCATGATATTGATAATTCGTATGTTTATTCTTGCCTACCTGTAGGCAATTATCACCGTCCTTTATATGCAGGTACTTATTCTGTTACTTTCTCTGCTTCGGGTTATAATACAAAAACTATCAGTAATATTGTGATCAGCAATAACAGTACGACAGTTGTGAACGTTGCACTGTCACCTGTAACGATAGCCCCCTCAGCTGATTTTACATCTGATATAAACACTCTTAATGCAGGCGATAGTGTGCATTTTTCTGATTTATCTCTGAACAATCCTTCCTCTTGGCTTTGGACTTTTGAGGGTGGTACACCAGGTTTTTCATCTCTCAAGAACCCAGTTATTGTTTATAATACTCCCGGCACTTATAATGTCTCTTTAACTGTTACTAAAAATTGCGTTTCCAACAGTAATATTAAAAATAATTTTATACAAGTAAATCCAACTTCTATTCATCCTGTTGGCAAAAACAACATTGAACTTACAATTTATCCTAATCCTGCAAAAGATCAATTATTTGTGAAATTACCTTTAACTGGTGACGGTTTAAAATTGACTATTTATGATGTTTTAGGGAATATTGTTTTTACTGATGAAAATAATAATATTTCAAATGTTGATAACAGTATTATTAAAATCAATATTTCTAAGCTTTCAACAGGAATTTATTATCTGCATTTAATAGCAAATGAATTTGTTTTTACTGGCAGGTTTTTGAAATAATATTTATCTTTGATAAAAAAATATTAAGTGAACAATTTTCCTTCTAAACTGGTTGAAGATGCCGTAAATGAGCTCTCTAAGTTACCGGGTATTGGTAAGAAAACAGCTTTAAGATTAGCCCTGCATCTTCTTAAAAAAGATGCCGATGCTTCTTTATCACTTGGTAATGCTATTATAAACATGCGTCAGAATATTAGCTTCTGCAAATCATGCCATAATATTTCCGATACTGATTTATGTCATATTTGTGCCAATAGTCACAGGGATAAATTTACAGTTTGTGTTATTGAAGATGTCAGAGACATGATTGCTATTGAAAATACCAATCAGTTTACAGGCGTTTATCATATCCTTGGTGGTATAATTTCTCCTATGGATGGTATCGGACCTGATAACCTGAACATAGAAACTCTCATCAGAAAAGTTAAAAATGACGAAGTAAAAGAAATTATACTGGCTTTAAGAACCACTATAGAAGGTGATACAACCAATTTTTATTTATATAAAAAACTTAAAGATTTTAACGCCAAGTTGAGCGTTATTGCACGGGGTATTGCTATTGGAGATGAACTAGAATATACCGATGAAATAACATTAGGACGTTCTATTTTAAACAGAACACCTTATGAAACGTTGATGATTGGATAGAATTTATATCATATATGGAATTATATACAATATACGCTGAAGATTTCAAATTAGACGGCGGTGCATGTTTTGGTGTGGTACCAAAATCTATCTGGGAGAAGTATGCTCCTGCCGACAAGAACAATATGGTAAATGTATCACTGCGTTCTCTTCTCATAAAAGATGGTGACAGATTGCTTCTTATTGATACAGGTATTGGTAATAAGCAAAACGAAAAATTTCTAAGTCATTATTATCTGTTTGGAGACAATAGTCTCGAAAAATCGTTCAAAACCACACCATACAATTTTGATGATGTTACAGATGTGATACTGACACATTTACATTTCGACCACTGTGGGGGAGCTGTGTGGCTCAATAGAGAAACAAATACCTATGAACCACAGTTTAAAAATGCTGTTTATTGGTGCAGCCAGTCACAATGGGAATTAGCTTATAAGCCTAATTTAAGGGAAAAAGCTTCTTTTCTCAACGAAAATACTGATTTATTGTCTGAAAAAGGATTGCTTAGGTTTATAAGCCAGGAACAATTTCTAACGCCCAATATTTTTCTTAAGATTGTAAATGGACACACTATCGGTATGATTATACCCATGATTAAATACAACAGAAAAGCTATTGTTTATGGTGCCGATTTTATACCATCGATAGCTAATATTTCAGTACCTTACATCGCCTCGTTCGACACCCAGCCTTTAGTAGCAATGATAGAAAAAGAGCCCTTCTTAAATGATGCTGTTAATGAAAATTATGTATTGTTTTTCGAACACGACTTTTACAATGAATGTTGCACAATTAAAAAGGATGAAAGAGGGCGGTTTAAAGAGAAAGAGGTCTTTAAATTGAAAGACTTACATTAATATTTTACAAAAAGTAGTTTATTGCTAAAAAAATATCAATTTTTATTGCTTTTTGAAATTATTCCAATAATTGGTTTTAATAGGTAATGTGGCAAAAAATGGTTGGTGATTTTTAATAAAACAATTTGTAAATTGCTCGCGTAAAACTGAAGAGGAAATAGGCTCTGCTGAGGAGCAACCTATCAGAAATAAGTTTTATGGATATACAGTAAAAATAGTGGGGTAGTTTCGACTATCCCATTTTTTATTTCTACTGTCATCCTAGTATGTCTAAAAAACCCTCTCATTTTTAAAATATAGATACCACTGAATAAATGCTTTACGATGTTTTATGCTAAGACCTCTGTGAATAGAAAGGTTATCTTTCAGATGACCAAAGAATGATTCTAAAGCATTAGTGCTTTTTGGTATATCCGGATTATCGATATAGTGGAACATATCAGAAAATGCATTTATTAACATTCGCCTGGCTTTACGTAAGAAGGTGTGAGTGTATCTTCCATCGACCCTGCTTTTTTCCTGAATAAAAACTTTGTGTTTTAAATCCCAATCATATAAACTTCTTAACCAAATATACTTATGTTCAAGAGTCTTTATTTGACTGATTTGCTTTGCTATTTTGAGAAGTTCCTGGCCTGCCTGTGATTTAGGATTTTTTGTAATCCATATACGGCATTGTCTTTCTACGTGCACTACACAGCGCTGCACAATAACTCTATTCTTAAATACTTTTTTAATTGATTTCAAAGTGGATTTATGACCATCACACGTTATACTCTCTATCGAAAAACCTACTTTTATAAGGTTCTTAAAATCTTCAATAATTTCATCGGTTAATTCATCATTAGTTATGAGGTAAAGCATGGTTTGTTTGATGTCATTGTCGCGATATACTACTAAGCAAATATCATTACTAAAATAAGTCCCATCTACTATTAGATGTACTTGTTCGCGATTTACAACTTTATGCTCTGGAATACGCTCAAGATAATCATAAAAAAGATTTTGTAATGTTCGCTTACTTTGTCCTGACGATTTTGAAATAAAGTCTAATGTCTGGTGATCCAATACCCAATGCTTAAACCATATTATTCTGTTTGCTATTGAAACTTGTGCGTTTTCGGAAGTAAAATAGATATCACAGTCTTTGAACTTGTAACGCCTTTTCTTATTTCGGGTACCCCAATGAATTACATTTAAACTACCACATGACCAACATCGTTTTTTTCTTGATTTTTGCATATAAAAAAAGTTTATTGAAAATTGTTTCAATAAACTTCTTTAAATGCTAATACTGTAAATGTTTTTAGACTTTTTTACCAACCATTTTTTGCTATTATACCTTTTAATAATAATGGTAATTCTTTTCTGTAAACCCAAAATACCATTGAACAAGTTACAATCATTTGTACAATCTGAATAATCATACGGTAACTTTCTATCATAAATATTTCAGATAAAATAATCAGTATAATATAAGAAAGCGGCAAGTAAATTTGTTTAACTTTATTTAATGAGTAAGTGAATAATTTTCTTGTTTCAATATATAAAAATAGCACCTGTAAAACCTTTACTATAAAACCGGCCCATACAGCACCCCAAAGTCCAAAATACTTGATTAAAACAACACTAATTACAATCTGACATATTGCTGAATAAAAAAATATTCTGGGCAGTAACTTAGTCTTTTTTAAATAATATATTGGAGCTGAAAACATAACAAACAAGCTGCGTGTAACAAACCCCAAGCTTAATAATGCAAGAAGAGGAAACAAAGGAGAGTAATCATTCTTTGTAATAATGTGTGGTAGAACGATTGGGATGACTACAACAAAAACAGGAATAATAAGCATTGTTATAGATGTGAAGCCGTTGAAATATTTGTTTACATCTGTAGTGAGCCTGGTAAGCTTTTGTTCAGTCCATATTTTAAATATTTTTGGATAAAAAGAATTAACTATTCCCATTTGGAAGTATTCAATCAATAAAGTGCTTTTCAACGCAATATCATAAATGGCAACATCAGATTTAGTGAAGAATCCATTAATAATAAAACGGTCAATATTCGATAAGACCCATGTTAATAAGTAATAAATAAAAATAGGGAAACAATAATAAAAAATAGGTTTTAAATATTTTGTTTTAAATCGAATTCCAAATTCTTTTAATAGCTCGTAAATAGAGATAATAAATATTCCAACACCTGATAAAAGCCTTCCCCACATTGGACCAATAAGCGTATTTGGATACATATATAAAACAATCACTGAAATTACTATCGTAAGAATAAAATTGAAAAAATTAAACCAGAAGAATTTAACAGGGCGTTGCTGATAAATAAGAAGACATGTATATGTTTTAAAAACGCAGTTAAATATTGCTGTAAATACTGACATTAACCCGAAAGGGTAGAAGTTTTCCTGAAAAAAAGTTTTAAAAATATAGCCTCCAAAAATTGAAAATATAAACAAATATATCAAACTCAATAAAAGTAAAGAGCCTATAATAGTACCTATGTAATCTTTGAGATATGAAATATTGGCTTTGTTCTCAATATAAAATAAACTAAGATGTATATCTAATGCAAAACCAACAAGTGTTTGAACAAGTAATGTAAATGCAATGTATAAAGCAAATATGCCTATCAAATCTTTAGAAAGGAGATTGGCATAAAAGAAAAGTAATATGACTCCAGAAGCTAGAGGTAATGCTCCAACAACCGAGTAAATAAAAGATGATTTAATAAAGTTCTTTGATATCATTTTATATTAATAATAATCATTCTTTTTGATGTCGTATTTAATTAATCCGAACATAAAATAGTAATAAATTAAATTCTTTTGGCTGATAAGCTTATATTAAAAGTTTTATTAGGAAAATCGGTAGATTTTGGGAAAGATGTATTAAATTTCTGATTTGTAAATATAGAACATATAGAATTTGAAATATGATAAATTTTATTTCTTTTATCGTCAGGAGAACCATCAATCATAGCGGCAATAGTAATCCAGTTCTCTGTATTATAAGAATATCCGTAATCGTGCCATACAATTACAGAGTTATCGTCTTTTAAAAGATTAAATGCATTCTGTGTATCTTTTTTTACTGCTTTATATGAATGATCACCATCTATAAAAATTAAATCAAATTTTTTATTCAGTTTAGAAAAATCATAAGTTAAAGAGCTATGATGAATATGCAATACATTTTTTAATTCTTTTGTGAAAAAACGTTGAAATTTTACATGCTCACCAAATCCTAAGTCATTCATTTCTTTATCTGAAAGACTTATTGAAACACATTCTGCTGCTACTTCCGCAACATTTACCAGGCTTTCACCCCTAAATGTACCTATCTCAAGGTAATGACAATTTTCATATTTTCTTGCTAAAGCTTTTAACACAATAATATCTGTAACACGTGAAGTCCCATCTAAGTATGTATAATTTGTAATAGATTCGTTCAGATCAGGTAAGAGATCCAATAAATCTAAAGTGGGAAAACCTTTTTTTAGTCCTTTTGTTACAGTTACATATCTTTTCCAGTTTGCATCTTCACAATAACGATAGGTTGCATTTGCAAATGCTCTTATGTCAAAGAACATAGCTTTTATTGTTAAAATAATAAGTTTAATAAGTCTCATTTTTTACTTTTTGATTGTTTTTTTGTTGATATATACTGTGATTGCTAAGAAAAAATGTTTTCCATGCTTATATTACAAATCAGTATTTTTATTAAAAACATCTTTTGCATCATAGCAATACATCTTTGCATCAAGTATGCAATGCAGGATGTATTGATGTATTATTTCAAGGAAGCCATAAGAAAATGAAGGCACAAAATAGTTTATATTACCTAATAATCTAAGCTTGTTTTTGGGAGTAAATCCTGACAGTGTAATTACAAAACATCCTTTCCCTTTTGCAGTATTTGCCGCTTTTAAGATATTTGCAGAATTACCTGAACTGCTTATACAGATGACCAGGTCTCCTTTTCTGGCAAGCATCTCGATAGGTTTAGCAAAAACCTCTTCGAATCCAATATCATTTGAAATACACGTCAGAAGAGATGCATCGTTAAAAGCAGTTGCCGGAATATTGCCATTTTTCAAAAAATCAATAGCTGTATGACTTGCTATAGCAGCACTACCACCATTACCTACTATATATATTCTATGATTCTTCTTTTGAATCTCTGAAAGTAATTTAACTGACAGATCAATTCCGGCATTAAAGGTAATGACCTTACCGGAACTACCTGTAGCTATAATATGCTCAATAGCTTTTTTAAACTCTATATAATATTTTTGGGCAAATTTTTCTGTTTCCATTTTAACTATCTATTTCATGAAATGATTAATAAACTTTGTCAGGTCCTTTTTATAAACAGGGTGTTCATTACCAATTATATTAACGGCAATTGTACCCATACAGTTTCCAATAAATGGAATTAATTCGGCAGGCGCTTTTGAATAGGCGAGTAATGAAGTAATGGATAATACAGCATCTCCGGCCCCAACAGAATCTCTTACTGAATTTGCAAAAGCTGGTGATGAATAATATTTCCCTTTTGAGTAAAATACAGAACCTGCTTGCCCTAAAGTAATTGTTACCTCATTACAATTTGTAATCTGACATAATCTTTCAATAAGCGTCTCCAGTTTTCCGTAATTGTCTCCAAAAGGAAGTCTGAGTTCCTTTTCATCTATTGAAATATAAGCGACGTTTCTATATTTTGTTATATAGTTAAAGCCGTAATTATTACTGTTGGTTTGTGCATTAATTGATAAATATTTCCCTGATTCCTGCAGGTATTGTTGTAATCCTGGTGAAATGAAACCATGACCAAAATCACAAATTAAAACAAGGTCATAATTACTTATATTCTCTTTAAGATATGTAATTACTTCATTTTCAAGGGTACTATCTATGAATTTATCATTCATAAAAGTAACTTCAAAAAGTTTAGTATTAAGATATTTATCAACATATCTTCTTTTTGTATTTGTAGGGCTGTCATTTCTATAAAAGAATTTCCTGTCAACACCTTTAGAGAGCTTGTTTTCAATAATATCTGATTGACTGTTCTGAGAACCAAGAACTGTGACCAGTTCTACCTTTTTTGAGTACTGTTCAATATGATTTGCAATAGCCAGAGCTCCACCTGCGAATGCTTCACTACGTAGGAAGACAGTGGATATTGTAGGTGATTTAGATGACTTCCCCAGAGGCAAACAATAATGGTATTCATCAATTATGGTGTCACCAATAACAAGCACTCTTATATCTTTTAATGCGTTAATATATGAAATAACCTTTTCGGAGGAATAATTTTTTTTAAGGTTTTGCATATAATCCTGCACTTTTTCATCATAAGGGCTGAAATGTGCGTTTATAAGGCTTGATGAAGAAAATACAATCTCTTCGGTAAAATAAATTTCACCTCCAACAGATTTAACAGCTTCTTCTTCAAGATATATGTTTTTGGTAATATCCTTTTCCCTGTCCTTATAATCCTGACCTTTCACATATAAAGTAGGTTTTAATATTTTTATAGTCTCGATAGCAGTTTCCCATTTATTAAGTGCAACATAATCGACAGCCTGTAGTGCGGCAATAGCTTCCATACGGAGGTTTTCAATAAATACAGGTCTTCCGGGCCCTTTATTTACAAATCTGTCGGGAGTGATCGTTACCACTACTATATCAGCGGCTTTTTTTGCAGCTTCAAAATGCTTAATATGTCCCAGATGCAGTAAATCAAAACAACCATGACAATGAGCAATCGTTTTGCCTTGTTTTTTTAGATTTTCAATAACAATGGCAAGATCTTCAAGATTTAATATTTTCGAATTTGTCATAATCACTAATAATTTAGATTAATTTAAGAATTTTTACCCAAATATTTAAACCAGCTTTTAGTAGCTTCGGCTATAGATTCAGGTTCCCATAAAGGGGCTTCACGCCAATATTCAATATTTTCAAGCATTATTTTAACACCTTGCTCAAAAGAGACCAAAGGTTTCCAGTTAAGGACTTCTTTTATCCTTGATATATCAGCATAAGTACAATCAGGTTCACCGGGGCGTTTCGGGATATGGATTGC
>Ga0209083_1003898_pt1 | contig 11966 bp, 9 predicted proteins | sample AM7aDNAmetaG_FD_184132 | JGI IMG/M metagenome (GOLD analysis project Ga0209083, IMG submission 184132) | Freshwater microbial communities from Finland to study Microbial Dark Matter (Phase II) - AM7a DNA metaG (SPAdes) (version 3) | ecosystem: Environmental > Aquatic > Freshwater > Lake ...
CGGTGGACGCGGACCGCTCGCGGCGCTTCGTGCTCACGGGATCGGCGAACCTGCTGCTGATGAAGAGCGTCGGCGAGAGCCTCGCGGGGAGGGCGGCCTACCTGGTCCTGCGTCCCCTGTCGCTGGGCGAGTGGGAGCGGGACGCTGAGCCTTCCCTCATCCTCCGCAACCTCCTGGAGCGCCTGGAGGAGGCGCCGTGGGATGCGTCCGCGCCGGGCGCCGCCGAGGTCTCCCCGTGGAGCGTCGTGGTGCGCGGCCTCATGCCGGCGCTGCAACGTGGGGGTGCTCGCGGATCTGCTGACTCCGGCCGCAGAGCTCATGCATTGGCGGACCTATCGGGGTGATGAGGTGGACCTCGTGGTGGAGCACGGCCGGCGCGTAGTGGCGATCGAGGCGAAGGCCACGCGCCGCCCAGCCGCCGAAGACGTGCGCGGACTCAGAGCCTTCTTGAGAGGCTCGCCGGAAGCCGCCGGTCTCCTGGTCCACGGCGGCGCTGAACGCAGGCAGATGGAGCGCCGCATCTGGGCGCTGCCGTGGACGGATCTGGCCAGAGGCAGGTAGGTGGGTAGGCTGCCGGCTTTGAGCCGGCCGTGGGCGAAGCGGCGGCATTGGTGTGCTGATGCCGCTCGAGTCTGCTACGCGGTGAGCCCCGGTAGCACCTCCATGAGTACCCGCCTGACCATCAGGATGAAGCCGCGCACTCTGGGCGCCGACCCCGGCTAGCGCCGGTCGGCCCCCCGGGCGGCTGCCCTCCACGCCTTGACAGCCGCCCGGGGGCCTCATAGATTGTCACCTCTGTTCAGGCGAACAAGGTTGACGATTGTCGTCCCTCACGACCCGCGAGCTCACCTCCGCCGCGCTCTTCACGGCGCTCATCGCCGGCGGCGCCTTTGTGGCGATCCCCATCGGCTCCGTGCCCTTCACCCTGCAAGTGCTGTTTGTGCTCCTCGCCGGCATGCTCCTGGGGCCGCGGCTGGCAGCGCTCAGCGTGCTCGCGTATCTCGCCCTCGGCCTCGTGGCCCCGGTCTACGCGGGCGGCACCTCCGGGCTCGGCGTCCTCTTCGGGCCCACAGGCGGCTATCTGTGGGGCTTCGTCCTCGCCGCTCTGGTGACCGGCGCGGTCTGCGCGCGCGGGCGCCCGTCGCTCGCGCGCTTCGTCGGCGCCGGGCTGCTCGGCGTCGCGCCGATCTACGCGCTCGGCGCCCTCTGGCTGGCGGCGCAGCTCCACCTCGGCGTGGGCACGGCACTCGCCACGGGCGTGGCGCCCTTCGTGTGGCTCGACGTGCTGAAGGCGCTGGCGGCCGGCCTCGCGGCGCGCAGCCTGGTCAACCTGCCGCTGGGGCTGCCTGCGGCTCAGCGCGGCCGCTGACGACGACCCAGGCCCGGTCGCGCGTACCCGCGCAGGCGCGCACGCGATGCGATGCGCACGTCCCCATCCCCGCACACGCCACCGGCGTGGCCCACGCACCCCCGCCGCGGAGGGCGATCCATGCGGATAGACGCGGTCAGTGGGCGCCCGTTCCACCACGTCGGCTGGTAAGTCATAAGTTATCATTGTACTATAGGAGCGGTCTCTGCGCAGGCCGAGCGCACGAGAAGTTAGGCGGCACCACGAGCAAGCAAGCGGCACAGGCGTGCGTCGAGAAGTTCAAGAGCGACGAGGCCTTCCGCGCCAAGGTCATGGCGGAGGAGGACGTGGAGGCGCGGATGGCGCTGATCGGCCGGAAGGCTTCGACTGCAGCGCCACGGGGATCGGCGCCCTGCGGGAGCTGGGGGAAGCCGAGCTGGACGGCGTGGCCGGAGGAAGTTGGTGTCCGGACGTCGGTCAACGGTGTAATCGCATCCTGGGGCAACACGTGTGAATGCGCGCCGGTCAGGGGACAACCTTATCCCCTTTGATTACCCAGGCGGCGTCAGCCACGCCACGCAACGCGAGAGGAGAACGTGATGTCGGCAGAGCAAGCCAAGGCGTTCGTCGAGAAGATGAAGAGCGACGAGGCGTTCCGCGCCAAGGTCATGGCGGAGAAGGACGCGGAGGCAAGGATGGCGCTGATCGTCGCAGAAGGCTTCGACTGCAGCGCCGCGGAGATCGGCGCGCTGCAGGAACTCGGGGAAGCCGAGCTGAGCGAAGTGGCCGGAGGAGGCTTGGAGGATCCGGTGAGCGATGCGAAGAACTCGGCCTGCGGCAACTTTGCCAACCACGGCAGCGCCCGCGTCTGACTGTCCCCGAATGACGCCCCCCACCCCTTGATCCCTTGGTCTTTGGCCCTGGGGAACCCGTGAAGGAAGGCGGCGTCCACGGACTCCGCGGACCCTGCCGCGGAAGGCGAGGGGCGTGAGCTCCTCCGGCCTCTGCCGGACCAGCAGGCGTGCCGGCGCGCCTGCTGGTCCGGGAGCTGCGGGGCGGGGCACGCGGGGCGGGGAAACGGCCGGCTGCGCGAAGCAGCCGTGTACAGTGCAGGGCAGCGGCGTCCACCGCGCAACGCAAAGCGAGAGGAGAACCTGATGTCGGCAGAGCAAGCCAAGGCGTTCGTCGAGAAGATGAAGAGCGACGAGGCGTTCCGCGCCAAGGTCATGGCGGAGGAGGACCTGGAGGCGCGGATGGCGCTGATCGGCACCGAAGGCTTCGACTGCAGCGCCGAGGAGATCGCCTCGCTGCAGGAGCTGGGAGAAGCCGAGCTGGACGGCGTGGCCGGAGGAGGCTGGTGTGACCAAGCCTGCTGGTTCGGACCACGCTGATGGCGGTGTACGTGACCGGTTGCCGAGGCGTGACGCGGGTTGCCCCCTCAGTACCCCTTGATCACTTGGCCTCTTGCCCTGGGGGATCCGTGAAGGAAGGCGGGGTCCACGCATCCCGCCGTGGCAGGCAAAGGGCATGCACTCCTCCGGCTTTGTGGGCGTGAGCTGATCCGGCTTCTGCCGTACCAGTCGCCTGGAGACGGCCGGCTGCGCGAAGCAGCCGTGTACCCTGAGGGCAGCGGCGTCCACCGCGCAGCGCAACGCGAGAGGAGAACCGTATGTCGGTAGACCACGCCAAGGCGTTCGTCGAGAAGATGAAGAGCGACGAGGCGTTCCGCGAGCGGGTGATGGCGGAGGAGGACGTGGAGGCACGGATGGCGCTGATCGTCGCGGAAGGCTTCGACTGCAGCGCCCAGGAGATCGGCGCGCTGCGGGAGCTGGGGGAAGCCCAGCTGGACGGAGTGGCTGGAGGAGGTTGGTGCTACGCAGAGGTCGGGATGGTGTGTGGTGGGGGCAGGTGCATAGTGGACACCTCGTAACCATTCCAGCTCCCTCCCCTCTACCCCTTGTGATCCGTTTGCCTTTGGCCCTCGGGAATCCGTGAAGGAAGGCGGGGTCCACGGACCGCGCCGAGGAAGGCAAGGAGTGTGCACTCCTCCGGCTTTGTGAAGGGGGCGGGCGGGGACCGTGCAGGAGGGCCGCCGCCGGCCCCGCCCGCAGCCGACAGAAGGCCCGCCGCCCCCGCCCGCAAGGAGAGCCGCCCATGGAGTGGTCCCGCTACAACCAGCTGTTTGAGTCCGCGCGCTTCGGCGGCTTTCTCTACAACGCGCTCTCCAACACCATGCTCGAGCTCGACGAGCCGCACTACCGCGCCCTCGAGGGCGTGCGCGAGCGCGGCGGCGCCGAGGCCGACGAGCTGGCCGCTGCCGACCCCGGCTTCCTCGCCCTGCTGCGCGCAAGCAAGGCGCTCGTCGAGGGGGGCGCGGAGGAGCGCCTCCTGCTCGCCCGCCGCTACGAGCGCCACGCCCTCTGCTTCGGCAGCTCGCACCTGGGCCTCACCGTCTGCCCCACCCTGCGCTGCAACTTCCGCTGCCCCTACTGCTTCGAAGCGAGCCAGGAGGGCGGCGCCGCGATGGGCCCTGAGACGGTCGAGCGCCTGCTCGCCTTCATCGCGAGCTACAAGGACGTGCGCGCCCTCTCGCTGGCCTGGTACGGCGGCGAGCCCACCCTCGCCTGGGAGGTGATCGAGAGCGTCACGCAGAGAGTCCAAGCCCTCGGCGTCGAGTACGCCGGCGCCGGCCTCGTGACCAACGGCTACCTCCTGACCGGCGAGAAGATCGCGCGCCTGAACGACCTCCAGATCACTAACGTCCAGATCACCCTCGACGGCCCCCCCGAGGTCCACGACGGCCGCCGCATGCTGGCCGGCGGCGGCCCCACCTACGCGCGCATCCTTGCGAACGTCGCCCTCCTCATGGACTCGCCCTACGAGGGCACCTGCGCGATCCGCGTGAACGTCGACAAGCGTAACCTCGAACGCTTCCTCGAGTTGCGCGCGCAGCTTCTGGCGCGCTTCGCCGGCAAGAAGCTCTCCGTCTACCCGGGGCACGTGAACACCAGCCTCGGGCACTCCTACGACCACGCCTGCAGCCTCGACTTAGGCGATTGGGCGGAGTTCACCATCGACCTCTACCGCGGCGGCGGCCTGCTGCCCCGCGGCGGCTTCTATCCCGCCGGCAACCTGCACTCCATCTGCGTGGCCACCAGCCACAACGGCTTCGTTGTGGGCCCCCGCGGCGAGCTCTACAAGTGCTGGGAGGACGTCGGCAAGCCCGAGATGGTGATCGGCGACGTCGCTGCCGAAGAGCCGATCACCGACCCCGCTCTGCGCGCCCTCTACGCCCTCGGCACCGATCCCTACGCCGACCCCGAGTGCCTCGCCTGCAACGTGCTCCCCATCTGCGGCGGCGGCTGCGCCAACAAGCGCCTGCGCGCCAAGCATTTCCACGAAGAGGGTTTGACCTACTGCTCGCCCTACAAGGAGCACCTCACGGCCTACCTCGAGGAGTACTACGACGCCTTCCTCAGCCGCGAGATCTGCGCCGCGGTGCTGGCCCCGGGCGTTGCCGTGAGGGACGAGACGGGCTACCGCGTGGTCTCGCCGCAGCCGCAGAAGCGCGACCACGAGGCGGCCGTGATGAGCCCAGTGGCTGACCCGGTCTGAAGGACGGCGAGCGCCTGAGCGCAAGGAGAACGCGACGCCGGCAGAAGAAGCCCAGGCGTTCATCGAGAAGATGAGGGGCGAACGTGGCGTTCCGCGAGCGCGTGATGGTGGAGGCGGACGTGGCGGCGCGGATGGCCTGATCGGCGCTGAGGGCTTCGACTGCAGCTCGGAGGAGATCGCCTCGCTGCAGGAGTTGGGGGATGCCGCGCTGGACGAGGTAGCCGGAGGAAGCTGGTTTTGCGCCACCGACTGGCGTTCGACCGTTTGTCCTCTCTGCCCGAGCGATTCGTGCCTGCGCGCGGCCAAGTGGAGGGCGGGGTTCACGGACCCCGCCGCGAAAGGCAACGTGGGGCAATTCTCCGGCTTGCCGTGCCCGCCGCCCTACTGCGTGGGGTCGAGGACCATGTCGGTCGGCGCGCCCAGGTCCTTCAGCTCGGCGGCCGTCCACCCGACCCGGCCCTTGTCCGTGTTCGCGACGACGGTCCAGCCTGCGTCCGTCTCGTGCAGCAGGAAGAACTCGCCCGTGCCCTCCGCCGCGGCCGGGAAGGCGTAGTCGATCTCCCAGCTGGGGTCCTCCTTGCTCACCGTCGGCTTGTCCCCGAAGCCGTCGTCGCCGGACAAGGTCAGATCGGTCATGACGATGCTGTTCTTGTCGCAGTACCCCTGGATGGCCGCCTTCCGCGTGGCGGCGCCTTCTTTCGGCTGCGCCGTGCCGCCGCAGGCGACGAGGAGCAGCCCAGCGGCGAGCAGGGTCAGGAAGAGGACTATGGACTTGTTGCCCCGCATGATCGTTCCGCCTTTCTCAGCGCTGCCGGAAGGCCGACGCTCGGCGCCCCGCCGGGCGTGGCATACCACGCATCGACAGCGGCGCCCCTCTTCTTGAGAATGCATGCACACCGGGCGTGGCGAGCAGCCGCGGGCGCGCCTACTGCGCCTATCTCACGCTGAAGCCGCTCGAGGCGTTGCTGCTGCGGCGCGACCGGGCGCGGCGCGGCACGGATCTCGGAGTAGATCTCTGCTCCCCGTGACGGCCCAGATGACGTAGGCTCAGGCCGACGGCGGGCCGCAGGGCACGCACGTCAGTCAAGTGCCCGGAGGCCCGCTCGGGAGGCCGTCCCCGGCAGGGGGGATCACGATCGAAGCAAACGCTGCCACCAGCCCGGCGTCTGTGTCGTTGGCGCGCAACGGCAACTTTCTGCTGCTCTGGGCGGGCCAGTTTGTCTCGCAGATGGGCGACAGGCTGGCGATGGTCGCCTTTCCCTGGTTTGTCTATGAGAGCACCGGCTCGGCGCTCGGGACGGGGGCCGTCTTTGCCCTGTACACCCTGCCGTATGTGCTTTTCGGCGCGTTCGCCGGAGTGGTCATCGACCGCTTCAACAAACGCGCCGTGATGATCGCCGCCGACATTGTGCGGGGCGGCCTCATGCTCCTCGTGCCCTTCGCGGCCACGCGCTCGCTGCCGGCCGTGTACGTGCTGAGCTTCCTGGTGGCGAGCGCCTCCGTCTTCTTCGATCCGTGCAAGCTCGCCATCCTCCCCGACCTGGTCACCAAGGACCGGCTGCTGCGCGCCAACTCCCTGCTGGCCACCGGCGAGAACGTCACCGAGATCGTGGGCTATGCCCTGGCGGGCTTCATCCTCGCCTACGTGTCCATCCACACGGCCTTCCGCATCGATGCGCTTACCTTCGCGGTATCGGCCGCCGCCATCCTCCTCATGCGTTACCAGGCGCCGGTGCGCGCGGCGGCGGAGCAGGCCGCGCAGTCCTTCTGGCGCGAGCTCCGCGAGGGCCTGAGCTTTCTCCGTCACCACCACGCCCTGCTCATGAACACGCTCATGGTGGTGGCCTTTGTCGCCGGCCTCGGCGCCAGCTACCCGCTGACCTTTCTGCTCGCGGTGCGCGTGCTGAACGCCGGCACGCAGGCCTTCGGCGTCTTCGAGGCGGTCATCGGCATCGGCTACCTGGCCGGCTCCCTGGCTCTGGCCACGCTCGCCACGCGCGTCCCCAAGGGACTGGCGATGGCGATCGGCTGGGCGGCGATGGGCGTGAGCCTGATCCTCGTGGCCGCGACCGGAGGCGTGTGGCAGGCCTGCATCCCGTTTGCTGTGTTCGGCCTCGCCAACGCCGTGGCGCTCATCGCCCTGGACACCTGGCTGCAGGACGTCATCCCCGAGCATCTGCGCGGCCGCGTCTTCGGCGCGCGCTTCACGCTGACGCAGGGCACCTACGCACTCTCGGTGCTCGTTGGGGGCGCGCTGGCCGGCGTGTTCGACGTGCGCGCCCTGATCATTGTCGCCGGCGTGCTCATGGCCATCCCGGGCATCGCGGCGCTGTTCGTGCGCGACATCCGCGACGCCTGAGCGGGGTGCCCGGAGGCGTCGATACGGCCCCGGTCTGCGCGGTGCCCGTGGACTGCGTGCGGCCCCGCCGCCGAGGCAGCCCAGCCGCCGCCGGGCCGCCCGGGCCGGGCTTCCACGAGGCGCGCGGGCCAGCGCGGCGCGCGCGCCGCGGCTGCCGCAGCCGCGTGAGCCGCCGCGGCGGGGTAGTCCTGCGAGGGAAGATACGAAAAGTCGGCGGATCCCTATCTTCCCCCCAGCAAGCGAGCCTGCGGACGGCCGCGGGCGAGGCGACAGTCAAGGAATCCTTGTCTTCCCTTTTGGCACTACCTCGCGCGGGAGCGGCGTGGCCACCGGAAGCGGCGCGCCCGTCGGGGGCGGCGGCGGAGCCAAGGCCGCGAAGACCGCCGGGTGGGGTAGTGCACATCGGTAAGATACGGAATCCGGCTTTCGTTATCTTACCGATTCGCGACATGCCGCCCGGCCGGCCCGCCGCGGGGCGGCCGCGGCCGCCGCAGGCACGCCGCCCCGGCTGCGCGCGGCCGGCGCCCGGTGATACCCTTGGGTGTGACGTCCACGGGGCGCCCGCTGGGGCAGCGCCCTCGAAGCGCGGACGCGCAAAGGAAACATGACCTCCCGGAACGACTCAGAGACGCCCGCGCCCGCCGCCGCGCCCGCGCCCGCCGCCACGCCGGCCGCCGCGCCCGCGCCCGGCGCCGCGCCGCGCACGGCCTGGCTGCAGCTCGGCGTGGTGTCGGCCGGGAGCTTTGTCACCTGGATCGGCTTCGGCGCCATCATCCCGTACCTGCCGATCTTCCTGAAGGAGCAGGCGCACAGCTCGATGCTGATGATCGGGGTGGTCGCCTCGATGTTCTATCTGGGCACGCTCCTCTTCTCGTCGCCCCTGGGCTGGCTCAGCGACACCATCGGGCGCAAGCCGGTGATGATCGCCGGCGCCGCCCTGTACACGGTCGCGCTGCTGCTGTTCACGACCACCACCGACCCGTACTGGTTCGTGCTCTTCCGGCTGCTGGAGGGCATGGGCACCGCGGCGTTCGGGCCGGCGGCTCAGGCCTTTGTCGCCGACATCACCACCGAGGAGAACCGCAGCAAGGCCTACGGCTTTCTGACCACGGCGCAGTTCGGCGGGCTCATACTGGGGCCCGCGATCGCGGCGCCGCTGTACAGCCTCGTCGGCGGCGGCAAGGGCGGCTTCTACGCGATCTTCTACGTCGGGGCCGCCCTCTCGGCGGTCTCGCTGCTCGCCGTCATCTTCTTCGTGCGCGAGCCGGCGGCGCTCAAGGTGCGCCGCGCGCAGCGCCGCCAGGACATCGAGCGACCCGGAGGCACGGGCAAGGCCGCGCGGCCGCCGATCCGCACCATCATGACTCCGGCGATCATCGCCTTCGTCATCATCGCCTTCACGAGCCACTACGCGATGGGCGCCTTCGACGTCGTGTGGAGCCTGTGGCTCGCGCATCTCGGCGCCTCGATGACCTTCATCGGCCTCACCTGGATCGCCTTCAGCGTGCCCATGCTGCTGTCGTTTGTGGGCGGCGTAGCCGCCGACCGCTACAGCCGCTACTGGCTGTTCATCGGCGGCTACGCGCTCTCCGCCGTCGCCTGGATCTTCTACGGCGTGACCACGAACATGACGCTGTTCATCATCGTGAACGCCCTCGAGGGCCTGGCCATCGCGTTCTCGTACCCCGCCAAGCAGGCGCTGCTCATCCAGGCCAGCCCGCGGCGCTGGATCGGCACCGTGACGGGCGTTGAGTCGACCGCCATGCAGGCTGCGGGCCTGCTGGGCTCGCTGACGGCGCCCATCCTCTTCGGCTGGATCTCCGGCTACATCCTGGCGCTCGCCGGCGCCATCAACCTACTCGGCCTCGCCGTCGCCGCGCCGATCCTGCACCGCGAGTGGAAGCGCCTCAAGGCGGCCGGTCCGCTGCCGAGCCAGGCCGAGCTCGAGCGTCTCGGCGATGAGGCGCGCCCCGCAGCGGCCAGCCAGCCGCCGCACGGGATGGAATAGCGGCGGCGGCAGACGTCACTCTTGAGCGGCAGACCGTCGAAGGGGGCCGGAGAGCGGTGCTCGAGCAGTGCAGGGGGCCGAAGCCCCCTGCACTGCTCTTGACGGTCGAACGGGCGGGACGGTCAGAAGGAGCGGACAGCACGCACCCTGCCGTACTCGTCGGACTTGAGGTTAGTTTCCTGGTTGTAGGGGAAGCGGCAGTTCTGGCACCACGCGGTCCGCCCGCTGTCCTCGGAGGAGCTCCAGTAGTAGCCGGACACGAAACCACCGATCGCGTCGCGATTGATGTAGAGCTTGTTCAGCTCATCCTTGCTGGGCAGGTACCAGTCGCGGTAGCCGCCGCCGCCGTAGGCCCGTGCCAGGCCTGCCGCGTAGGTGCTGTTCATGCCGTTCTGATAGGTGATATGGGTCGTGTTCGCTGCGCCGGTCCCGATGGCGGTACCTGTCCCTCCTGGTACGGAAGTGGTTTGGTAGCTTGGGAGCGCCCACATGATTCCCCGGCCGCCGCCCTGGTCGCCCGTGGCGGCGATCAGGCCGTGCACTACGGTTGCGCTGTAGCCAGGGTCTCCACTTTGCAGGATGTAGGCGACCACGCCGCCGCCGTAGGCATCGCCGATGGCGAGGCCGCGGACCGTGACCACGTAGTCCTGGGTCGAGGCGTCGGCGGCGGTGACCGTGTAGGTGACCGGGCTGCTGAAGTCGTTGGCCGTCGTTCCGCTGACCTGCGGAGTGCCGCCGACCGCGACCGCTGCTCCGGTCGTGGTGAAGGTGGCGACCAGAGCGTGCAGGTCCGTGGCACGGGGAACGGTGAGGGCGATCGTGTGCGCCGCTTCATTGATGACGCCGGTCACCGGCGGGGTCAGCCTTCGGAAGCTGAAGGCGGTGATCGCCTTGGCGGGACTGGCCGTCACGGTGAATGAGCCGGGGCTGGTAGCAGAGGCCCTCCAGGGAGTGAGGCTGTCCGGCCGCCAGGCGACCTCCGCCTTGTAGCCGCTGCCCACGGGCACGTTGAGCTTGAGGCCGGTGGTGTAGCTCGCGGCGCCGCTGGCGGACACGAGCTCATAAGTGATGACCTCCTGCGACCCGCCGCCCACCCAGACGCCGAACTCGCCGTAGGCGACGTCGTCTCTGGTCGTCCAGCTCACCGTGAGGGTGCTGCCCTGCGCGTAGCTTCCCGTGCCCGTGGGGGCGGTGACCGTGATGACGACCGGCGGGTAGGTCACGGTGAACGATTTCGCGCTCCATGCGCTGCCGCCCGGGGTCGACACGCTGATCTGGCCGCTGCGCGCGCCGCCCGGCACGGTGAGCGTGATCTGCGCGTCGCTGACTACGTCGAACGCAACTGCGGCGCGCCCCAGCGCGACGCGGGTGGCGCCGCTGAAGCCGCTGCCTGCAAGGGTGACGACGCTGCCCTCGAGGCCCCTGTCCGGGGTGAAGCTCGCGATCGTCGGCGCGGGGACGGCGGCCGCGCCCGGAGAGGCGGCCGCAGCGCCGGCGGGCAGCGCCAGGGCGAGCGTGAGCAGGATGAGCGCCAGGCCGAAGAGCCTGAAGGCGCGCCGCCGAGCGGGCGGATTGCCGATGAGCATCGCGGACTGCTTCATGTGGTACCTCTCTGTGAAGGCGCGACGCCGGGCGTCGCGCCGCTTCGAGCGAGCTCTAATCCTACATTCTTCGACCGCGGCAGCGGCAGACTTGAGTCGGCATCGAGGGGGTCGTCACGCGGAGCAGCACGATGCCGACGCGCTCGAGGTCTCGGCCGGGGACATGCCTCTGCTCACGAGCGGAGTCCCCGGCCGCTGCGAAGAGCTTCAGGATGAGACGGCCGACCTTGCTCTTGAGCGGCAGACCGTCGAAGAGGGCCGGAGAACGCGGCTCGAGCAGTGCAGGGGGCCGAAGCCCCCTGCACTGCTCTTGACGGTCGAACGGGCGGGACGCTCAGAAGGAGCGGACAGCACGCACCGCGTACGTCCAGCCCTTGAGGTTGCTGCTCTGCCGGCCGCTGCTGAACCACTGGTAGCACGCGCCCGAACCGCCGAACTCGGAGGAGCTCCAGTAGCAGTAGGACACAAAACCACCGACCGCCACGCGGTTGGTGTACAGCTTGTTCAGCTCATCCCTGCTGGGCAGGTACCAGTCGCGGTAGCCGCCGCCCATGTAGGCCCGTGCCAGGCCTGCCGCGTAGGCTACGCCTGCGCCGTTCTGGGCGATGATCTTGGTCGTGTTCGCGGCGCCGGTGCCGATGGCGGTACCTGTCCCTCCTGGTACGGAAGTGTCTTCGTAGCTTGGGAGCGCCCATCTGATGGCGTCGCCTTGGTCGCCCGTGGCGGCGATCAGGCCGTGCTGCACGGTTGCGCTGTAACCAGGGTCTCCACTTTGAAGTATGTAGGCGACCACGCCGCCGTCGCAGGCTTCGCCGATCGCGACGGGGGCGACCGGAACCGTCACCGTGACCGTGTAGTCCTGGGTAGAGCCGTCGTCGGCGGTGACCTTGTAGGTGACCGGGCTGCTGAAGTCGTTGGCCGTCGTCCCGCTGACCTGCGGCGTGCCGCCGACCGCGACCGCTGCTCCGGTCGTGGTGAAGGTCGCGACCAGAGCGTGGACGTCCGTGGCACGGGGAACGGTGACGGCGATCGTGT
>Ga0209083_1003900_pt1 | contig 11955 bp, 10 predicted proteins | sample AM7aDNAmetaG_FD_184132 | JGI IMG/M metagenome (GOLD analysis project Ga0209083, IMG submission 184132) | Freshwater microbial communities from Finland to study Microbial Dark Matter (Phase II) - AM7a DNA metaG (SPAdes) (version 3) | ecosystem: Environmental > Aquatic > Freshwater > Lake ...
ATGGTACCCGAAGAAACCCGCCCTCCAACCATTGAATATCGCTCTCAATCCCAGCCAAGATCCGGGTTTAGGTGGTGGGCCATTGGCGCAATTGCATCGAGCATCGCGGCAGGGCTCGCGCTGAGATTCGTCCTGCTGATTATATTTGACATTAGGATGAGGCCGACTGGGATAGTCACGCAAGAAGAGATCGTTGCCATAGGCATCCTCCTCAGTGCTGCATTTCTCTTTGCTCTTCTGGGAATCGCATTTGCTGTGCAGAGTCTACGAAAACACGAACGGGCATTTGTGCGTGCGATTGTAGCCTTAGCACTGAGCGTACCGATCGCGATGTACGCCGGCAGACACCTCCTCCACTTCTTATTGTTCCATATACGCAGAGGCTCGTAGTCTACAGTCCTCTGGTTTCTTCTCACCTGACAAAGATTCTCCGCCCCCTGTTCCCCACATCCGCGTTCATCCGCGTTTGTCTGCGGTTAATCCTCGTCGTCTTCGTGCGCTTCGTGACTTCGTGGTAACGTCGTCGTCATTCCTGTCGCGCCGCGTTCATTTGTGGCAAATTTACGTCGTCCTAACGCCCATTTTAAAAACCTCTGTGCGTCCTCCGTGCCTCTGCGACTCTGTGGTGAAATTTTTCTTCCCTCTCAAAATTCGTGTTCATTCGTGTTCATTTGTGGCTAATTTACCGTCGTCGTCTGCCCCCCCCAATTCTCACATCCCGCCCCGTCGGCATCACCCGCAGATCAACCACCTCCCCACCTCGCACTTTCCCCTCCACCACTCCCCCCTGCGGCACATGCAATCGGAAATCAGCCTCCCAACCCCGCGGCCATGCCGGCAAAAGCAAAACCTCCTCCCCCTCCGCCTGGCACAACATCAACTGCAGCGTATTGAGAATGTTCGCCCCGTGATCGACATCCGGCACCGCATCGTAAATCGGACCCCACATCGCCGGGAATCGATTCCCCGGATTCTTCAACCGGCAATTGTCGACCAGGATCTTCCGCGCATCGGCCGTCAACCCCAGCGTCGCCGCGACCATCCCATGCTGCTGCCAGCCCGAGTAACTCGCCTTGTCCGGCGCCCATCCCCTTTCGAACGGCTGAAAGGACCCCGCAACCGTCCATGCATGCCGATAGCTCGCAATCGCCATCACCAACTGCGGCTTCCCCACGCCGAAAAGCCTAAACGGAAACATCGCGTAAAACTCCGGCGCTTCCACATTCTTCCGCTCGCGCTGATAGATCCGCCCCGGAGCAATCACCTTCACGCCATCGACCGTCTCCACCGGAATCTCCGGCGACATCTGGCGCAAGCGCTCAAAAAATCCCCGCTGAGCCACCTTGCCCGCCGGCAGCGCCAGTACGCGTTCCAGCACCGCATGCATCCCCGCCACCACCGTGATCGGGTCCGTCGCATCCCAATAGGTCTCCACCGCATGCAGCGGCCCGATGACGATCTTCCCGCCGTCCCGTTCCTTGAATCGCGTCTCGATATACCGCAGCAAATCGTACGCATACGGCAGCAGCTCATCCCGCAAAAACCCTTCATCCGCCGTGTAATCGTAATAGTCCAGCATCAACTGCAGCAGCTCCAGCCCCGGCGAAATATCCACCGCACCGCCCCACCGATTCTGCGAATACCCCACCGGCAATCCCGTGCGATCCGCCCCGTAAATACCGCGCTCCTGCAACCCAAACGTCTGCATGATCTCCGTGTTGTGCTGCCCCGCAGCCCCGTAATAAATCTTCGCCCGCATCCGGTTCAAATCCCAGAACGACCGGTAGAAACGAAACATCTCGCGAACCGCCCGCGCCTCGCCGCGGGCCAGCATCGACAAGTACGGCAACCGCAGATTCTGATACAGCGTCCAATGTCCCCACGACCGCAGATCAGGGTTCACCTCGAGCGTCGGCTCTTTCGCCGGCGCATCGGTGTAATACGGCGCCAGCGTCCTGACCGTCACCGCCCCATCGCCCGCAGGCATCTGATTGAAGTGCGCCCCATTGAACCGGATCGGAAAACTCCCTCCCGCCGCACACGCCAACATCCACTTCGTCAGCGTATACGCCTGCGTCACCAGCCGGGCCTCTTCATCACCATCGACAAAGATCCAACTCTGATCCCAATACTTGTTCCACCATGCCGCCGTCCGCCGCCGGGCCTCCGCAGCCGCGCCAGCCCGCGCATCGACCTCCATCAGCTCTGCAATCCAAGCCTCAACCATCGGCCTCTGCCCCCCGCACGTCGTCACCTTCACCGCAAACGATTTCACCGGCCCTGCCGTCGTCAGCGCACTGCCGGACTGCTTCGTCTCACCCGCCAGCGTCATCCATCCGCCAAACGTCCGATCCCCCAGCGTGTCCGGCACCACCTCCGGATGATCCTTGAGCCCCGCCAACTCCGCCAAATACCCAATGCACGTCGGACCGTTGCGATGATAGAACAACACCCCTTCGTCTGATCCCCGCACCACATCAGCGGACTCCACAATATCCGTCCCGCTCCCCGCGATCGGCGAGTCGCTTCCGGACGCCCGCGGCGCCGTCCGCCAACTCTGCAAAATCGCCGTCACCGTCGTCGCCGTCTGAAATTCCCCGGTCACATGCACCACCGGAAATTCCGCATCCACAAACACCCGCAGCCGCGCATCTGCCGCCTCAATCTCGACCACCCCCTCGCGCAACTTCAACTCCTCGCGAAACGCCGCGCCCTTGGCAAACGGGTTCGGCGACAGACGCACCCGCACCTTCGCCAGCTTCACGTTCCGATCCAACTCCGTGAGCGCATCCGACCGCGAAAGAAAAAATTGCAGGTCCCCATCCTCCTCCACCCACAAACTGATCCCCACTTCCCCATTCCCCAGCGGCATCGCATCCCGTTCCGATTTCCCCGGCTGCTCCCAAACCACGTTGTACCGATCGAGCATGCTCACGGTGCAAAACCTCAAAATAGGATGAAAAACACACCCAAAATGATGTCAATACCATGCAAAACGATGTCAAAAGCAGGTCAAAACGGGTCCAAATCGAGTCCAAATGAGGTCGATTTCAGTCCAGTTTTTCCGGCTCCAACCGGATGTTTTTCTCCCCCGCCGCCTTCTTCTCCTGGTATTTTTTCACCCAGGTCTCCCAACTCTTCCCCGCCGCCGGATCGCGCCCCGAAAACTCCAGCCCCGCGATCTCCCCATAAGAAATCGCCACCTTCTCGTCTGTATCCTTAACGAACAACCGTACTTGCGCGTCCGCCAAACTTTTGCCCGGACGGCGATCGAAGATGTAACCTTCGACTTTCGTCCCGTCTTTCTTCGTGATCGTTACATCCCCACGGAAATCAAACGCCTTCTCGAGCGCCTCTCGTAACTCCTCATCCGAAGCCAACTTGGGAACCCACCCCTCCAACTTTTCATGCACAAACCCCGGCGCATGTTCCATCTCATCAGGATTCTGCGGCATCGCTTTGGTTTCTTGCGGCATGGGAACTCCGAACTGTATGTGGCATCAATAGATGCATCAAAAATTGAAAATTAAAAATCAAACCCCAGCGGTCTCACGCTCCGCAGGCTTGGCAGCGCTGACCGTCAGCGGCACCGGAGCACTATGCGGCGCATCTCCAGGCTCATCAAGGGCTTCCAGCGCCGCCTTGTTCGGATGGCTGTTGAAAATCATCGATCGTACCGTGGCAAACATGCCCGTGATCGAACCAAAAGTTTCATCCACCGCCGACGCCTCGTAACCACTGTGCACCATGCAGTTTGCGCATTTCGGATTGCCGCTCTCGGTCCCGTAGTTGTGCCATTCCGTAGCGTCCGTCAGTTCCTTAAACGTGTCCGCATACCCATCCTGCAGCAGATAACAAGGCTTCTGCCAACCGAAAATGTTGTACGTAGGCATGCCCCAAGGCGTGCACTTGTAATGGCGCTTGCCCATCAGGAATTCAAGGAAAAGCACGCTCTGATTAAATCGCCACGTTTTTTTGCGATTGGAAAGAATCTTCGAAAAGAGCTTGCGCGTCTTGGCACGCCCCAAAAAGTGCTGCTGATCCGGGGCTTTGTCGTACGAATATCCCGGCGAAAGCATCATGCCTTCGACCCCAAGGGTCATCATTTCGTCGAAGAACTTGCGGACGGAGACCGCGTCCGCCCCCTCGAAAAGCGTGGTATTAGTTGTGACACGGAACCCGCGTTTCACAGCCTCTTTGACGCCTTCGATGGCGATGTCATAGCCACCCTCGCGGCACACGGAAAAATCATGGTGTTCCTTCTGCCCGTCCATGTGGACCGAGAAGGTCAGATACTTGCTGGGCTTGAACAGATCAATTTTTTCCTTGAGCAGCAGCGCGTTGGTGCACAGATAGATGTATTTCTTGCGTTCTACAAGGCCTTCAACAATTTCCTTGATCTGCGGGTGCAGCAGCGGTTCGCCACCGGGAATGCTCACCATCGGGGCGCCACATTCTTCGACCGCCTGGAAGCATTGTTCGGGACTAAGATTTTTCTTGAGAATATGGGGGGGATATTGGATTTTGCCACACCCCGCGCAGGCCAAATTGCAGCGGAACAGTGGTTCCAGCATGAGCACGAGGGGATAGTGTTTACGACGCGCGAGCTTCTGTTTAAGCACGTAAGTCGCAACGGTCCACATCTGCGAGATCGGTACACCCATACCGGAATCCTTCCTTGGGCAAATCGGAGTCAAGTTGGCAAATGATACCGGGTTACTGCGGTCGTTCCAACAGCGATCTCATCTTAAGATGCAAAATTCAACCTGAACGTCCGCAATTGGGTAAGGCGATCCATCCGACACGGGGCGCGAGAAGCGGCAAAACGACCAAGAAACGGCGGTGCGCGGTTTGTCGTACCCAGAGCAGATCTCGCCACTTTGTCGCACCAAATCAGGCATGGCACGTTAAGAATGCACAAAAAAACAATCACAAATATCGCCTATAATCACGAAGTCTCTCCCAAATTTCACAAGCGCCACACCCCAGCTTAATGCTGAAGGAACATGCTTTGCGGTATTGTTTTATTGGCCACGAGCCGGACAAATTTGCGGAGAAACGGCTAGGAAGTGTGCAGGAAGCGAGGAACTTATGCGTGAACGTTTGATTGTGAGTACGGATTCGGCAGGTGTTCCCAAGGCAGAAGTTCCTTTCTCATGCATGTGGGATCTCGTGGAGTATCTGTCCATTCAACGGATGGCGGTGTCATACCACTACCAGGCAACGCATTTCGAAGTGACGTTTCCGCGCGTCGATAAGATGACAGCACAACAGATCTTAGATCACTGGGCAACATCCCAGTCACAAGTGCTACAAACCGCGTAGGGGAGAGGCCCCCTGGGGAGGCCAGTGAAGTGGACGCTGCCGGACGAGAGTAAGGTCTCGCCCGGCAGCGTGCGTTTTTGCGATAAGCTGAGGCTGGTGTAAGCGAAGTGGGATGAGGGTAGAATCAAGGATGTGAAGAAACGCATCAGCATTTTGACAGCAGTGGAGATGGAGGCCGCAGCAATCGCGCAGCGATTGCAGCTACGAGCACACCCAAGTCTTGCACTGGCATGGAGTTCAGAGTGTGTGCAAGTGGTGGTGGTGGGGATTCGGGCGGTGCGACTAGCGGAGGTTGTCGGCTGGGTGAGAGAGTTTGAGCCAGCCGGAACCATCATTGCCGGAGTGGGCGGGGGCTTGGCGCCGCAGCTGAAAGTGGGCGACGTCGTGGTCGATGGAAGGCTTCATAAAGAATTGCCGGGCGTGCATTTAGGTAGGATTCACACCGCAGAGAAAATCGTGGCCACGCCCGAGGAGAAAGCTGAACTATTCGCGCGGACTGGGGCGCTGACGGTGGATATGGAAACCGGACTGATTCAGCCCCATTTGGGCGCGTTTTGGTCGAAAAAAGCGTGCGAAATGAACCCAAATGTAGTGAATTTGGAGCTAATTCCAACGATTTTGGCGGTACGCGCGATTTCGGATGCAGCGGATATGACGCTGGATGCGAGGATGCTCACGCTGGTTGATGCGATGGGCCGCCCGCGGATGGGAAAGGTGCTTGGAATGCTTCTGCGGCGGCCGGCGATGATTGGTGAGTTACTATCGCTGCGGCGACAGACCAATGCGGCGTTGCAGGGCTTGGTAGAGGTCGTCGAGAAACTCACGACGAACCCTGAGATATGGTTGGAGTGCTGATGCGTTTGTTTATCGTTCGTCATGCGGATCCGGATTATCCGAATAACACCATCACACCGACAGGGCACAAGGAAGCGCAGGCACTGGTGCCGCGGATGGTGAAGTTGAAGCCGGATCGGTTGTATTCGTCTCCGCTGGGGCGAGCGATTCACACGGGGCAGTACACTGCCAAGGCGCTGGGGATGAAGTTGGAGATTGAGTCGTGGACGCAGGAAATTCCCGGTACGGATGTGGAAATCGATCCATGGGGACGAATGGTGGCCTGGGATGTGCCGGGGGAATTGATCCGGGCGAAGCGACCGCTACCGAAACACGACGACTGGCACACGATGGAATGGTTTGCGAAGTCCACGGTGCGGCAGTCGTTTGAACAGCTGCAAAAACATTCGGATGAGTTTCTGGCGCGGCATGGGTATGTGCGTGAGGAGGGGCGGTATCGATGCGAGAAGCCGCATCGGGAGAAGATCGTGGTATTTTGTCATGGGGGGTTTGGGTTGACGTGGCTGTCGCACTTGCTGGAGATTCCGTTGCCGCTGATGTGGTCGGCGTTCTGGTTGGCGCCGACCTCGGTGACAACGGTGCTGTTCGATGAGCGCTCGAAAAAGTGGGCGGTGCCACGATGCGTAGGGCTGTGTGATGTTTCCCATCTGTATGCGGCGGGCATGACGACGACGCCCCACGGACTGAAAGCGAATTTCGAGTAAAAATCCCAGATCTACTTGCGCTCAAGGCGCTCAGATTTTGACTACGGCAAATACGCTCCGGCTTCGCGCAGTCTCTTGCGTAGCGCGGTGACGTCGATTGCGTGGACGTCGATACTGGGGGCTTTCAGGGCCTGGGCGGCCGCAGCGCCGGCGGCTTCACCCATGGCCAGGCAGACGGGCATGACACGGACCGAGCCTTGGACGGGACGGTCGCAGGAAATGGAACGCCCGGCGACGAGGACGTTACGCAGTCCTTTGGGGGTGAGACAGCGGTACGGAATGCCGTGGGACTCGCCGGGGTTGTAGCGGAAGCTGCGTTTTTCGAAATCGGCGGAGTCGGTGCGTTTGTGGGCCTCGGCCTTGGCATGGTGGACGTCGATGAAGTAGCTGTTGCGGCAGATTTCATCATCGAAGGATTTGCGGGCGAGGTAATCGTCGAGCGTGAGTTCGTAATCACCGACGATGCGGCGGGTTTCGCGGACGCCCAGAAGTGATCCGGTCATGACGAGAAAGGCGTTGCCGAAAACGGCGGGGTAATACTCGGCGAAGGCGTCGCGCATCGCGGCGGCGATTTTTCGGCCGTGGATAACGGCCTTGGATACGCTGAATGGATCGGTATTGTCGACCTGCCAAACGTGGCCGGCGTTGAAGCCGACGCAGCCGGGGCCGATGGTGTTATTGCAGCAGTGCGTGTCGGGAATGAGCGGATGCTTGCCTTCGGCGACGATGCGGTTGAGGTTGATGCCGGCGGGTGCAAAGCGGTAGGCATATTCGTCGACGTTGGCGAGGACAAAACAGTGTGTGGCGGGCTGCAAGTCGCCGGAGTCATCATCACCCTTGTGGAATTCTGCGCCGGCCCAGGCGGTCAGATCGGCATCGCCGGTGGTGTCGATGTAGACCTTGGCGCGATAGGCGTTCAGGCCAGCTTTGTTAGCAACAACGATTGCGGTGACGTTGCCGGCGCCGTCGGTTTCAACGGAGGCAAGGAGGGTATCGAAGAGTACGGTGACCCCGAAGGAAGTGACGAGGTCGTCGTAAACGCGTTTGAGTTTTTCGGGATCGATGGGGACCCAATCGAGCTGCTTTTCGGGGATATGGTGGGCGCCGGCTTTGGAGGCGAGGAAGACGCGCTCGGCGAGGCCGCGGTAGACCATCTTTTCTTTGTCGGAAAACGGGCACCAGGCGGGGACGAGGGCGGAGGTGCCCATGCCGCCGAGGCTGCAGGTGCGTTCGATCAGGAGCGTACGAGCGCCGTCGCGGGCCGCGGCGGCGGCTGCAGTGCAGCCGGATGGGCCGCCACCGATGACGATGACGTCGAAGGAGTCGTCGAGGGGAATCTGGCGGGAAGGGAGTGTGTGGGTGTTCATGGGTACCTCAAAGGGAAAGGCGAAGAATCTCATATTACTGAATGACGGGGGCCAGAGCGAGAGCGAACGATTTCGCGGATGAGTTACACGCACTATCATCGTGGACTGTGACACACATTCTGGCGGGTATTTCATGCGACAGCTTCATGATCTTTCTGGGCTTCCATGGCAGCTGACGGGATATCACCCGGAATGCTGGCGGTGCGCGAGTTCGATGGAGCTGGGGCTGAAGCTGGAACCGGATGTGCCAGCCATTGCTGCGAAAGTCCCGGGGTCGGTCCAGCAGGCCTTGCGCGGGGCCGGGATCATTCCGGATTGGAATGTGGGGCTCAATTCCCGGGCGTGCGAGTGGGTGGAGCATCGGCATTGGATCTTCAGAACGACCTTGCCGGAGGCGTGGACGAGCGCGCCGGGGCGGAAAGTGCTGCGGTGCGCGGGGTTGGATTATCAGGGCACGGTGCTGGTGAATGGGAAGGAAGCGGGAAAGTTTTGCGGGACGTTCGTGCCGCACGAGTTTGATTTGACCGGGCATCTGCGCCAGGGACCCAATGAATTGGCGATGGCGTTTACGGGCGCCCCGCCGTTCCTGGGGCAGATTGGATACACATCGCAGATCACCGAGTGGAAGGCGCGATTCAACTATGCGTGGGATTGGTGCCCGCGGCTGGTGCAAATCGGAATCTGGGATGCGCTGGAGTTGTCGGTGGACACGGGGGACGCCATCGAACAACTGCGGGCGTACACGAACTATGATGCCACAACGCAGAGGGGCGAGTTGACGCTGGAGGCGGAGTTGCGGCTATCGGGAGCGGAGTCGGTGGAAGTGGTGATCAGCGGGGCCGAGGGGGAAGTTCTCCGCCAGAGCTATCCAGCAAGTCGCCGCTTTCATATCCGGGTGCCGGGCATCGTCGCTCGGCCGTGGCATCCGAACGGGCAGGGGGAGCAACCTCTTTACGAACTGCAGGTTCGATTGCTGGATGCGGCCGGAAAACTGCTCGATGAGAATGCACGCACGGTGGGGTTTCGCCAGATCGCGTGGAAAGCTGCGGCCGGCGCGCCCAAGGGAGCCGAACCGTGGGTCTGCCATATCAACGGGCGGGTCACATTCCTGCAGGGGTTCAATTGGGTTCCGCTGCTCCCCAACTTTGCGGATGTGACGAAGGCGCAATATCGGCAGGCACTGCAAACCTACCGGGAAATGGGTGTGAATCTCCTGCGTGTCTGGGGCGGAGCGGTGCTCGAGCGAGAGTGTTTCTATCGGCTCTGTGACGAGATGGGCATCCTGATTTGGCAGGAGTTTCCGCTCTCCTCCTCCGGGATCGATAATTGGCCACCGGAAGAGCCCGCGGCAATTGCGGCAATGGAGGACATTGCCGCATCCTACATTTGGCGGAGACAGCATCACCCGTCGCTGTTGCTTTGGTGTGGTGGCAATGAGTTGCAGGGATCGCACGATGGCGGCAAAATCGGCGGCGGGAAACCGGTGGATGCTTCACACCCGATGATCGCCGCGCTGCAGCAGACGGTGCGACGGTTGGATCCAGCACGGCGGTTCCTGGCAACCTCGTCCACGGGCCCGCGTTTCACGGCCAACCAGGCGGAGTTCGGGCACGGTTTGCATCACGATGTGCATGGACCGTGGAACCATTGCGGAGATTTGGCGAGTTGGAACGACTACTGGGACCATGATGATGCGCTGTTTCGTTCCGAAGCGGGAATGCCGGGGGCAAGTTCGTTTGAGGTCTTGCACCGCTATGCAGCAGATCATGCCCTCCCCGCGGACAAGTCCAATCCGTACTACTTGCACATATCGGCGTGGTGGATTCAGTGGGAGGATTATCTGGCCAGCGGCGGGAATCCTGCGGATCTGGCGGCATACGTGACATGGAGCCAGACGCGACAGGCGGAGGCGCTAACCCATGCGGCGCGCGTATGTAAGAAGCGATTCCCGGCCATCGGGGGAATCATTTTCTGGATGGGACACGATTGTTTTCCGTGCCCGGTCAATACGTCGGTGATTGATTTTTCCGGTGCGATCAAGCCAGCGGGGGAAGCGGTGGCGAAGGTTTTCCGCGGGGAGTGAACGGGCCTCAAGCTACCCCTTGAGTTTGTTCGTCACGTGAACGAGTCGCGTCGCGATGGACTCGACGGCAGCGAGTTGTTTCGGATCTTTAAGGCTGCCGTCGGAGTTGAAAGCTTCGTGAGCCTTGACGATGGCGATCTGATCGGGGAGGACGATGACTTTGATGTTGGAGAGGATGGAGCGGACGGTGACGAGTCCGCGCAGGCCGCCGAGCGCGCCCGGGGAAGCGGCGATGATCGCGGCGACTTTGCCGTCGAAGCAGCCGAGGGGTTTTTCGCCTTCGCAGGGGCGCGAGACCCAGTCGATGGTGTTCTTGAGGACGGCGGTGATGGAGGAGTTGTATTCGGGGCAGGAGAGCAGCAGGCCGTCGTGCGCGAGAAACAAGTCCTTGAGTTTGCGGCGATTGGGCGGCAGGCCATCGGAGGATTCCAGGTCCTCATCGAAAATGGGAAGCGGAAAGTCGCGGAGATCGATGACCGTGACTTCAGCGCCGGCTTTGCGGGCGGCATTGGCGGCGATATGGACAAGCTTCTTGTTGAAACTGCCGACACGAAGAGCACCGGCGAAGGCGAGGATCTTGGCAGACATGAGGGTCCTTTCAGAATAGGCGAGTGGAGGATTATAGGAGGGTTTCGGGGCGGGGTTTGAGAATCCGGCGTTTGGGTGATCGGCCAATCCCTAACGGCTGTTGGCGACGAGGAAACCGACAATGATGACGACCACGAGGATGGCGAGGGAGAGGAAGAAGATTTTCCAGACGCTGTAGGGGCGGTCGCCGACGACTTCGCCGGTACGGGCGTTGACGAGGATGCGGTAGGTTTTGTCCTGATAGCGATAAACGGCGAGCCAGACGGGCAGGAGGATGTGTTTGAAAGTGATGCCGACGTGCTGGGTATTGACGGAAGAGAGGGTTTGATGGTCGCCTCCGATGTCCTGGCAACAGAGGGTGCGGATTTGGCCGTCCATGATTTGCTGGGCGACGGTGAAACCTTCGGAGAGTGAGACGGTGTAGCGTTCGGTCTTGAAGCCGGCTAGGAATTCGGGGCGGAAGTCTTCCAGGCTGGCCAGGTCCCATGGGTCGAGTTTGTCGACCATGGGTGTGGGGAGTGACTTGGCAGCACTGACGAGTACATCGTCGAAGAAGTGGTCGACTTCGCCGGAGACGAACGTCCAGCGGGTTCTGCGGACCTGGCGGGTGCGGGTAACGGATTTGCCGTTTTCGTAGGCGGTGTAGGTTTCGGTTTCCCAGTAATCGTCGCCGCGCTGGCCGGAGTAGTGGGTGTAGGTCATGGAATCGTAGGTCCAGAACGGGAGGTAGACGCCGGAGAGCTGGCCGAGGTTGGCAAACTGGCGGAGGTCGGACGGTGCGAACCAGCGGGAGGCGATCCACGTGTTAAAGGCGGCGACGGCATCGCGCTGGGCGAGATGAAACGGGAGCAGGCACTCGGGTTGAATCTGCGCCTGGGCCGATTGGCGCGGGGCGTTGGCAAGGTGCGTGGCACAGAAAGGGCACTTGTCGGTCTCAACGTCGTCTTCGAGAAGGACGCTGGCGCCGCAGCCGGGGCAGCGGACTTCCTGCGAGCGGCCGGCGATGACGCTGGTTGTGGTGGAGATCTTGGCG
>Ga0209083_1003904_pt1 | contig 11948 bp, 15 predicted proteins | sample AM7aDNAmetaG_FD_184132 | JGI IMG/M metagenome (GOLD analysis project Ga0209083, IMG submission 184132) | Freshwater microbial communities from Finland to study Microbial Dark Matter (Phase II) - AM7a DNA metaG (SPAdes) (version 3) | ecosystem: Environmental > Aquatic > Freshwater > Lake ...
CAATCATTTTTTCTTTTACAATCTGGTCAGTATCAAGCAATTCTCTTCTTTCGGAGTGTCCAATCAAAACATATTCCACTCCAGCCTTTTTTAGCAATTTAATACCAACTTCGCCTGTGTGTGATACCCCTTCACCGACAAAAACATCTTGTGCACCCAAAACAATTTTTTTAGAGTTAGAAATGACGCTTGCAACTTCATTTAAATAGACAAAGGGTGGACAAACTACCAAATTCACATCTCCAAAATGCTTTGATTCCTTATTTATTTCGGTGATTATCTCTTTTGCTACCTCTACTGAAGCAGGGTTCATCTTCCAATTTGCAATAATTAACTTATTAGACATAAATTGATTATATCATTTTAAAAAAGTTTGGTATAATATACCCGTTAAAGTTTTTGCTGACGTGTTGAAAATGAAAGGTTACTAGATGAATCTTTTTGAAAGATAAATCTAATAAAAAAATTACCAATCATTTAACCTCAACACATTTTTATCAGCAAAAATTTTCTCGGGTAAATGGAAAACAAAATTTCTTGGAAAGCACTTGAGTATAAAAGAAAAGACAAAACTGCAGATTGGTACTGGGCAGTAATTCTAATTGCACTTGCAATTATTATTGGCGCATTTTTCACACACGATGGTTTCTTTGCAATTCTTGTGATTATTTCAACCGCAATACTTATATCATTTTCTATTATTGCACCAAAAGTAGTTGAGATAAGCATGAATCAAAAAGGTATTACGGTAGGAAAGGAAACATATCCTTTTGCAACACTTGAATCATTCTGGGTAGAAAGCAAGGACGGTGAAAATCAAAAAATTTTATTTAAATCAAAAAAATTAGTAATATCTCTTATCGCAATTCCACTTGAAGAACACCATCATTTAGATGTCAGAGAATTTTTACTAAAATATCTTCCGGAGGTTGAGATGCATGAGCCGCTATCTCAAAAAATAATGGAGGGACTAGGATTTTAAAAAACCGCAGAGCGGTTTTTTAAAATCCTAGTCATGTTTTACTTTTTAACTCCTTTGGCTTAAACTGCTATTTGCACATCCTCCCATCGTTCAATGGATAGGACAAACCCTTGCGAAGGGTTAGATGTAGGTTCGATTCCTACTGAGAGGACAAATCAAAATAATAGAATAAACAAAAAACATCTGCCCCCGCAGATGTTTTTTTTAAACTTATTTGGTTATTAGATCCCAGTTTCCATTATTATATTTCAACAATCTTGTATTTATGTTTAGAATTCTATTTGAATCAAAGCCACTGGAGCCAATCGCAGTACTATAATTCTTCACATTTTTTAATTCTTCAAAAAACGTTGTTTTGTCTAAGTTGCTATCTTTTTTTAGTGCGCTAGCAATTGTCATAACTTCATCATAACCGAAGGCTGCTGGTACTATATCTTCAGTGCTTGTATCTGGATATAATGCAAGATATTTTTTACCAAATGCACTGCTTGATATATCTTGAAAATCAAAGCTGATTGTTCCATTCAAGTAATCGTTTGAAACAGTTTTCTTTGCCGTGTCAGAAATACACTCTTCCTTATAACCACAGAGCAACGGGATTTTTATACCCAACTCTTGTTTCTGTTTATTAAGAACATCTGTTTCAAATGGGAAACCCAACCATACCATTCCGTCTACTTTAGCTTGCTTTGCTTTTAATAGAATTGTTTTGTAATCACCACTCAAAAACTGATAGGACAAATCAACCGTATTAGATGTAACCTCTTTAACACCAGAAATACATGTTTGACTGTAAGGCATAGTGGTTGGTAACAATAAGCCAATTTTTTTCATCCCAATTACATTTACGGCATAGTCAGCGAGATTTTTACATTCTTTTTTTGCATCATAGAATGTTTTAAAAGCAAATTTACTTTGTAGGGCGATATTTGAATCAGCAGCATTAAATATGGCTGGCATTTGTGCCTTTTCGGTAAATGGGAGAACGGCGTTAGACACAGATGTTAAGTCAGTAATTATTGTAAAAACTTTATCAATATTTATAAGTTTATTTGCTGCATTTGCTCCCTCTGCGACATCTCCTTTGCTATCTTCTACAACCAATTCTAGTTTTTTATTACTTATTCCACCCGCATTATTAATTTCCTCAACTGCTAATTTCATGCCGTTTGTTGATGGTAAACCCCAATATGACATCGAGCCAGAAAGTGGTGTAATGACCCCAATTTTTATGCTTCCGCTTGCTGTTTGAGAATTTTTTGATGCAAACGCAAACAAAATAATTACTAGAAAAATAACTACTATACCTGCAATCAACTTAAATATATTATTCATTTTGGTTTTAATTATGTTAATAAACGATAAATAGTCATTCTTTTACAAGATTCACTATTTACATTAATCATAATATATTGTGCAATATAGTCAAAAATGTTAACACTTGCCTTGATTTGACTATAATTACCATATGGTATATGATAGTATTGTTGTCAAAAGATTTGACATTTTATGCAAAAAGAAGATATTAAAGAAATACTTATAGATTTTGGACTCTCAGAACATGAGGCACTGGTTTACCTCTCCTCTCTTATGTTGGGTCCTTCTACTGTAAATAAAATAGCAAAACACTCCGGGGTGAAACGTACTACCGTCTACCCTGTTGTTGAGAGTCTTAAAAGAAAAGGGATTATGAATATTCAATTAAAAGGTTTAAAAAATCTTTTTGTTGCTGAAAGTCCAGAAAGACTAGAAAAAATCATAGAACAGAAGAAAGAAAGGCTGAAGAGTATGATCCCCGAGCTTTCAGCATTATATAATCTAAAAGGTGGTGAGAGTCTTATTAAATACTATGAAGGAGTTGAGGGAGTTAAAACTATTTACGAAGATATATATAATACCCTAAGACCAAATGATGAATATCTGATTACTTCTGATTTGAAAAAATTTTTGAATATTGATAAGGATTTTTTTACAAAATTTATTGAAAAACGAGCAAAATTGAATTTAAGAGTCAGAACAATACTACAGAATAACGACATCGATATGTTCTATAAAAAAAATGAACAAAATTTTAATTTTAAGGCAAAGGTATTTGAACCAAATATAGATTTAAAAGCGAACGTCGCGATTCTTCCAACAAAGATTTATATTACACAATTGATTGAGCCATATATCTCCATCGTCATTGAAAACAAAAACATTGTCGATATGCATAGACAATATTTTAATATCATGTGGGATGCAATCAAAGAAGAATAAGAAAAATCGCCCGTAGGGGCGATTTTTATTTTTTAGCTTTTGATTTGTTTAGAAACAGTGTAATTCTTGATTTGTATCTTGCTCCTGTGTTCTTTTTTAAATACTTTATTTTCACTGCTTTATCTATAGCTCCATAAACTTCTGGTAGCATTTTTTCTGCTTCCTTTATTTTATTTTCTTTAATAAGCTTTTTGATAGACTTTAGTGCACCGTCCACAGCATTACTTCGTCTTGTATTAAAGACTTTTTTCTTGCCAGCGACTCTTAATGCTTTTTTTGCTGATGATGTTATAGGCATGATTTAAATATAATTAATTTATCAAATAATAATCGAGACACGATGTTTTTTGACAGGTCTATACATTAACATCTTTGTCTGAAGAAATCAACGTATAAAACAATTTTTATTTTTTGCATTTCGTAGTATCATTAAACTTATGATAGCAAAAATTGAAGGTATAGTTTGGGACACAAATAATAAATTTCTTACAGTTGGAGTTGGCGGTATCGGATTTAAAGTTTTTGCAACTGCAGAAACAAAAGAAGTTGCACAAAAAGGAAATAAAATTTCTTTATTCACCCATCTTGTTGTACGAGAGGATGCACTTGATCTTTACGGATTTTTTACTGAAGAAGAATTACAATTTTTTGAAATGTTAATTTCTATTTCCGGCATCGGTCCAAAAACAGCACTTAATGTTTTAAATATAAGTTCAGTCACCGCACTCAAAAGAGCAATCTCGACTGGCGACACTTCACATCTTACAAAAGTTTCGGGCATAGGAAAAAAGATTGCAGAAAAAATGGTGCTAGAACTCAAAGACAAAATAAATGTTACAAGCGATGAAAATGATATTACTTTTAGAGATGAGGTAGATGCAGTGGAAGGATTGAAAGCACTTGGCTACACACAAAAAGATGCACGTGATGCACTTTCAAATATTGATCGAAAGATTACAAAAACCGGAGAGAGGATAAAAGCGGCATTGAAAGTTTTAGGGAAATAATTTAAAGACAAAAGGCGGGGCGTTTACGCCCCGCCTTTTGTATTTAAATTATTTCTGATGCACATCACAAAAATGCGCGCTTCTTCCACCAACTTTTATTCTACGAACTATTCCATTACAACCTTTCATTTTACATTTCTCACCAATTTTTCTATACACTTTGTGCAATTTTTGATACCCGCCTTTTTCACCAAGCGGATTACGATAATCTGACATCGAATCCCCACCGACTTTTATAGATTCTTTTAAAATTTTAACAATATTTTTATAAAGTAATTTTAATTTTTCTTCACTAATATCTTTCGCTCGCATTGCTGGATAAATGGAACTATACCAAAGTGCTTCGTCCGAATAAATATTTCCGATGCCTGCAATAATTGTCTGGTCCATAATCACAGTTTTTATTTTCCCTTTTGGTTTTTTATATAGCCTTTCTTTAAAAACTTTGTATGTAAAACTTTTTTCAAGCGGCTCAGGTCCGAGCTTCATGAGGTCTGGAATTTTATTTATTTTGTCTGTATCAAAGACAAAAACTTTCGCAAATTTTCTTGCATCAGAAAGTACCAAAGTATTTTTATTTGAGAAATTAAACGCGAGGTGAATGAAACGGTTGTACGGGTCAGAGAGTGAGCTACCTTTTGGGGGAAGCCATTTTCCATTTTCAAATTTATATTTTCCGTATAGCAAGTGTCCAGTCATCTTCATGTGCACCAAAATGGTTTTCCCGCATGAAACATTGATTAACACGTTTTTTGCCCTTCTTGTAACACCTAAAACCTCTTTATTCAGCACTTCTTTTTTAAAATATGGAAAATAACTTTTGTCCTTTATATTGTTTTTTCCTTTATTAAAGGCGGAATTATAGTCAGTCCAAACATCTAAAATACGAAGACCTTTAATCTTCTTGTTTAATATACTTGCTGTCGTTTGTGCTTCTGGTAGTTCTGGCATGTTTTGAATATTAAGACTAATGCGGAAAAAAGCAAATGTAAAAATTTTTGATTGTGCTTATTCATTTAATAACATAAAATATAACTGATGAAAAAAAATCTTGTGGTAAAAATAATAATTTTGATACTAATCCTTTTAGTTGGTTATTCTGTTGTTTCAAAAACAGAAAACAAAAAAATAAAAATATTAATTGTCGCAGGACATGAGCCAAACGCTGGTGGTGCTGATGAATTTAAAAAAATAAAAGAGCGTGATTTGAACCTTCAACTTTCTAATATTTTAAAAGATAAATTATTAGCAAATCCAAATATTGAGATAATAACAGCTAGAGATAATAACGGTTGGAATCCCGACTTAAAAAATTATGTTGAAACTAGTTCAACAACAATAATGCAATGGGCATCCGATATGAAAAATAAAATGATGGGAAAAGTTGATGCTGGTGAAATAGAATTAATTGACCCAAACATGAAACACAATCCTGCTACTTCAAGCGCAGTGTTATTTTTATTCGGAACAAATAAATGGATAGAAAAAAATAATATTGATTTAGTTTTACACATTCACTTCAACAGCAATCCAAAAATAAATGGTAAGCCAGTTTTTAGCGGCTACTGTATGTATATTCCTGAACAACAATATTCAAACTCATCATCAAGCAGAATTTTTGCAAACTATTTAAATACAGAAATTTCTAAAATTGAAAAACCAAGCAATATGAAACAAGAAAAAGATTTAATAATTGAGGACCAAGAGCTAATAGCAACTGGTGTATACAATACTTTGAAAATTCCTGTGGTTGTTGTTGAGTATGCGTATATTTATGAACCAATGATGTTGAGCTCGAGCACAAGAAATATTTTTATAGAAAAGGCGGCATCAAGTACTGCAACAGCAATAAATAATTATATTGTGGATGTGATAAAAAAATAAAACACCAAACAAAAGGGCGACCGCTTCGCGGTCGCCCTTTTTTGTATGCCACATATACGCTATAGCATATATGTGGTAATTATTTTTAATTTATAAAAAAACGAAGTACACCGTGGTGTACTTCGTTTTTTATACTATATACTATATACTACATACTTATACTAAATACTTTTTAAGTTCCTCCCTCGCCACCTCCGCATCACTCCATTTTTCTTTTACTCCATTTTTTCGCATTATGTATGGGTCTGTTCCCTTTCCAGTAATTATCACGACGTCGCCACTTTTTGCATTTCTAAAAGAAGTCGCGATTGCCTCTCTTCTATCCATAATTATTTCTGGTTTTTCCCTAACAAAATATTTTGCCATATCTTCCACGATTTCCCGTGGCTCATCATCATAAGGATCTTCGTCCGTAAGAATGACTTTTTCACAGTATTTATCTGCCATTTCAGCCATTTCTTTTCTCTTCCATTTATCGCGACCTCCGCCACAGCTCCCAAGTACCCCGATTTTTCGGCTTCCAGGATAAGCTTGATAAATCGCTTTCAATGAATCCGGCGTATGGGCATAATCAACAACTACCTTAAAATCCTGACCTTCTTCAATCCTCTGTGCTCTACCACCAATCTCTTTCAATTTCAAAAGTGCTTTTTTTATTATATTCAAATCTATTTTTTCACTTTCCGCATACTTTATCGCTCCAAGAATATTATAAATATTAAATCTTCCAGGAAGTTTTGTTTCCATCTCCACACCTTTATAAGTAAACTTTGTATAATCTTCAGAAATTACTATATTTGTTGCTTCACTTAATGAATATTTAATTTTATTTGGAACATTTATTTTCAAAAACTTCTCACTTTCCTTATCGTCTGCATTTACAATTATTGCTTTGTTATTTTTACTAGATTTTTCTAACTCTTTTGCGATAGAAAGTTTTGCTGCTACATATTTTTCATAACTCCCGTGAGATTCAATATGTTCAGGTGCAAGATTTGTAAAAATAAGTGCATTCAAATCAATAAATTTATTTCTAAATTGTTTTGCGGCCTCTGAAGAGATTTCCAGGACAACATATTCACACTCAGCATCAACAGCTTGCCTTAAAAACTTTTGAATGAACATTCTTCCGGGCATTGTCATCTTATACAAATTTGGTTTTGATTCATTTCCAATTTTAAATCTTAAAGTTCCAGCAAGAGCAGTTTTTTTACCTGCCTCTTCCAAAATCGCATTTACAAATTCAACAGATGAGGTTTTTCCTTTCGTTCCTGTTACAGCCACAACCTTAACTCTTTTTGATGAAAATCTATAAATTAAAGCACCGAGAATAGCAAGATTGTAATGATAAATAGGCTGTAATTTTTGAAACAGATTTTTCGGTATCAATTTTTTTGTTCTTGAAAGTATATTTTGCATATTTTACATAATAACCTTAATCCAAATTTTTATAAAGTGTGTCATTCCCGCGCAGGCGGGAATCTAGTGTTGAATTGAATCAATACTGGATTCCCGCCTGCGCGGGAATGACAGAAATTAGGTGGCGTGCTTCGCACGCAACCCAACCACTTATTTCTTCTCTTTCAAATTATTCCAAATCAAATTAAACATAAGCCTTTGCATATTTGCAATTTCTTTGCTTTCTACAACAATAGTCATAAAATTTTCCTTATAAGAGATCAGCGCCACTCTATCTCCATAAATTTCTATGTCACCGGAGAAATTTGATTGGTTTTCAGGCACAATAAGTATCTCTCGCATTTCTTCTTCTGCATTTTTTACCCATTCTCTGCTTTCTTCGCTATCAATAGCAATTATTTTTGGTTTGATATTCTTTTTAATTCGTCTTGTAAAATAATCTATGGCGAATTCCTTTGGTAAGGTATCAAAAAGATTTTTCATACCAGCGAAAGACAGCATTTCTCCATTTTCAGGAGTCAAATCTAACATATCATTATAAACTGTCATTGCACCTGCAACTCCTTCATAAAATCTTACCTTTGGTTTAAATTCTAAAGTATTATAAATAGAATTAAGCTCTGGCATAATCTTAGTCAATTCAAAAGCTTTCCTTTTTAACTCCACCTCTAAGTCTTTTGGGTTTTGCGCACCAAATAATCTTTTTTTACCCTTAAATGTTTGATAAAAAAGGCCTTTTTTGATTAAGCTGTCTATTATTAGATAAGCTGTAGGGCGCTTAATACCTGCTTTCTTGGCAATATTTTGCACAGTGCTTTCACCTAGCTCAAGGCCAGCTAGATATATTTCTACTTCTTCCTTGGACAATCCTATATCCTGTAATGTCTTTATTATTTCTTTATTCATAACTTTGTCATAATTCCTGACAACATATTTAGTATACCAAAATGGCTAATCTATGTCAAATATTAAAGATATATTGAAAGTATGTGACAAAATGAAAATGAAGTGTGTCATAGATATTGACAAATGGATAATTTTAGTTTATAATGGTATCAGAATTAAGTTTAAGAAGTTCTTTGAAAAACACCGATGCTCTAAAAATAGAGCGAACAATTATTAATCTTCATAAAACACAAAATAAATGTGGAGGAAAAATGATATCTTTTATTATCTTTGTGGTGTTAATGGGTAGTTTTCTTGTTTTTGTAATAAAGCAAGAAACCAAAGCTAAGAATGAGAAGTGGAAAGAAGACGAAGAGAAGGCAAGGTTTATTTTGACACACCTGTGGAGTTCCCAACGGGTGGATACTCTTCCACGCTCAAAGGAAAAGTGTGGAAGATGTCAAAATTATATTTGTAAAAGGAGAATAAAATGACAACAGAAGAAAAAATACCAGGTTGGAAGAGATTTTTGTTAGGAACAATTGGTGTAGTCATACTAGTTGCAGTAATGATGGGATTTCTTCAAGTAGATAATTACTTGACAGAAATGAGATTTGCAGAAAAAGATATTTTGGAGAGCTTCCGTGGTGGGAGCAATATTGAGGTATTGTGGCTAGACCAGAAGGAGGTTCTTATCAGGGATTATCATGGGAAGATAATCCTTGTAAAAAGAAACGTAAAAGTTGAGTTTTCACCCCTAGAAATTGGGGAGAGGTATAAGTTTGTGATTTATTGTGCTGGAAAAGAAGGATTTGTACATTTAATTCTACCAGCAAAGGCAGATTCTATACCTCTAAAAAAATAGGTTAAGATTACGAGCCGCTCATTTGGTAAATGAGCGGTTTTTTATTGGACAATTTTGCTCCGCAAAATTGCCCTTTTGTTTTATTTATCAGCGAGTATCTGATAGCCAGCAATTCCAAAAGAAACTGAGACATTTAATGATTCTTTGTTCCCCAACATTGGTATTTCGGCAATCAAATCACACAAACCTAAAGTTATTTTATCAATTCCTCCAACTTCATTCCCCATTACTATTGCCACAGGATATTTCGGCTTAATTTTTTTGAAATTTACAGATTTTTTATCTTGTTCAACGGCAATTATTTGAAATTTTCCTACCTGCGCCGCGCTTCCATTAAAGCTCGTCGCGGCAGGCAGGCCTTTTTTTAATTTTTTAATAATATCTTTTGTTTCTTTTACATATTCCCAAGCAATATCTTTCTCTGCTCCAAGCGCAACTTTTGCCAAATCTTTTCTTGCTCTACCAAATCTATCTGTTGGTGTTGGCGTGCATCCGCATAAATATATTTTTTCAACTCCGAGTGCGTCTGATGTACGAAAAATAGAACCGACGTTATAAACGCTTCTAATATTGTCGAGTATTACAACCTTTTTTATTCCTTTCATATAAACTGAAATATACATCAAAATTAGTATCGTGTCATTCCCGCGCAGGCGGGAATCTAGGTTGTGTTGAATTAATTCTGGATTCCCGCCTGCGCGGGAATGACAATCAGCTTTTGAATTTATGCTCTTTATGATAAAATGATTCTTATGATCCCGTTAGAAGCCGCGATCGCAGCTATATAACAGGATAAGCAATTAATTATGGTCGTCATAAATTATAAAAATAATAACCTTGCAACTCGTGATTTGATCGCGATCTGCTTCTAACGGGATGATATTAAACACATTTCCAACTTTGTTAACATTTAGTATGTTTTCGCCTCTTATTTTAAGAGTTATTTTAGGTTTTATTGTTATCAACCTCGGATATTTAAAACTAACTAGCGAAAAAGTTGCTTGGCAACAACTTTTTGAAACAATAAATATTCATCCTTCAAGAATTTTTGTAAAAGTTTTATCTTATATAGAAATAATCGGTGGACTTATGCTTATCGCGGGTGCATACACCCAGCTTACAGCAATGGTTTTCGCGGTTTTATTCTTCTGCGAAGCGGTGCTTGAATACAGAGATCCTGTTTTAGAAAAAAGAAACCTTACTTTTTATATTTTAATTTTTGGAATTGCACTTTCCCTTATTTTCCTTGGCGCTGGAGCACTAGCAATTGATTTACCATTATAAATATAAATAAGAAAAAACCCGCGACACAAATGAGTGCGCGGGTCTTTTTGATCTAAACCAAACTTACCGGTTCCACCTGACCGATGAATATTATACCGCTCATAAATCTAATATAAATATCCACCGGCTTTGTTTCATCTTGGGGAAACAGGAAAAACAATCCTGTCGCCCTACCGTTCAACCTCCTCGGCTTGTAATGGAAAATGGAGCAAGTGCAGATATCTAGGTCAACTTTTATACCCAGATCCTCTTCTGCCCTCAATGCCACTTCCATTTCATGGCATGTACCTATTTCTATGCCAACTGAAATGTTTTTTGTGCACTCCATTAATTCTTCATCAGAATCAAAGGAGACACCCTTCAAAATTTCGGCGGTTGACTCAAAAAAACGGGCTTTATTATTGATCTTCGTTTTTTCAAACAACTTTATACCAAGTTCTAGCATGTTTCCCCCTTAAATCAGATCTTGTTCAAAAGCCTTTCATTAATGAATTTCCGCACCTTCTTCGCCATATTTATTTCAATAACGAATTCGGTGTACCTATCATCGCCATGGTCATCACTTCTCTGCCTGATTATTAGAATTTGTTGATCTGCGCAATAGCTTTTTATTTCTTCCAGAAAGCTCTTCCACTCCCGTGATGGAAATTTTCCTGCGACAGCTACAATTTTTACAAGCTGCATGTAATCACCCCCTTATCATTGAAAAATTTTGATTTTGAACTGTTACCATAATTGAAAAAATTTCTTTTTCCCAAAAATCATTTCAACAACCAAAAACACAAAACACAAAATCAAAACTACCGCAGGAAATGTTTCTATTCTCTTATCACACCACAATATTACGATTGCAATGATAAGACAAAAAAGAATAAACGCCTTGAATACCTTCATAGTTTTCCTCCCCCCTATTTAATTGATGTCTGAACTTCCTACAAAAATCTAGCAGACATTTGGTATATTATCAACTATACACTTTGAGTCTGTGCAAAAATTGTTTGACTATGTTTTTTCATCTGATACAATTTATACATGATAAAAGTAAACGGTGTAGATTTATTTAGAGATGGAGTAAAGCTTGGCTGGGTATTAAATGGTTACCTTTTCAATCATGAAGCAAAAAAGATTGCTTATATTTCTGGTAATTTAATTTATGACCATAGCACTGGCAAAAAGATAGCTTATATAGAAGGCGAATATGTATATTATGTTGGTACTGTAAAAAAAATCAGAATCGAAGATGAAATAGCAGGAATTGAGGCTGGCCAGTTTACAAACGCAACTCGAGTGGCTATAAAAATCTTTTTTGGGAATTAAATTTGGATAAAATTAGTAAAAATAAAAAACTACCTCATTCAAGCGG
>Ga0209083_1003908_pt1 | contig 11933 bp, 10 predicted proteins | sample AM7aDNAmetaG_FD_184132 | JGI IMG/M metagenome (GOLD analysis project Ga0209083, IMG submission 184132) | Freshwater microbial communities from Finland to study Microbial Dark Matter (Phase II) - AM7a DNA metaG (SPAdes) (version 3) | ecosystem: Environmental > Aquatic > Freshwater > Lake ...
CGAAGTAACATTCAATTCACTACTATAATTATTTTGCGGGGAAAATGGGATTCGAACCCATATCTTTTGTTTTCAGGACAAACGAAGTAACCGATTAGCATTGCCACTAATTAAAGGGATAGGTTGTTGTCGGTGTTATTTTCATGCTCTGCCATTGAGCTATTTCCCCAAACGTCCGGCGTTCTACCCTTAAACTACTTACTCCACTAAAGGAGAAAGGTAGGATTCGAACCTACGTTTCCGGATTCTGTGGGGAGGGTTGGATTTAAACCAACGACGCAGGGGCTTACTGCCCCTCGCTCTATCAACTGAGCTACCTCCCCAAATTGTGTTGATACTTACCTTGGCACACTATAATCTTAGCGATTTTCTGCGGTAATATCAAGGTATCAGATTGGTTCTTCCTTGATATTATCTTTATAATACCAACAACAATAATTTCATTCCAATATGTCAAAGACCTTTAATGAATAAATAAAATTTGCCAAAACTTGATTTATTCGGTTGGGTGAAAGGTGGGAATCGAACCCACATGGATAATTTTATACGGGGTCACAGCCCGCTCCGCTTCCTATTACGGCCTACATTCACCATGTAAATTTGGTGGGGAAAGCAGGATTCGAACCTACATCTCTCGATTTTCAAATTCGAAGTAACTCATTCATTCGCTACATTTTGCAATGAGATAATCAGGACAAGTGTTTTTTAGCGCTCTACCACTGAGCTATTTCCCCATATTTTAAAGAACAATATTGTGTAGAAGGTGGGAATCGAACCCACATCTCTGGTTTAAGAGACCGAAGTAACTCGTTTCACCGCTTCATTCGATTAGGAATGAGAATTTCGATACAAGTTTATTTAAGCGTTTTGCCGTTAAACTACTTCCACATTTGGGTTGATGATCAGAATTGAACTGATATAGTAAATTGATTATCGTAAGTATGACTACGACCCGCTTTCGTCATTAAGTGGTGAAACACTGGGTGTTTTATCCTTTGATCGGTATCACCCGACCTTAAACTACATCAACCATATTTTTTCAAAGAACAATAAAACAAAAAACCCCAACACTTTCGTATCGGGGTTTTTTCTGAAAAATATCTTTATGGTTATCTCATAAACATAGCAATTTCATTTCAACCCCGATTGTGGTAAACCACTTGGATGATGAACTAAAATGTTTACTATGTTTTGTATTACGTACCATATTCTATTATATTATAAGATTTCTCTTTTGTTTAATTTATTTTATATATTTAATAAAAAAAGTCTATTTTTTCTATTTTCAATTATTTTACAAACATACAACAAATATTTGAAATAAAAAAATTGGTGGGGAAAAAAGGATTTGAACCTCTGACCTTTTCGTTAGGATGGTAATGACTAAAACCATTACCATCCCCATCTTTCAATGTACACGAAACGCTCTACCTAACTGAGCTATTTCCCCATTTGATTGATTTGTGGTATGGAGATACAAATATTGACTACTAAAACTACTCCACTTTTACCCTTAGTGATACACAATAAGGTTAATGTCTAATTTCTTGTTAAGGTTAACCCATTTACCACCAATCAATCAAAAATATTTGGGAGCGTCCTGATCCGCTAGACGACCCGATCACTTTATTCCCGTCGGACTAAAGGGTTATCAAATTATTTTGCTAAATCTGTCAGCGTCCCAACTTCATTAATACCAAATAATTTTTCAAACAAACATCGGAGTGGGTTTCGAACCCATGTTTCCCCCGTATTTTTAATATTTTTAAGAACGTCAATAAAAAAAGTTTCCAATTACATATATCGAGTCTACTTCTTGGTATTAAGACAGCCCTCTCTCGATTAAACCTTAAAAGGGTTACATTTAGGCTCTCTCAATATAACTTATATTATGGTGAGCTGTTACGCACTCTTTAAAACGATGGCTGCTTCCAAGCCAAGTTCCCATAATTTTTTAAAATTCATTTAAGAAAAATCAGAATGGGTATGTCCATTCCTACAAAAGTGTACCACCACTTTTTTTTCTATTTTCGGTAACATACTACCTACACCGATTCTTTTTGATCTGAATTGTCTTACTATCGGTAAAAAAGACTCAGATTTCCGTCCTCCGCGTTTTAGGGTTGTGAGCGGACGGTGATGGTTGGTAGCCATCGTTCTCACTTCCCTTTGGTGGTTTCCCACCTAATCTATGAATGTGTATCCGAATGGTGGTCTTGGACACATTCTAACCTTAACACCCACCAGCATCTACAAAATTATGTAAAATATTTGAAATAAAAAAATTTGTAGCCGGGATGGGAATCGAACCCACACTCCCGCAATGGAAACGGGATTTTAAGTCCCGCGCGTCTACCAGTTCCGCCACCCAGCCATTATTCAAAGAACGATTATTATATATTAAAAAATTGATAAAGTTTTTAATAACGAAATTTTCTTTCTGCGTTTCTAACTTCTGACATTCTTTCCGATTCAGCAATTTTAAGCCATTCGTAGAATTCGTTTAGTTCCTGATCGTTTAATTTTTCTTTTATAATTTTGAATGCACTTTGGGTTATCCTACAATTTTTGGATAAGTGTATCATTGAATGTTCGATATAAGCTTTCATATCTTTTTTAATTTAAAACAAAGATACAAATGTTTGGTGTAATAAAAAAAATTATCTTTTGAAATCTGAGAATCTTTCCAATTTATTTTCCCAAGGCATTGATGGTTCCTTGTCTTTTTGAATAAAGGTAATATATCCATTTATAATTGGAAGTTTTATTTTCTTTCCTTTATTATCAGTAAAACGGATAAGGCAAGATAAAGAACTTCTGCTTTTTTTATGTTTAACAAGTTCAGATAATTGTTTAATATCTAATTTTGAAAATTCGCCATTTGGTAAATGAATACCATCTACCCAATCATCATTATCTTTATCATAGGTAGATACTACCTTACAAGATATTTTCTTTTCATCTGATTTATCGAATAGGTGAAGAACAATTTCTTGTATTTGTTTTATGAGATCTCCAAATTTATCATGGATATCACGTTTTCCCAATTCTGAGAAACGCAATATTTTATGTGGTTCGAATAAAACTTCTTCAAATTTTTTCATCTATATTATATATAAATTTTATTTTGATGTATATTGTTTATATTCTTTACTTTTCCAATTACCATTATCAAAACAATTAGATATTTCATCTTGTGTTGGGTGTTCAACATTATCTAAAACTTCTACATCTAAATCTTTAATTGTATTTCTGAATAATCCAATAGACGTATGACCAACATTACCATGTCCTTCAATTTGAGCAAAGTCATTTATTTTAATTCCATCATATCCTCCTTCTTCGGCCTTTTTGAACAAATTTAATTTATGATAATCAGGTTCATTCAAATCTCCTTCTCTATCTTTAGCATAATCAAATATTTTTAATTCTCTTTTTGGTTTAATAATAAATAACTTACCTTTTAAACGATAAGAATTTGGTAATAACATTCCATTACTATCTACTTTTAATTTCCAATCAAAATTATCATCATAATCTTTACTGACTGGTTTATAACCAAACTCCATTATTTTTTGGTTAATCATTTGATTTTCAGTCTTTTTAACATTTATTTTTCTTAATTCCAAATCTGTTTTTTCTAATCTGTCTAGTATTTCCAGTTCTTTTTCATCGTATTCATCTTTTTCTTTTTCTGGTAGTTTCCAATAATCATGATCTGGTTTCTTGAAATTATCATATTCTTGTTTTACTTTCCAATATTCTTTCCATGCTAATTGATATTCATTATTTATCTTTACAAAAATATCAGGTAGTTTATATGATTCTGCTCTATTGTTATTCCATCTAATATCATCATAATCATAAATTATTCCTAGTTGTTTTTGCATTTTTTGGTGATATTCATCTTTATCTGGTCTTTTTGTTAAATCAGTTGTTGTATAAACAAATGATCCTGAAACTGGAATATAGGTTTGGGATATTATTGAGATATTAGTGGTCCATAAAATACCATCATAAGGACTAACTCTTAATGGCAATTTAAAATCTTCACCAGATGAATGAAATAATATAGATCCCGGTTTAAGAATAAGATCTCTTTCGTTTTTATTTTGTTCATTTACAAAATATTTAAATCTTTTTATATAAGATTCATAACTTCCATAGATTTTTTCTATTTCTTCTCTACTTTTATCGAATAATTCGTGAGATTCATCATCCCATTTAGTAACAAATTCACCAGTATCTTTATCCCATTTGGTAGGATATTCTATAGCTTTTTCTTTTGTTTTAACATTATATTTTTTAGATAATTCAAGAATTTTCGGATGTAAATATTTCCAACCATCTATTGAATAACCAGACCAATACATTATATCATCAGGATATGTTTCAGAAAAGTATTTGAACAATACATCCAATATTCTTTTTGATATACCCATTTGAAAATAATCTTTATTAGTAGATAAATAAGATACGGCATAATGATCACCAGATGACCACCAAGCAATAAAACATATACCAAGAATATCCTTTTTATTATAAGCTGTAATAAGTCTTATTGAGTCTCTATGTTTTTTATCACCTAAACAACTATCAAAATGCCAATCAAAATAATGAATCTTATCTTTTAAGTTTGTTTGTCTGGGATATATTTTAAAATATAACTTATTGAATTCTTCACTAGTTAAGACTTCAACTTTGTAATTAGTTAGATTTTCGTATAGTTTTAAATATTTCATATAATTACTTCACCATCTTTTTCTATGGATAATGTTTTACCCGTATGAGGACTTATAAATTTAGCCAAACCATTTTGAATACCCAAATATTTTCCTTCGTATTGACTTATTCTTGGAGTTTTAACAGTTCCTATCCAATTTCTTAAAGCCAGTTCTTGTTCCATTGTTAAATTTGGATCTCTTACTTTATAGACAGGTTCACTTACTAATTCTTTTGTCTTTATAATATAATGTTTTGGATCTGTGTATATTACTGTTTTGTGGTGCCAAAAATCTTCACCATCTTGATCTTGTTCAGTAGTATCTAAATAATAAATTTCCCAATCACCATCAGAACCAATCCATTTTTTATCAAGATAGAATCTATCCAACATCATATTTAATTCTTCTGGATTTCCAAGTTCCATAATCATCCATCCATCTTCTTTATGAATATTACCAACTTGTTTATTATATACTTCAAATAATTTCAAATATTTCATACCTTATATATTAAAAATCAACTAAGAAAAATATGACTTTTTATTTTTAATATATAAGATTGGGTATAAAAATTACCCGAAAATATTTTATGTTAAAATCTATTAAAATAAGAATTTATCCTAGTAATTCTCAAATTGATTACATTAATCGTTTATGTGGATGTTATCGTAAAGTATATAATCTGTGTTTAGTTAAAAAAATAACTGATTATAATACAAACAAAACAAATTTAGGTCTTGGTGAATTGGGTAATTATTTTCATCAAGAATTAACCAAATCAGAAAATTTTTCATATTTAAACGAACATAATACAAAAGTATTAAAACAATCCATAATCGATTTATTAGATAGTTATAAGAGATTTTTTATAAACGGTAATGGATTTCCAAAATTTAAATCAAAACACGAAAATAAACAATCTTGTAGATTTCCTATTGATACAATATCAACTACAAATATATATTTTAATAATAAAATAACATTAACCAAACAATTAAAAAAAATTAAATTTGAATGTTCAGATAGAGACAAAAATTATTTATCTGAACATAAAGATAAAATTAAATCAGCGACATTAACCAGAACTAAATCAGATAAATATTTTCTTTCAATTCTTATCGAAAATATCATTGAACCGATACAGAAACCAATAAATGATATTATAGGTATTGATATGGGCATTAAAAATTTTATGGTTTGCTCTGATGGACAAATATTTAACAATTTAAAACTGAAACATAAAAATGAAAAAACTTTAACTAAATTGCAAAGGCAATTAAGTAAAAAACAAAGAGTTAAAACTGGTGAATTCATTTTCAATAAAAAATGGAATAAAGAGATTGAAATAACCAAGTTATCAAATAATGGCGAAAAAGCAAGAATTAAACTTGCTATATTTCACGAAAAATTAAATAACATTAAAATAAATTACATACATAACATTACAACTCAATTAGTTCGCGAAAATCAAGTGATTGTGATTGAGGATTTGAATGTTAAAGGTATGATGAAAAACCATTGTTTATCAAAATCAATTCAAGATCTATCAATTAATGAAACATTTAAACAACTCAAATATAAATCTGAATGGTATAAACGAGATTTGATAATGATAGATAAATGGTTTCCTTCAAGTAAACTATGTTCTGTTTGTGGATATAAATATAATAATTTAAAATTACACGAACGAGAATGGATTTGTTCTGATTGTGGTACTCATCATCATAGAGATAAAAATGCATCGGTGAACATAGAAAATGAAGGGAAAAGGGTTGTAGGGATGCGTTGTCCCGAACTTACGCTTGTGGACTGTCCAACTATGGATGATATCGACAGTGATGTTGTACTAAAAAGTAGTGATAGAATGAAACAAGAAAAAATTAATTTATATTAATTATGGGCGATTACACTGATTTTAATTATAGTGAAGTATTCGAAAAGTTTAATGGTAAGAATATTCTTATTATCGGGGATGTGATGATTGATACTTATTTAATTGGTAAAGTGGACCGTATTTCACCCGAAGCACCAGTTCCTATTTGTGATGTTGAAAGGAAAGAATATAAATTGGGTGGTGCTTCTAATGTTGCCATAAGCATAAAAGAGTTGGGTGCTGTTCCTCTTATATTTAGCACTATCGGAGATGATGATATTGGAAAAATATTTATGGATTTGTTAGAAAAAAATGATATGTATAAAGAAGGTATTGTAAAATCTAAAATAAGAAAGACAACTAATAAAATGAGAATTATTGGTAATAATTGTCAAATGCTAAGAGTTGATGAAGAAACGAAAGAGTTTTTAGATATTTCATCGTATCTTGAAATGATTAAAAAACTTGAGATAATTATAAAAAAAATAAAAATTGATGGTATCATATTTGAAGATTATGATAAAGGTATTATAAACAGAGTATTGATAGATAGAATTATTGATATGTGTAAAGGTATTCCTATTTATGTGGATCCAAAATATAAGAATTTTAATTTATATCATGATATAAGATTATTTAAACCAAATTTAAATGAATTTAAAGATGGTTTAAAATTAGATTGGGGAAATGATGGTATAGATGAAGTTGTTAAAAGAAATTGTAAAATACTTCACGAAGAAAGAAACATTGAAAAGATAATGGTAACTATGGCTGATCGTGGTATGTTTGTATCTGTTAAAGATGGTGAATCATTTCATTTGAAAACAAAACCTAGAAACATTGTTGATGTTAGTGGAGCTGGTGATGCTGTTATAGCTTTGGCAACCTTAATGGATATTGAAGGTTGTGATATTTCTTATACATCTTTTATTTCAAATATTGCTGGTGGTTTAGTTTGTGAAGAGATTGGTGTTGTTCCGGTGAACAAATATAAAACGTTAAGAGAAGTTGATTTTGTGAACTAAAAAGATAAATATAATAAATGAAATTTGTAAAGAAACATAGGATATATCCAACTAAGAATCAACAGGAAACAATTAATTTTTGGTTTAGGAAATGTAATTTATTATATAATGCTTCTATTGAAGAACGTGTTGATTATTATAAAGTCAAAGAAAAATATTATTCAATGTGTGATCAAAAGAAAGAACTAGTTGATATTAAACATTTTATGCCAGAATTCAATGATGTACCGAATAAATCTTTACAGGAAATAATTATCAGATCAGATAAATCATTCAAATCATTTTTTAAACGTGGATGTAAAGGTTTTCCAAAATATATTTCGGATATCAACTCTATATTTTTTGTTAAAACAGACGTTAGAATTAAAGATTTTAAATTATTTTTGCCTAAAATAAATAAATATGTTAGTTATAAAGAAGAAATTATACATGATTGGACTTCTGTTAGATTGGTGAGAAAAAACAATAAATATTATCTTGATTTTACTTATGATGATGGAAAAATAAATGATAATATAAAAATAGATTTGACTTATAGATCTTTTGATTTGGGATTAATGAACCTTTATGTTGATAATGAAGGAAATAAACAAATGAGATTTGATATAAAATTATATAAAAGATTTCAAAAAAGAATTAAAGAATTAAATCAGTCACTGGTAAGAAAAACCAATAAAAGATCAAATCGTAGGAACAAAGTTAAGGAACAATTAACTAAAACTTATGAAAAATTAACTAATTCTAGAATAGATTTTTTACATAAAGTTACTACTGGTTTAATTAAAAAAACACCTGAATATAACTTAATTATTGGTGATATTCAAATACAAAATATAGTAAATAAAACAGTTAATGAAGATAAAGAGGATAAAAGTAAAAGAAAATCCAACAGAAATTTGCGAAGAAGTTTCTATAACTCATCATTAAAAATATTCAAAAACATGATGGGATATAAAGGATTGAAATATGACAAAAATGTTGTTTTTGTAAATGAAGCATGGACATCGAAAACCTGTTCAAAATGTGGTAGAATTAATTATTATTTAACATTAAAAGACAGAGTTTTTATGTGTTTATGTGGCAACTGTATTGATCGTGATCATAATTCCGCTATTAATATAGGAAATGTCTGGTTAGGACAATTTGAGAAATCAAATTCGCACGAGTTAAATCGTGTAATAAAATGTTGTCTGTAAGATTACATTTTTTATAACAGAAGTTCAATATATAGATGAATGAAAACTACCTTTTATCAATTTTTAAATGAAGCTAAACTTACGACTGATTTCACTTATTATCATGGTTGTTCAAAATCAGTATATGGTGAAAAAATATTAAATGATGGTTTTTTAAAACCCGGCAACGAAAATAATAAAAGAGGGCATAAACTAACTCCTGACATTGGTAGAACATATGCAACACCAAATTTTAGAGAATCTGTTGTATATACGATGGGTGGTGATTATTTTCCTTGTAATAATTGGAGTTCTTATATGGAACGAGAAAGAGGAAAATACGGATATTTATTTGAAATTGACAGAAATTCTTTTACCGATGTCATACCAGATGAAGATTATGTTGGTCAATTAGTTCATTATGGTAATAATATTTTGAATAATGATTTAAAATGGTTAGAATATGCTGAAAAAGATGCTATTAAAAATTTTTATGAAAAGTGGGACACTTATAAGATAAAATGTTTCCTTCACAATTGTCAAAGTATTTTAACTCCTTTACAATATAAGAAATGTCTTAAATATGACGATTATGCAGATTTTGCCGTTGCTGGTAAAAAATTGAACAAATTTTTAGATAATCAATGGAAAAAAGAAATTATAGAATTGGGTACACCAGTCGGTAATCAAGGAAAATTGACATTTTCAAAAGCTTGCATCAATTCCATGTGATTTTTCCATTTCAGATTCAAAAACCTTTTCTAATTCTGCAACAACATCTGTATTATGAAATTTCTTTACATCAATATTATGTTGTATTATATCTGGTGCTTTTTCATATATAGCAGATAGTACATCAGCTTCCGTTGGTGTAGTTCCTAAAAATTCATCTAATTCTTCTTGTGTTGGTTCTTTTAATTTTACAACATTACCACTAGGTAAAACTATAACATTTTCACCAACAGCTAATTCTGGATCTTCTATTATTTCACCTGTTGAAATATCAACGATTAATTCTTCTGTTTTTGGTTCTTTTGGTTTCCTAGGTTTCTTAACAGTTTTCTTTTTTGGTTCTTCATCTTTTATCCAACGATGACCAACAAACTCAACTTGTGATATTCTTTCATTAGCCATATCAATATAAGCTTGAGCATTATCAATACCAATCCATTTTCTACCAAGCTCACAGCATGCTACAGCAACCGTTCCAGTTCCCATGAAATTATCCAATACTAATGAATCAGGAAAAGAATATAAATCAATAAAAAACTTGGCAAAATCACTTGAAAATGTAGCACCATGACCTTCCATTTTTCCATCATTATTCTTGGCTTTCAATAAGTTATAATATATTTTAAAAAACTTCTGACCTGTTTTTTCAACAACAGAATTTACTTCCTTATTGGCATCATAATCTTTTATATGTTGTTTCTTTACAAAAATATAAACCAGTTCACATTTTCTCGTTAATGCTTGTGGGTGACTAGCAGATGGAATACAACTACTTTTTTCCCAAGATACAGTATCAGCAATAATAAAATTAGTATTCTTAAAAACCTCTTGTATAACGAAATAAGGTAATGACGGTGAATATGTAGTGTAAGATAAATTATATGCTACTACCCCAGTATCTTTTAATATTCTATCGTATTGTTTAAATATTTCTACGGACCAATTAACATATTCTTCATCTGTCATATTATCATCAAAATCTTTGTTTGCTTTTTGATAAATATTATTTAAACCATCTATTCTTTGACCTCTGCGATAAGGGGGAGATGTAAGTATTAATTGTATAGATTTATCATCTATTTTTTTCATTGTTTCAATTGTGTCTCCACAATAATTTTTGTTTTTTTCTAACATATTATATTTATAAATTTTTGTTTTTTTCTTTCTAAAAAAATATTTGAATTATCATAAAAATAATGAAATATTGATTTTATTTGATTTTTATCACCCCAACAAATATAACCAAATTTGTTTTCTTTATAATTATATATTTCTGGTATTTTAACATTACAACCAAAAGATATTATTTCTCCTATTGATTTCAACATATCAAAAGATCCAGAAACAAAATTAACGTTTAACATTTTTCTTTTATATTTATCGTTTTTTTTAAATGATATTGATACAGATCCATCTCCATCAAAATAACCTCTAATAAAATGTTTTTTCAAATTTTCTTCTAAAAAATAAGGAAATTTAATAATTAAACTCTTTTTATTTATACATCCTTTATCTACTAAATGTTTAACAAATTTTCTTTGGTTGACACTTGATATAGCAAATTTTCCTTTTATTTTAATTTCATTATTTGATTTTACAGCATCATTAAATTTTTTAACATGATCTACATCTTTTATACTCAACTTTAATCTAACTTCACTACCACCTTTTCTTACTCTAACATATCCATCAGCATATAAAAATCCCAACCAATAAGCTTTTTCTTCTGTATCTATTTTTTCAAAAAAATTTTCATCACAATTATATAATTTAGAACTTTTTATTTTAAGATTATATTTTCTTGCATATCTCAATAAACAAGGTTTTGAAATATTTAATTTTTGTAGAATAGATTTTGTAGATTCAATCAGATAATTATTTTTAATATATTCTTCTTTTTCTTTAGATATTCTTACTGGCATAATAATGTTTTATTCTTATATATTAACTTATAAAAGTCTATTTTTACTAGTCCGACCTAAAAATTTACTTTTACACTTGGTATTTCAACATCATTTAATATATCATCCAATATTACCTCTCTATTTCTATTAATTATTTCTTCTTCACTAAGATCACAAAAAGCAGGTCTTATATATGTAAGAAATCTCATTAAATCCTCTATATCACTTAAACTTTCTAGTCTTATTTGCAACTTTAGTTTTTTAAAAAAATAACCTAATAAACCTGTTGTCATTTTTTCAATATCATTTCCTTTTCTTTCTGTTATTCTATTAGAATCATTAAATCCTTTAATAACATATTTCCATTTAGGATCTATTTTTTCCATTAGAAATTTTTCTAAAGATTTGTCTTTAAATGGTTGATCGGTTTTATTCAATCTTTTAACAAATTCTTTTATATCTATTTCATCTATATTTTCTTCTAAATAATTCATTATAAT
>Ga0209083_1003912_pt1 | contig 11929 bp, 14 predicted proteins | sample AM7aDNAmetaG_FD_184132 | JGI IMG/M metagenome (GOLD analysis project Ga0209083, IMG submission 184132) | Freshwater microbial communities from Finland to study Microbial Dark Matter (Phase II) - AM7a DNA metaG (SPAdes) (version 3) | ecosystem: Environmental > Aquatic > Freshwater > Lake ...
CCCTATGGAAAACGCTTTAAAGATATTGGGTTCTCTGAGGGCAAGTTCTATCTGTTCAAAATCATAGTCAGTAATCAAACTTGCTATTTTTTCATCCATTGTAATTCAGTTTATTATTTTCAAAGGATTCGCTTTGACTTTCTTTTCTGATGTGACTGAACACGTTCTTCATCTCGTCCTCATTATAATCAATAACACCCATCATAGTTCCTCCGACTTCCCAGTCGAAGGAGAAATGAAGATCGTATTGTGTATATATCATTTTCCTGGCGATTTTAATTTCCCATGTTTTTGTAAAATTATTCCTTGACGCCGCAATGGACCTGCGGTTGTGGAATAAACTTCAGAAAATAATGACAATTTCTGATTTAGGATGATTCAGAATGTCGACCGCAGATAGAATGCGGCGAACTTGATTAGGTTTGTCGGCAACAATAAAAAACCGAAATCTATGCCGACCATCTCATTTGAAGAAGTCGTAAACTTCATTAAAAAAATGGCTGCGATGTATGTTTATGCTGCTGAAGAATGGGAGTATGAATATCTTGAATCGGAGACATTGCAGAAAATAATAGAATTTGCAGCGGATGAACAAGATGTAGCATTTGAAACTTTCTCTAAAAAGCTATTTAATGCACCTGAAGATGATTCTGAACCAGACTTTTACAGTCTCGCTTTAGCTGAGATTATGAGACGGCATTACGATCAAAAGTTGCTGTCGGAGAAGACATCCCAATTATATACCCTGTATATTGAGGAATTCTGGGGAGAAAAACAACCTCCATCTAAAGACTTGTTCAGAAATCCTATTCCTACCGGACTTGCTGAGTTAGATAAAATTATCGGAGGCTGGTTAAATAATGATTTGATTATCCTTGGCGGAAGCCCTGGTTCAGGGAAAACAGGCATGATGCTAAGTTTCGCACGAAAAGCAGCAAGGCGAGGAAATGCTGTCTGTATTTTCACTCTGGGACAATCATCCCAGTCCCTTGTTGGCCGGATACTTTTCTCTGATTTTGATGCTCCTCCCGCCTCCACCCATATGTGGTCTTTTTCCCGGATTGATATGCGGAATCTGGCTGTCGCGGCAGAGGATTTGGCAAGGCTTTTGATTTATTTCGATGATAATCCTGAAGCGACGATGGATTATATCACAGAACAATCCCGTTTTATGCATCACGAATGTAGATGCCACATGATCATTATTGATTGTCAGCAATTGATCAAGATTGGATCAAACATATCCGACCTGAGCGGCCGTGAAAAAGTTGAATTTATTTCTAAACAGGCCAAGCAAATTGCCATTGATTTGAATATTCCTGTAATACTGCTCTCTGATCTGGGCCGGTGGGTTAATGAGAGAATTCCATTTTTACCACCGAGAATAACCGACCTGCCATGGGCTAAAACCCTTGAACCATATGCCGACATCATCCTGCTGGTTCATCGACATGCTCTTCATGGTACACTCTCTGATATTGAAGGTAATAGTACCCGCAAGAAATGCGAAATCATCATAGCAAAGAACCGTGGAAAGGAGTTAGGGAGGATTCGCTTCAAACATAACAAGGGAATGTCGAAAATTGAGGATGCCGATTAGAGGTTGCTTTTTCTATAAATGATATTTCGAATTAACGATATATATGGAATCCCCGACCCCTATCTTCCAGCTTTCAATTACAGTTAATCACGGAAAAATGAAATTCCCTGTTAACCTGGAAACGAGTACACTGGGTTATTTCTCTGGTTTGACTGAGCTGGAATCATTTTTAAAGTCATTGCCCGAGCTTCCGGCTTCCCAACATTATTATGGTAAGGATATCGGATTCAGAATTTTCGAGGCTAAAAAATTCTATCTTGATCAAACATCAAGTACAATGGGGCATTGGGTTTATGATGCAGATGGAAAATTGTATGGAGGATATGATGGCCCTGATGATACTCCCTTTCGAGGAAGGGAAGCCTCTGACTGTAACTTTAAGCCAGGTGAGATCGTCGGGTTTATTGAGTGCGGAGAATTGGAAGTGGGGATAATTTTAAACTTACCGATCGATCCAGCAACTTTACTAAATCGTAAAGAAAAAGTAAGAGAACGGTACGGTAACATTGATAATCCCCCGGTTTTTGAACTGGATCAAAGTGACGATAGCTATCTTGTATTAACCGGTCCTGCTAATGGACATTCTCACCCATGGGTGCACCATGTGTTCCGAATGAACAAACCCATCTCCAAGAAAAAAAGAAATTACTTCATCAACTTTTCGAGACTGATGAAGCCACTTTAAAAGTCAGACCACTAAACATAGCCGATCCAAACAGAGAATCAGTACCATTGCAAAATGAGAATATCTGATTATGACCCAAGGGAAACTCATTTCCTTTAAGGAGATCAACAGCCACTCTTGGGTTATTCTGATTATTTCTTTTCAGGAGCTATGATGAGTTTTTCCCTGTTGACAGCAATCGCTTTGACTCTCCTTTTACTGATGTTAATTCTGATTTCCTTGATGATTTCTGGCTTTTCAGGAATCTTACCTAGAGCGTGTGCATCAAGCGATTCTTCGACAACTGTGGTGTACAATTGGCTAAAAATGTCTTTCAGGTTATCACTCCTCCCATCATCGCTACATCTTAACTTTCCTCCTTTAGTCCAATCAATGCAGAACTTCAGATCATATACTGTGTATACCATACTATTTTGATTTTGAAACAAGATTGTAAAATGATGTTTTCACGACTGACTATGTTGAAATTTTGTCAATCGGGGACTGGATTCCTCTTAATCCTGAGACTGACCTCATTGATCATATCAGGCTCATATAACTCTTCATCCGAAATTTGTCCGATGATGATCTTATCGTAAAACCTGTCAAATAGTTTTTTAAGGCTCTTTATCCTGAAACGCCTGAAACCATGAGAAGTGGTACCATCATTCCAGGCGATGTAATATTCGACAATGAATTTTGTAGCAGCCATAAGTGTTTTTCAGCAAAAGTATGCTGCCAAGGCGCAGTGGACCTGCGGTTTAAGAATAATTTGGGCACGGAATGAAATATTCATAGTCTTTGTAAATAATGCATATACGCTGCGGCGAAGTTGATCATTTTTGTTAAGAATTGCGTATGTTCATTCTTTTCAAATTGGCGAACTATGCAAAATGGCTTTGGTAAATTTCTTGGAACATTGATTTATATACAGCAAAAAGACGGATTCTCCAAGGTCGTAAGTAATCATAATGTTCGAATTTTCCATTAAGTCGATTGATCCTCATTTCTTCAGTATATTCAGCATGTTTCATTAACATATCGGAAAATGAATGAATTTCACTCTCAATGTGGTCGAACTTGTTCCAAAAAGGACAAGGATTGAGGTTCTCATAAATCTTCTTTATCCACCGAGAACCACTCCACGAATAATGAGGAATGTGATAATCAGCTGTATAACCAAGTTTTTCAAGCTTAACATTTAGAGAATTACCGATTACAATTGTTATAGGATTGCCAAGCAATCTTAATTCATCTCTAAGAAGCTCCAACCAATTTGGGTACCTTTGGCTGGCAGTTCTCCTTGCATCATCGGTTGTCATGGCACCTTTTGAAAGATCAGTAATATAATAATTGAAGGTTTGGTTGCACAAGAAATTATAAGCACAAAAATGAAGAATAAAGTCTTCTGCAGACGTTAAAAAATTTTGGTACCCTTGCTGAATTTCTTCTCTTGTTTTTGTTAGCCCGCCATTTTTGACTGATGGTTCCATTCCAATGAGACAAAACAAAGGCTTAGAACATATTTTTGGATTTGGAAGAAATTCACAATCAACCCCAAGTTCAGTTTGATCTAACTTCACTCTTTGTTTGCAAAAATCAATAAACTCATTAAAAGATTCAGATTTAATCATAAATCTCAATAGTAATTTTTACCTACTCCACAAGTAGTCGAAATTTATAGTACCAGATTGAATAATTTACCTTCATAGTCCTGTTTTTCATCACCAACCATATTCATTCGCAACTTGCAATTCATTAATCAGTCGTTAGTGTCTTATACTGTTAAGAATCTTATCAGCATAGGTTATAAACTTTTCACGATTTCTCCCAATTTTCAAACTTGCCCCTGTTTTGGGATCATAATCTTTATATAGTTTTCCACTACCTATTAACCAAAATATTTTATCAATTGTATATGGTGTCTGTTTATTATTATCTGCTACTCTAATGACTGCATTTAAAACGTCATAATCTATTCTTGATTTAGATAATCCAAGTCTGGAAAAGATTTCAATCAGATGTATATCTGTCTTAGCATACCAATGAAAACCAGATTCCTTTAAAAAGTCACAAGATAACGCTAATCCAAATCCTTTAATTTCTTGTTTAAGTAATAAAGGTAATGCATTTCTTGCTCTTTCATCATTGTGGAAAAAGTTTACAAAAGCATAGAAATCGTGATGATCTTTAAACTTATTTAGAAATGTTGCTCCAGAAATAATTGTATTACAATACTTATACCATAATCCAGTTTCGCCTTTATTAATCTCTTTGTTTTTACTATTCTTTAGATTAAAAGACGTTACAATAATATCAAGAAGCTTATCAGATTCAGAATAAACTTTAGTAACCTTTTTAACATCGAAATTAAAAAGTATTTTTTTAAGGTTGATGATACCTCCAATTGGCTTTGATATAACACCTAGTGATCTCTGACGATTGGCTCCAGATTCTAAAAGTCTCAAATAGTAATCCGGTAATGAGTGCAATTTCGCTGGAATTAGGTATTTGTTTATCATTTCAGGATTAAAATTTTTACTAATTAATCTTTCTTTGAGAAATGACTTTGCTATTTTAAAGACGATTCTGTCTTTAGTAATTGTCGTCATAGTTTTAAGTATTGATGGTTTATAACTTAATTATCGGTTTTTGGACGGAGAAGTAGGTTTCTACCTCATCTCATATTTGTATAACTCCAACGCCCCCTCCAGAATCTCCTTCATCTTCCCTCTCACCTCAATAGGTTCCATCACCTCTACCTGATTCCCCCAGCCGAGGATAATGGCATATAGCTCGTAGTTGGGAACGATATCGAGGCTTATGGTGACATAATCATTGCTAATCTCAATCACCTCCTGTGATTCATGAATTGGTTGGGTAAGGACGTATTTGCCTTGGTTGGCCGAAAACCGAAGGATGATATGCTGTAGCTTTTCATGAGGCACATTGATGCCTATAGTGGTCTGAAAATATTCGGCCGGATTAAAACCGGTATCCTGAAAGTCAAGGGATAGTTCTTCCTGCACCTCTATGATTCGGTCGAGACCATAGGTGCGAATTTCCTTCAGTTCATGGTGATACCCTATGAGGTACCAGCGGTTTCGGTACTCCTTTAAATAGTATGGATGGAGTATATGCCGGTAAGCTTTTTGTGCTTCAAACCGCTGATGCATGAAGGATAATACCTTTCGGTCCTTGATGGCGCTAAGAATGACCGGCAGGAATTCACTGCCTTTGATCATCGGTGCATTTTCAAACTCCACGAAAGGATAAGAGGATGATTCTTTCAGTATCCTGCGAATGTTTATCGCATCGACTATCTTTTGCACGGCTCCTGAAAAGGTTGAGAATATTCCGATGTGCTTGTACTGATCAAACATAGTGGCGGCAAAGGTGAGGGCTTCCAGCTCATCTTCGTTAATGGGGATGTTGTCAATCGTGAAATCAGGTTCGGTATAATAATACCCTCCATGCTCCTTGCTGAATTCAATCGGGGCTTCATAGCCCAGGTGTCGGTCGTACTTCATTTCATGGATGTCCTGCTCTAGAGTGCGTTCACCTATCTCATGATCCAGGGCATCGTGGCAGGCAGCCATCAGCCGGTTCTTCGATACATATCTGTAATCAACAAGGCATCGGTTGATCACACGGTAGCGGATTAGTGCTTCCTTATTTAATGGCATGGGTACATTTTTTCTTCTTCAATCAAAGATAATTATTCTTTTTAAGAATTTTAAAAAAATTGTAGGATGTAGGTACAATGCGGCTTTCCGAAGCTATTTTGTATTGAGAGAACGAGAAATATATATAAAAAGAACAAAGTCCCTTGATTTATCCAATTTATGTTCAGGAAAAGGCCGAAAGGTTTTTAAAGGTAGGATTCAGGGAGTACATCCGGGATGATCCATTGAATGTTATCAGTGATGAATTACCGCCAGCTTTAATAACAAAGTTAACCCTGGGATGCAGCCAGATTATCGACCATAAGGGTTTAACTAGGAAAAACCCTCTCGAATGTCTGGGTAACATTGGGCTTACTAAACTATTAAGAATGTTCCATTTTGATGCACTTCAGCAGGAGATAATCCTTATCGAAGAGGATTTCATTTTGAATAAGATCATCTGCAATCACATCTTCATGGGTGAATCGCATGAGTTGTCGCTATTTAACAAGATTAGAAAGCCTCAATGCTGGAATTACTTTGCCCATACCTTCTTTAATAAGAAGGGCCTAAGGATTGCCCGGTTCGACGGTAACAGGATTTACGACTTATATGGGATTTACATTGGCAGGATACAGAAAGATAGAATTTATGATGGCAATGATAAGCTTATTGGTATGATAAACGGAACGCGTTTCTATGATGGTGCCGGGAATCAAATTGGGAGGATCAATAGAAATAAGCTGTACAATGGTTCTGGTGAACTGGTTGCGAAACTGAAAGGGAAACTTCTTTATGATAGCTCGGGGAATGAGATTGGTTGGGGCAGCTCCTTGCAAAAGATGCAAATCATGATCATTTTTTTCTATTTCCTCAATCCAGGGTAAGTCCTTGTTAATATTTTTCAACAAAATCGTAGAACGCAGGTACAATGCGGCTTTCCGAAGCAATTTTGCAATAAATAAAACGATAAACCAATGATAAGAAGAAGAAAAACCCTGGTTAAAAGAGGAACCACCGTCAAAAAACAATTTCCTGAAGTGAAACCTCAAACTATTATACAACATATCCAGGCTATTTCCGATGCCAGTGAGGACATCGGATCGATTGAAAAACTGATGCTGAAAATTCCTGAAAGTATAAGGGTTATTGCGGAATACTTGAAATGCACCGAAGTGCAGGCCACCATTTTTTCAATGATCTTTCCGATGAATTTTACTCGTTCTTGCGTCGATCTGGAAGATCTTTCGGGTGTTATGAAATGTAACCCCGTAAATCTTGGTGCCAGAATCTACGATTTTGATGCCCTCATCAACATGCGTCTCATCAGGAAAGAACCGGTCGATGAGACGAGATACCGGAAATTATTTCCCCAGGCTTGGAAATACCATGTCCTTCCTGATCTGTTTGATCCGATATTGCATTGCAAGCCTTTGGTTCGTAAAGAATCCAGAGTTGAAACGTTGTTTGCATTCCTGGAAACCATTTCTGAAATAATTGACAACAGAGAAAGAGCAGTCTACAGTTTTGCTGAGATGGAACGTGAAATCCATACGATGATTGCCGAAAATACACATCTTCCCTTTGTAACACAAATTAAAACCTTTGATCTGGCTAATAATGCATTGTACATGCTGCTGTATATGTCTTGTGGTTTGATACAAGGTAGCGTTGCTGTTAGTCTGCCCTCTATGTTAAAATGCATCTTTTCAAGTCTTGAAGATCAGATCAGGATCAGGAAAACATTCCTTAAAGAACAGAACGAACTACAAATGAAGGAACTGGTGTCCCTTGAAGAAGATGTTTTTCAAAGTGACCGCAATCTGATCCTGGCCGAAAAAAGCCTTGATTTATTGTTTCCGGATGATACCCTTATTCTTAGCAAAAAAGATGAAAAAAAGAAACCGGGGATCATTAATTACCACGACATCCCTGAAAAACAACTCTTTTTTGGAAAGGGTGAACAACATAGTCTTGGATTTTTAGAAGAAATTCTCATGCCTGATAATTATAAAAAACTAAAGCTTCGCTTGGAAGAGAAAAAGATGCCCGGTGGCGTGGCCATTTTGCTATATGGCGCCCCGGGTACCGGAAAGACCGAATCGGTGTTCCAGATAGCAAGAAGAACCGGCCGGGATATTCATCAGGTTGTGATAAGTGAAACAAAAAGCAAATGGTTTGGGGAGTCTGAGAAACTGATAAAAAAGATCTTTGATAAATACCGGAAATTAGTTGAACTAAAAGAGATCGCACCTATTCTGCTGTTTAACGAGGCTGATGGGATATTCAGCCGTCGCAAGGAGTCAAACAATTCGGCTGTCGATCAAACTGAAAATGCCATCCAGAATATCATTCTTCAGGAGATGGAAGACCTCAAGGGCATACTTATCGCCACCACCAACATGGCTAACAACCTCGACAAAGCCTTTGAACGCCGGTTTTTATATAAAATTTGTTTTGAAAAGCCCTCGGTTGAAGCCAGGCTTCATATCTGGAAAGATAAAATCCCTTCCCTAACCAATGATGAAACTGCATGCCTAGCCGAAAAATTTAATTTCAGCGGAGGACAAATCGACAACATCGCCCGAAAATGCATCATGAAAGAAGTGCTGCACGACACAACGCCTAATATTGATGATCTGTTTGCCTATTGCTCCGAAGAGAATCTTCAAACATCGGTTCAGCGGATTGGGTTCAGGAAATAAGAGACGAAGTAAAATGGTAAAAAAACGATTTCCGAAAAGGATTAATGTCAATGATATAAGTAATGCCTGCAGCTATACTTATATTCAGGTTAAGGCGAAACGATTCCTCGATGTGGGTTATATGGAGTATACGAAAGATGATTTTTTTCATCAACCGGGTGAAAATTTAACGACTGGTGAATTGTCTTTGCTCACTTCAGGTTGTGAACAGATTGCCGATGACCGGGGTTTAACTATCGAAAATCCATTTGAAGGACTTGGTATTAAAGGGTTTTACAGCCTGATGAGGATGTTTCATTTTCGTTCAATACAGCAAGAGGCAAATTTTACAGATGATGATTTTATCATTGACAAGATCACTTTCCAACACCGTGTCACGGGTGAAATGCAACAGATTGTTCTGTTTAATAAGGTGATAAAAAAAAGAAATGAAGTTCAAAACAATCACTGATCTCGTTGAGGCCATAACCTCCGGCAGTTATCAGGCAGAAGAGCCTGATCTCCCTTTTGAAAACATCATTTACGAGCCTTTTGAAGATTTTGAAACGGCGTTTGTTATGAGGGCCGGGCAGAATTCGTTATCCTTCTATAAGGAGAAGCAGAAACAATCTTTCGATTTGTGGCTCTTTGAGAACGAAAACCATACAAAGGTCCTTTCGATTACCGAAAAGAAGATTGAACCTGAGAGAACAGATAACATCGAAACATCAGCCGAATCAATATACTATGTTGATCTGAATTCAACCCTCGAGATTCCTGAATATCTTGAATTGATCAAAGATGGAAGTGCTGAGTTGAACCAGGCTTACAGGTTTGAAAAGATAAGCCTGGCCGATCTGTTTGATGTATTCTTTCTGATTCCTGTGGGTACGAAAAACTTATTAGAAGACAGCTTCTTACTCCCGGTCAAAAGCTTTCAGCAAAACATCGGCCATCCCATCATCGAAAAAATTAAGGCTGGTTTCCTGGTTTTGGATAAGGAGAATACAGCATATATGCCCGAGATGATGAGGTTGGAAGTCATTGCAATTTTAAACTATGTCAAATGGCAAACTTTTTATCATGACAATTCGGAATTGCTTGTCAAATGGGGAATAGGAAAAATAAAACAACCCTTCGATATAGTCTGGTATTTTGATAACCAATTAGGTTCAATCAGGAATTCCCGGCTTGACACAACGCAAACCGAAATACCAATTTTCACGCATAAACCAATAATGGTGACTCGTGCAAAACCCGAATATTCCGTGAATTTCATTAACGATGAGATTGAAATATCCAGAAGCATTAAAAGCTATTTTGAAAGTCTTGACAATGATGGTATCAGGGAAGAAGAGGTTTTTGGGAAACTGACCGATTTCAGCATCCTTGTTCCAGGCGGCAGGCTGCAACAGATCAAACATTCATTTGAACGGAGGTTTTTAAAATACAAACTCCGTGACCGTTTTGATGACTTAATGTTCCATGCCGACAAGATTCCCGCCGACAAGATTATAGGATATTACCAAAGCAGGATCAGTGGGCTTGATGAGTTTATGGGCTAAAAAATGCAAAAATATTCCCCTATACTTTATTAAATTTGCTTAAGACCAAACAGGATGACGCTCGAAGATATACCCATTTCATTTTCCTTTACGCCAGGAGATACCGACTCTCCTTTGATTGCAGAATACCGTGGTACATTTAAGGAAAGATCGCTTGAAAATCAGAGTTTTGAAGAATTTCTCACCGGCTTGGTCAAAAAGCGTTTCCTGAGGGCCTGCCAGCGCATGATGCCTTTATTGGAACCCTTTCCAATCAGCAGCATCCAAGTAAAGTTGAATATTTCCAGCTCTGTTTCCAGCACCCTGGCAACCTATGAATATGGCAAGTCCGTAACTGCTGCCGGTAAGTATTTCTTTACTGCAGAGTCAGCCCTAATCATCCAATATCTGGTCAATTACCTCGACGAAAATATCCCCCTATGCCCTGACGCCTGTTACACCTGGGAGCACGAACTCATTCACATGCTGGACCACAGCTACAATCCCAAACTGGAATACAATCAACAGCGGCCTGATGTGACAGAAGTTCTCGTCGATTTCATTCTTTCCTTCCGCAGTGAAGGGATTGCCGAGCTCTTTTTCTTTATGAAAAACCATAGCCAGTATCGATCCATTAAGGCGGCGAGAACCATGTTTCTTAGAAAGATGGAGTTCTTAAGGAACCAGCCGTGGGATAATCCACGATTTGCAAGGGTGGCAAGTCAGGTGATCAAAGGCGATCATAATTTATACAGCATCGGCACATGGATGGTGCTGCATGTTTTGGGTTGTAAAGCATACAGACACATGACCACAGAAGCAGCACTGGTGGCTGGAAAGATCAAGAAGAGACAGGAAATGACCGATCAGGAAATCATTAGTATGATCCGGCAGGCCCTTGACATTGACAATTACAGCTTTATCGACTGCCTTACCAAACCCGGACCCGACGTAAAGCCCTTCGTGGAGTACGAAGAGATGTATGATCTCGCCAGGTCTGTGGAACTATGTAAAGCTGACTTGGAACGGAACTGGAGCAAACCCTCCCAGCTCAGTGGAGATCCACAGATCGTAAGGCTCTTCCGCCTGCTAAGGCCGAAACCCGAGCCAGTGTTATCAATTTGAATCGACCCATGATAAGTTAAAAAAACAAACATTGCAGTGAAAATAATACCGACAGCAAATGAGAACCCTGATTACATTTCTATTCCTGATTTTCGCATTATTCGTCTACTCCCAGCGTTTTTACGACGGCTCAGGCCATCAGCTGGCCCGATTTGATGACAACATGATTTATAACGCTTCAGGGAAGCATATTGGCAGAATTGATGCGGAAAGAATATATGACGGCAGTGGTCACCTTATTGGACGAGTCGATGGCAACTATTATTATGATGGATTCGGGCATCAGATTGGCCGGGTCAATGGAAATTATCTATATAACGGTTCCGGGAAGCAGATCGGAAGGTTGGATGGGGATTACTTGTATGATGGATCAGGGCATCAGATTGGCCGGTCGGATGGGTTGAGAAGGATGCAGGTTATTATCTACTTTTATTATTTCTACTGAAACAAAAGAAGCCACCTTTTTGGGGGCAGCTTCACAAAGTCAGGCGGAAGATATGTAGTGTTTATTCAAAGTCAGCCTCGGCGGGAACAACCGGTGCCAGGAAACTGAAATCATAAGATTCATCAACATCGGCAGTTGAAGGAGTAACAGGAGCCAGGTTCAGTGCTGAAACCATTTCATAAGTCATATCCTCAAACTGTGC
>Ga0209083_1003919_pt1 | contig 11915 bp, 13 predicted proteins | sample AM7aDNAmetaG_FD_184132 | JGI IMG/M metagenome (GOLD analysis project Ga0209083, IMG submission 184132) | Freshwater microbial communities from Finland to study Microbial Dark Matter (Phase II) - AM7a DNA metaG (SPAdes) (version 3) | ecosystem: Environmental > Aquatic > Freshwater > Lake ...
TAATTTTATACTGAATACAATATACTAAATACTACATACTATTTAAGCGGCCCTATCGTCTAACGGTTAGGACATAGCCTTCTCAAGGCTAGAATCGGGGTTCGATTCCCCGTGGGGTCACATTGTAAATATAATTATGACATATATATTAATTATTTTGTTTTTGTTTTGGCTAATTTTAATCTTGGTTTATTTAATCTATATGATTAATGCTTTTTTTACTGATGCACCATATGTGCCAGTCAAAAAAAGTGTTGTTAAAAAAATTGTGGAAACTCTAAAAATAAATGAAAATTCCGTACTATATGACCTCGGCTGCGGAGACGGAAGGCTAATGATTGAAGCGAATAAAAAATTTAAGGACATAAAAGCAATTGGTGTTGAAAAAAATATTATTATTTATTTATTAGCCAAATTAATTACGAGAAAAACTTCAATAAAAATAGTGCATGAAGATATAAATAATGTCTCTTTAAAAGATGCCACTCATATTTATCTTTATCTTTTTCCAAAAATTATGGATAAACTACGCAAAAAAATACAAAATGAGTGCAGAGTAGGCACACGCATTGTCTCGTGTACTTTTAAATTTACAAATGTAATTCCTGACGAAATAATTGATTTGCCAGTTCATTTTGATAAAACATGTAAAAATCTTTATGTTTACATAATTAAGTGATAACAGTAATAAATTATTGATTGACATAATATATAAATAGCTATATTATAAAAATGTATATTTGTTCTTTGGGAGGAAAAATGCACAATAAATGCAATAATTTATTTTTTATTTTGTTTGCTATGTTTATAGGATTAATTATTGTTTGTTCTATTTTTGAGCAAGAATTAATCCAAGTATTTGCTCCAGTTGTAATCTTTTTTGTGGTTGCTGCATGTACACTTTACAAAATAGTATTAGACATCAAGACAAAAAATAATACAAGAGGAAAAAAGGAGGAAATATGAAGGTAATTATAATTTTGTTATCTGCCTTAGTAATAATGTTTTTTCTGGACAGATACAAAATGGAGAAAAAAATAAAAGATGACGCAGACTGTAGGAATTTATATAAAAATGTTCCTACAAATAAAAAGCCGAAGGATTAACTTCGGCTTTTGCTTTAGATACTTTTCCACGCTTTTTCTTGTCGAACAAGTAATTCCCCTGCTTTATCTGGTTCTAGCATTATCTCTTCAACAATTTTTTCCATTCTAGTTGATTGTGAACCTTTAACCAATATTAAATCGTTTTCTCTTATTAGGTTTTTCAATACTTTCCCCACATCTGTTGAATTTTCAAATTTATATATGTTTTTTTCACTCAATAATCCATCAAGTGCACCTTCCACGATTTTTGTGGAGCGAATTCCAACGGTTAATAAAATATCGCATACTTCAGCGACTATTTTCCCCGCCTTATAATGTTCACCGACTGAGTGTTTTCCGAGCTCCATCATATCGCCAAGCACAGCAATTTTTCTTGCATTATTTTGAATTTTTATTTCTTTAAGTGTATCCAGTGCCGAAGTCAGAGCCTTAGGGGAAGAATTATAAGTATCATCAATTATTGTAGTATTTTTTATACCTTTAATTATTCTCATTCTACCTCTGGATGCTTCAAGATTTAATAGGGCCTCACCAGCTTTAACGATATTAATGTTTTGGCTCAAACCAACCGCTATTGCTGATAAAGAAGAATATAAACTTTTCTCACCAAGAGTACCTTTAATAATAATAGGAACGATATTTTCCTTATATTTAACCTTAAATGTTACGCCCTCAATCTCCCCACTATTTCCATAATAATTATTAATTTCGCTTGCAACCAAATCAGACATGCTACCTGTGCCATAAACAATAGATACATTTTTGGAAGTCTCTTTAATTTTTATTGAATCCTCATCATCCCCATTTACTATCAAAATACCATCTTGTTTCAATGAATTAACCAAATATTTTTTTTCTTCAACAACTGCATCTCTATCCTTAAAAAATTCAACATGAACTGGCACTTTCGCAAATGCAGTTAAAACAACTATGTTCGGCTTAAGCCATCTTGCAACTTTCTTAATATCGTCTGGTCTATCAGCACCAACTTCCAAAATTAGCCACTCCGGATACTTATTTGTAAAAATGATAAGCCATAATCCGTAAAAAATATTCCGAAACCACTTAATTGGATTAAACCAAGCATTTTGACAACCTAAAATTGTAAGCGGTATTCCAATGTCACTATTAAAACTTTTTTCACTTTTTCTGACAAAATATGAAATAGACATTACTGCAAAAATTGCGTCCTTAGAAGAAGTCTTGCCGACGTTCCCTGTAACGGCAATAATTTGTGGTTTGTATTTTTTAATAATTAAAATTGCTTCACAAGTAATTATTAATGATATTATTTTTTTGAAAATTGTTTTCATCATTATGATTTTTTATTCTATCACATTTCTTACACAAATTAAGAGTCTATCTATCTGGCGCAATCTCATAATAATTAATCAAAAAATTTGTTATGTCAAAAAATGGGTCAGTTAATGTTTGAGATGCATATTCGTCTGCTTGCGGATTTGTTGAATCTTTAGGTTCAAAAGTATAAAGAAACACTAAAAAACGCGGATTGTAAGCTGGAAAATACCCAAAGAAAGAGTGAAGATATTTATCTGTATAATAACCGCCGCCTTCACTTGCTGGTCTGGCTATTTGAGCTGTACCAGTTTTTGCAGCGATACTATAATGCTCCATTTTACGCTTTCCATTTGCTAAAGCCTCATCTACAACACGCACTAACATTCTAGTAATTTCTTCAGAAGTTTGCGGTTTCAAAACTTGTTTTGCTTCATTTGTGTAGTCAATTTTTTTTGAAAAACCAAACTTGTAATCAATTTCTTTAACAATATGGGGCATTATGAGTTTTCCACCATTTGCAAGAACAGATAGTGCTGTTGCTGTGATAATTGGTGTCATAGAAATACCTTGTCCAAAAGATGCTGTATCATATTCAACTTGTTTTTTATTATTAAGATTGTTCAACAAGTTGCTAATATTTCCAGCAGCCTCACTTGGTAAATCTATTCCAGTTTCAGAACCAATACCAAAAGCTTGAAAATACTTTAAAAAATCAGGTTTCCCTATTTGGGTTGCGACATACGAAGCACCAACGTTTAGAGATTGATTTAAAATTTGTTGCATATCAATCAACCCACGAGCTTTATTATCATAATTGTGGATAGTACTGCCATCAACCTTTATAAAACCAGTATCATTATATTTTGTTGTCGCAGTAACAGAACCAGTATCCAATCCTATGGACATTGTAATCGGCTTTATAATTGAGCCCATTTCATATGCGTCTGAAACCAATGGATTTGAAAACAAATTTACATTTGTTACATTTTTAAAATCATTTAAATTAAAAGATGGCGAAACGGCCATTGCATATATTTCTCCTGTATTTGGGTCGATCACTATTGCTCCAGTTTTTTGTGAATTCCATTTTGTATTTGTGTCACTAATTATTTTTTCTACATACCCTTCTACTTCTGGGTCGATTGAGGTCACAATGTCTGCCTCTCTATCTTCATTTGATATGAAATTCTTATTTATATTTGAAAATATTTCTGCAAATACATTACTATACAAACTACTATTTTCTCTTTTCAAATTATCTTCATAGGATTTTTCAAGACCATATCGTCCTAAAATATTTATTCCGCTATTATCATACCCAGTAAAACCAATGACATTCGCAGCTAAACTATTACCTGGGTAATATCTCCATTTTTCCTTTTCAATAATTACACCCGGAAGGTTAAGCTGACTAATTTGCTTAATTTTATCTTCAGAAATATGTGTCGCGATTTCTTCATACGGATCATTTTTCTTTGAAATTTTTGAATAAAAAGTACCTGCATCTATCGGCAAAATTTCAGATATTTTCTTATAGTACATATCAGTATCTGTGGCAACTAATTTATTATTTAGCGCTATAATATAGCCACTATTTAAGCCTGCTGCTGATATTAAAGAATTATTTTTATCTTGGAAAAAAATGCTACCTCTGTCAAAAGTATCTACTGAAACCGTTATATACTGTCTATCTTCTTTGTCACTATAATTTTGACCATTGACGACTTGTAGTAAATATAATTTTGCAACCATTAACAAAGAAAAAATAACAATTAAACCAAAAATTACTCTGATTTTATTTTGAAAAGAATTAGTTTTCATTTATAGACAAAGAAATATTCTTTGCTGATGGGTTTATTACAGCAAATTTTTGTGATGATATATTTACAAAGCCTTTTGATTGAGCAAGAGCTAAAGTTATACTATTCTTTATATTTAAATATTGAAATTCTAATTTGCTAACATTACTCCCCATAGTCACCATACTATTTTGCATATTCTGTTGAGCCACGCCGCTCTGGACCATACTATTAAGCAAAAAACCGTATGAAATTACACAAAAAATAAATATTGTAAAAAGAACCCAAAAAAATTTCTTTTCTCGATATTCAATTTTTTCTATTTGGTTTTTTATTACTTGTGCGACCATTATATTTTTTCTATTACTCTTAATTTTGCGCTTCTTGCTCTCGGATTTTCTTTTATTTCGTCATCCGTTGGTGTTATTGGTTTTTTATTTATTAGTTTTCCTTCACCATTTTTTGCTTTATTTCTAAAAAAATTTTTAACTTCTCTGTCTTCAACACTGTGAAATGAAATTATTGCCATTCGCCCTCCTTTTTTTAAAAACTCCCAACCTTTTTTCATTCCTTCCTTAAGTGCTGTAATTTCATCATTGACCGCAATTCTGAGTGCTTGAAAAGTTTTTGTTGCAAAATGTGTTTTTCCTCTTTGATAACCTCTCGGCACTACATTTTTTATTATTTCTACTAAATCAAATGTGGTTTCTATCGGTTTAATTTTTCTTCTTTCTGCAATTGCCTTTGCAATTCTTCGTGAATATCTTTCGTCTGAATATCCATATAAAATATCTGCAATTGTTTCTTCACTCCAGTTATTTACAATTATTTTCGCATTTACCTTTTGGTCATCTTCTGAAAATGTCATAAGAAGCGGTTCATTATTTCTGAAAGTAAATCCCCTGCCCGATGCATCTAATTGATCTGAAGAAAGGCCTAAATCTAGTAACATCCCATCAACTTTTTCTACTGATAAATTTGTTAGCACTCTATCTATATTCCTGTAATCATCAAGTATCAAATCTGCGTTACAGCCAAGTTTAGAAAGTTTATCTTTGACATTTTTAATGGCTAAATTATCCTTATCAGTTGCAATAATTCTGACCGCACCACCAAAATCTGAACAAACTTTTGAAGAATGTCCCGCTCCGCCCAAAGTACCATCAAAAAATATGGCACCAGGTTTAAGATTAAGATTTTCTATTGATTCATTTAAAAGAACTGTCTTATGCCGGGTAGTAGATTTTGACATTGAATTTTTTTCTATTTTTTCATTTTCCAATGTCATACTGTTTTTATAGCTTTATTTATTACCCGCATCTAATGTTTGTAAAAAGATGTCAAAATTCACTACCCGGTTGTGATCATATTTTTATAATGCCCCTGCCTGTCCTAGTTTTTCAGCCAATTGGTCTGCTTTCTTTTCTACTACATTTTTATATTCTCTCCATGCAGATTCATTCCAAATTTCTATTCTGTCTTGAACTCCAACTACCGCGATTTTGTTTTTAAGTGATGCACGAGAAACTAAAAATTCTGGTAATAATATTCTGCCAATTGTATCTACTTCGACTTCGGTTGCTGAACCAAACATATACCTATTGAAACTTCTGTAGTCAGCTTGGAGCATTGAGAAATCTGAAAGTTTGTCTGATATTTTTTTCCACTGTGCCTGCGTAAAAATCCAAAGACAATTATCAAGTCCTGCAGTAATAATAATTTTTTTACCAACTTCTTTACGGAATTTTACTGGGAGTGATACTCTCTTTTTTTCATCTAATGTATGTATGTATTCTCCAATAAGCATAGTAGTTTTATTGAGAAGAAACTTAGTCCCACTTCTTCCCACATATACTATATTTTATAGCACTTTATCCCACAATGCAACAAGAAAACTCACAATCATTTTTTATTAAAAATTATTGTAAAATATGGCTTAAAATAAAGCTCAAATGAATTTAAAAAATAGTTATCAACAATGCAAAATAAAAAAGGATTTCTATTTTATAGAAATCCTTTTTACTAACGAGAGAGTTATCTCTTTTTATAAACCTTAGAAAAAGCGGCGGCGACATACAAAGAAAATTTTTAGCAAAAAATTTTTGTGTTTATAAAAGGAGAAAACGAACGAGTCTTTATCCTTTAATTCTCATGAATGGGAATATCTGACAATCTCTTCCTGATTTATCCATAAGAAACCAAAATAATCTTTCTGATACACCAAAACCAAAAGTTGGTGGCATTCCATATTCAAGTGCTTCAACAAATTCACCGTCCATCATTTGAGCTTCTTCATCCCCTTCTTCGCGAAGTTTTGCTTGTTCAGTAAATCTTTCCATTTGATCTATTGGGTCATTGAGTTCAGAAAATCCTTTTCCTAATTCAGACCCAGCAATAATTGGTTGGAATCTTTCAACAAGATCTTTATTTGCATACATTCTTTTTGCTAGCGGTTCCATCATTGTAGGTACATTTACAAGAAAACCTGGACCAGCGATTTGTTTTCTACAATATTTCCACAATGAATCTATTGCTCTATTTAAATTAAATCCAACTTTATCATATTCTACTTTTAGGCTTTGAAGTTTATTCTCAACCTCCTTAATATTTGTTTTAAATATATCTATACCAGTTTTTTCTTTAATTATTTCTACATAATCATATTTCTCCCACTTTTTACCCAAATCAATTTCATATTCTTTAATTTTAAATTTTAGTGTACCAAAAGTTTCTTGTGCAATATATTTATACATTTCTTCAACAAACTTCATTCCAATATTGTAATCAGCATAAGCCCAATAAAATTCAAAATGCATATAGTCCTGCAAGTGTTCTGCATCAACACCTTCATTTCGAAAAACTTTTCCTATTTCAAAAACTTTTGGGAAACCAGCAACCATGAGGCGTTTAAGCCAAAGTTCTGGAGAAATTCTTAAATACACATCAGTGTCATATGCATTATAATGAGTGATAAAAGGTTTAGCTTCAGCTCCACCTGCGGTATTTTCAAGAATAGGAGTCTGGACTTCCATAAAATTATTCTTTTCAAGAAATGACCTTACTGAACCAAAAAACTTTGCTCTTTTTATTATCATTTCTTTTACGTCAGGATTAAACATGATATCCAAATATCTCTTCCTTAGTCTTTCCTCTTCATCCTGAATACCATGCCATTTTTCCGGAAGCGGTCTTAAACTTTTTGTTAAAATTTTCCAATTTAAAACCTGAAGAGTTTTTTCTCCTCTTTTTGTAATAAAAAGTTTACCATTTATTTCTATAAAATCTCCTATGTCAATCGTGTTTTGAAATAAATCAAAAACTTTTTCATCCATTTCATCTTTTTTTAGTAATCCTTGAAAAACTCCTGTGCCATCATTTATATTTATAAATACTAAACCTCCCTGACCACGAATAGCCATGATTCTTCCGACGAGTGAAATATTTTTCTTTTTTGTTAGCACTTCAAAATCAGAAACTGCTTCGGAAATTGAGTAATCATTTTTTGAAATTGCTGGATACGGCTCCATTCCTGCTTTTTCTAGCAGTTTTATTTTTTCAATTCTTGTTTTTCTTAATTCTTCAAAAGAAGACATTTAATTTAAATAAATTATATTACTTAACTTCAAGAAGCTTATATTCCATTTTTCCACTCGGAGAATTGAAGTGGAATATATCGCCTTTCTTTTTACCCAACACCGCGGCACCGATTGGTGACCTATTTGAAATTTTTCCTGTTGCAATATCAGACTCAGCAGAACCAACAATCATAAGAGTCATCTTTTTTGAACCATTTACTTTTTCCACAACAACTGTGCTACCGATAACAGCGTGCTCACCATGTTTGTCTTCAACAACTGTAGTATTTTTTAAGATGTCTTCAATTTTTGTTATTCTTTCTTCAATATCTGCTTGTTTTGTCCTCGCTTCATGATATTCAGCATTCTCTGATAAATCCCCCAATCCTCTTGCATAATCGAGGGCTTCAGCCACTTCTTTTCTTTTTACGTTTTTTAAACCATTAAGCTCGGCTACTAATTGATCATACTTTTCTTTTGTTAAATATTCTCTTCTTTCGTCCATTTTTTTATGATTTAAAACTATTAAAGTTGGCTGTATTTTAGCAATAAAATGTTATTAAGTCAAAGAAATAACGAGCGAAGCAACTATATTTCTTTGACCCCGTTACTATTTCAATAAACAGTAGGAAATCATCAAGGTTGGTGAAAGAAAACCATATCAAAATTTAAACAAATACGAATTGATAAAAATAGTGTTTGGGTCAAAGAAATAATCTTACTTTAAATATTCTGGTGTATTAACATGCATCCAATCAAGCAGTTGTCGCATTACATAAACTCCACCCATAGTGTTTGCAACTGGACCTTTTTCCATAATTACTGCAAATGCATACTTTGGATTATCATATGGGAAAAAACCAGTAACCCAAGAATTAACGAATTGTTTTTTTGAGCCCAGTTCAGCAGTTCCTGTTTTTGCACCTAAAGATAAATATCCTGTGTTTAATCCAACAGCAACACCCTCTTCGACACCAAGCCTCATACCTTCTCGTACAACTTTAAAATAATCCGGATTTAAATTTAATTGAGTAAAATTATTTGGATTTCCACCTAGCAATATTGATGGTTCCAACAATTTTCCATTATTTGCAATACTAGCTACTGCCCGCACAATTTGAATTGGAGTAACTTGAAAACCATATTGACCGATTGAAGTGTGGTATGTGTCCCCAATATTCCATTTCTCACCATTAAAATTTTCCGCTTTCCAGATTGGATCAGGAATCACACCAGCAGTCCCGCTAAAAAACCCAGCAGGTATGTCTTGCCCAAAACCAAACAAGTTCATGTATTTATCAATCAAATTTATTCCTAAACCTTTTTGGTTTTCATAACCTCCACCAACTTCATAAAAATAAACGTCTGAAGAAACAGCTATTGCATGCCTCATATCCACCCAACCCTGAGCGCGCCAATCTTTGAAAACCGATGGATGAAGCGGATCATAAACATTTGGAATCGAAATTGAACCTGTGCTCAATATTTTTGTATTTGGGTCAATTATATTTTCTGTCAGAGCCGCAACAGACATGTATGGCTTCACGATAGAACCTGGCGTATAAAGTCCATTTACGATTCTATCCAAAAATGGATTATTTTTACTTGATAATAATTGGTTAATAGTTTTTACGTCCGTACCATCAGTTAAAACTTGAGAATTATATTCTGGGTAACTAGTTAGTGCCAAAACTTCGCCAGTATTAACATCCATCATGACACCAGCTCCACCTGTAAAACCAACCTGATTTGCTAGGTTAGAAATGATATCAAAAAATTCTGCCTGTAATTTTGAATCAATAGACAATGTTACATCCTGCCCATCCACTGGTGGACGAACAACACTTTCAGATTGTACTGCGCCTTTTGCATCAACTTCAACAATTCTTAAACCATTTTTCCCGGACAAAACGTCATTATAATATTTTTCAACTCCGTCCTTTCCGACAAAATCATCACTGTAATAAAAACCTGAGCTGTCTTTTGATGGATATTTTAAATAGCCAACCACATGTGATAATCCGGAAATATCCAAATATTTTCTTAAAGCAAATTCTGGGCTACTTTCACTTTCTACATTCCATGCTAGCTTATTTTCATTTCTATCATAAATAATACCTCGATTTGTAAAAATTAATGTGTTTTTTAATCTATTATTTTCACTTTTTTGTAAATAATCACTCCCATTTATAACCTGAAGATTATAAGCTCTTAAGAAAAAACCAGCAAATATCAACAAGAAGCCAATACCTAAAAAAATAAAGGTACCCGTGGAAATAGGCTTTTCTAATCTACCTTCAAACTGGCTCACATCAAATTTTGGAAGATTTTCAGAATCCAAAAAAATTTCATCTGGATCTATATCTTTTATACGATTCTTATATGGATTACCTTTAATTTTTTTTTTAAATTTGTTAAACATTTTTTATGATAAGCGCACCATTTTCTTTATTTTAAATGAAATAAGATAAAAAATTATTGAAATTGTTGTAAAAAAATATGCAAAATGATATCCAAAAATTCTTCCATTTCCATAAAGCATATCCAGAATAAAGCTAAAAATAATTGACTCAATAAAATTGTTAAAAAATAATACTGAAGCAAAAATTAATATTATTGTAACACCGCTTGGCAATAAAAAAACAGATAAAATCAAAACAATATCCGCTATTATTCTATAAACTTTTTTCTTACTCAACATTTTATTTTTTATTTGACAACACAACTTCTACCAATTTCAGCTCTGCAATATTAATTGGATTTTTGAATAATACATTTTGAACTGAATCTGATTCTTTATATGATATCTTTTCTACAACCCCAAAAATATTTGCTGAAATTGAAGGCATAACAATAGTATCACCTTCATTAATACCTATCTCTCTGGGTACTTCTACTTGAAAATTGCCACCACCCATGCCTATAGCCTCTTTTTCAATATTATTATCACCAATTAACACGTTAACTTTTTCTCCGGGAGATGAATATAAAACAACCTTTGAAGTATTATCATATACCTCTAATATATAACCAATATATGTATCACCATTTACAACTACCTTGTCTCCAACATCAACACCATCTCTTGCGCCAACATCAATTATCAACGTGTCGTAGGCAGATAAATATGGTTTGACCAAAATATCTGCAAGTAATAATTTTTGATTTGATGTACTTCTCCCAAGTATATTTTTTAAATCCTCATTTTCTTTTTTTAATAATACTGACAAAGCTTGTTCTTGGTTGTTCGTTGAAACTTGCTGTTTAAGAAAATCATTTTCTTTAATTAAATTCGTCTTCGAGTCCAAAACTGAAATGTTATTTGCAAAAAAAGAAGTCACACCATTTTCAATAGACCATAAAGGTGAACCTACACTAAAAAGCAGATTCCTCGTCCAAGATATTGAAAAAATTAGAATGAAAAAAATTACGGCAACTACATAAAAAATATAACTTTTTTTACCATTTTCTCTAATTAAAAAATTATTATTTCTTTGGTGGAAGTTCATCTTCGTTTTGAATTAACGCATCTCTATAAAGCTCCATATTTTCAAGTATCACACCAGTCCCTCGAGCTACGGCTGTCAATGGATCATCAACAAAATGAACTGGGATTTTTAAATAATCGCTAAGTAAAACATCCAAACCTTTTATGAGTGCACCGCCACCAAAAAGATAAATTCCTCTTTTCATAATGTCAGAAAGAATTTCTGGTGGAGTTGTTTCAAGAACTTCTTTTGTTGCATCCACCAAACTTTCAATTGAAAGTGCCATAGCTTCTCTGACATCTGAATCTGTCAAAATAACTTCTCTTGGCAAACCAGTAATCAAATCTCTTCCTTTTATTGGAGCTTCCATATGCTCACCAGCAACGACATTCCCAATCGCAATTTTAATATTTTCTGCAGTTTTTTCTCCGATTAAAATTTTAAATTCACTTCTAATATAACTGATAATATCGTTGTTTAGTTTATCTCCAGCGACTCTTAAATTTTTTGATTTTACAATTCCACCGAGCGATATGACTGCGATATCTGTTGTTCCACCGCCAATGTCAATTACCATACTTCCGATAGGGTCATTGATTGGCAAACGAATACCAATTGCTCCAGCCATTGGCTCTTCAACGATATGAA
>Ga0209083_1003922_pt1 | contig 11910 bp, 7 predicted proteins | sample AM7aDNAmetaG_FD_184132 | JGI IMG/M metagenome (GOLD analysis project Ga0209083, IMG submission 184132) | Freshwater microbial communities from Finland to study Microbial Dark Matter (Phase II) - AM7a DNA metaG (SPAdes) (version 3) | ecosystem: Environmental > Aquatic > Freshwater > Lake ...
GATGGCGGAGGAGATAATTTCGCGTATCAACGAACATCCGAATTTCGTTATAACCAGTCACATGGGTTCATCGACGGCGGATCTTGAGGTGCTAAGGAAGAGCCTGAAAAAGTCCTCCTCTAATTATCTTGTCGTTAAGAACTCTATCCTTAAAGTTGTTTTCGATAAAATGAAGCTGACTGACGAGGTATCTAAGATAGATGGTGGTATGGGATTATCGTTCGGCGGGAATGACATATTAGCTACCTGTAAGGCGCTTTCTAATTTTGCCGGAACACACGATAAATTTAAGATAAAAGGTGCGATAGTCGACGGAAAGAGCATAGCTCCGGATAAAGTGAAGATTCTCGCAAGCCTGCCTCCTAAAGAAGTTCTTCTGTCACAAGTATTTGCCGGAATGAAGAGTCCTATCACAGGTTTTGTCAATACGCTTAGTGGTGTGATTAGAAAATTTGTATATGTTGTGGATGCCGTAAGGGTTTCTAAACAGAGTGCAGGCGTAACGGAGCCCGCGGCTGAATAAGTATAGGTATGAGCGTTATTAAAATAAAAAAATAAGAAAGAGAGGGTAACATGGAAGTGAAAATCGAGTTAACAGAGAAGATGAAGGGCGTGATGGAGTCTATCGAAAAGATGACCGTCATGGAGCTTGCTGATTTAGTAAAGGCTCTCGAGGAAAAGTTTGGAGTAACTGCGGCAGCTCCTGTCGCGATGGCAGTAGCAGGTGCGGGCGCAGCCCCGGCAGCAGCAGGTGCAGCCGAAGAGAAGTCGACGTTTAATGTGGTATTGACCAGTGCAGGCGCCAGTAAAATTCAGGTAATCAAAGAGCTTCGCTCGCTTACAAGCCTTGGCTTGAAAGAGGCAAAAGACCTGGTAGACGGCGCGCCTAAGACGATCAAAGAGAATGCGACCAAAGATGAAGCTGATAAGATGAAGAAGATGCTTGAAGCACAGGGCGCAAAGATAGAGTTAAAGTAGCAATTAAACGAAGTCATAATTAAAGGTAGACTGATGCCGAAACGTAAAAGCTACGCGAAGATAGAGGAATGTTATAAACTTCCAAATCTTTTAGAGATTCAGCTGGATTCGTACAGAGAGTTTCTACAGGAGGATCTGCCGAAGTCGAAGCGTGAAAATAAGGGATTGGAGAGCGCCTTCAGGGAGGTGTTTCCTATTCAATCGCCTGACGGCGAGTATAAAGTGGAATACCTTAGCTACGCCATCGGCAAGCCGAAGTATGAGATCCCCGAGTGCAAGAAGCGAGGCATGAGTTATGCCGGAGCGCTTCGCATTATGATGAGACTGAAATCTAAGAATGAGACGAAGGAGCAGGAGGTCTATCTCGGCGAATTACCTCTAATGACCGAAACTGGTACATTTATCATCAACGGTGACGAAAGAGTTGTGGTCAGTCAGCTTCATAGATCGCCCGGTATTTCGTTTGAGTCAGAGCTTCACCCCTCCGGTAAGAAAATTTATTCCGCGAGGATTATTCCATATAGAGGCGCATGGGTAGAGTGTGAGTTCGATTTGAATGATGTCCTGTATGTGTATGTTGACAGAAAAAGGAAGTTTTTGGCGACATCGCTATTAAGAGTGTTTGGTTACGAAACGAACGAATCTATCCTTAAGGCACTTTGCGGCATTGAAGTTCATGATCTCGCACGATCTTCGTACTTGCGAAGGATGTTATCGAAAAAGATACTAATATCGTAATTGCCGAAAAATTTGAAAAGGTAACCAAAGAGATTGCAGATAAGATATGGGATTCGACAGTTAGACGCATTGAAACGCTCGTTTCGCCATATCCCGAAGTTATTAATACATTGCGTAAAGATCATTCTTCTAATAAAGAAGAAGCGATGATGGATATATATAGGAAGCTGAGACCTGGAGATCCGCCGACTTCGGAGTCAGCCGCTAATTTAATAGAAAGATCTTTTTTTGATGTGAAGAGATACGATCTCGGTGAGGTCGGTCGTCACATGCTTAATAGAAAGCTTGATATGAAAGCTTCGTTAGAGGAGAGGTTGATTACCCCTCAGACGATAGTCAAAGTTATCCTTAAACTTATTAATGTGAAGAGCGGCCAGGGTGATGTGGATGATATTGATCATCTCGGTAATCGTCGCGTAAGGTGTGCAGGCGAACTTCTTCTAAACCAGATCAGGGTAGGGCTTTCAAGAGTAGATCGTTCGTGCCGCGAGAGAATGAATTTGTATGAGCTCTCCAATGTTATGCCGCACAACCTCATTAATTCCAAGCTTATTTCAGGAGTTATTAGAGACTTCTTTGGTAGAAGCCAGCTATCGCAATTCCTGGATCAGACCAACCCTCTAGCAGAGATGACGCATAAGCGCCGCATGAGCGCGCTTGGTCCCGGCGGTCTGAATAGAGATAGGGCTGGTTTTGAGGTTCGCGACGTACATTACTCGCACTATGGGCGTGTTTGCCCTATTGAGACACCTGAGGGCCCGAACATTGGTCTTATTGCGTCGCTTAGCACATACGGCAGGATTAATAAGTTCGGTTTCATTGAGACGCCCTATAGGAAAGTTGAGAATGGAAGAGTTACAGACAAGATCGAATATTTGTCTGCAGATATTGAAGATTTATATATCATTGCTCAGGCCAACTCAAAAATTGATGCGGAAGGTAATTTTACAGAAGATAGGATATTTTGCCGTTTTAAAGATGATTTTATAAAGGCTGATGCTAAAGAAGTGCAGTATATGGATGTATCACCCAGGCAGCTTGTCAGCGTTGCAGCGAGCTTAATTCCGTTTTTAGAGCATGATGATGCGAATCGCGCTCTGATGGGATCGAATATGCAGCGACAGGCAGTGCCATTGTTATACACGGAATCACCTCTGGTTGGAACCGGCATGGAGTACAGAACAGCTAAGGACTCCGGCGCAGTCGTGGTGGCGCGGAATGATGGAGTGGTTACTAGCGTCGATTCGGGCGAGATAGTTATAGGCGGAAAGTCATATAAGTTAAGCAAGTTTGAAAGATCAAACGCCAATACGTGTGTAAATCAGCGGCCGATAGTAAAACTTGGTGATAAAGTGAAGATTGGTGAAGTTATCGCTGATGGTCCGGCAACGCAAGAAGGTGAACTTGCGTTAGGTAAAAATGTGCTTGTGGCATTTATGCCATGGAGAGGGTATAACTTCGAGGATGCTATCCTACTTAGTGAGAAGCTGGTAGCAGAGGATAAATATACGTCGGTTCACATTGAGGAATTTGAGATTGAAGCACGCGATACAAGGCTTGGCAATGAAGAGATAACCAGGGATATTCCAAATGTTTCAGAGGACGCGCTAAAAGATCTTGATGAGAATGGAATTATTAGGATTGGCGCCCATGTCGAACCGGGCGATATTCTGGTTGGAAAAGTTACGCCTAAGTCAGAGACCGAGCTTTCACCGGAAGAGAAACTGCTTCGCGCTATATTTGGAGAGAAGGCCGGTGATGTCAGAGATTCATCTATGATTGCCTCGCCTGGGGTCGAAGGGATGATAGTCGATGTTAGGGTGTTTTCGAGACGCGATGCGAGATCTAAGACGAAAGAGGAGAGGACGAAGGAGAATAAGGAAATAAAGGTCTTGGAAGAGACGTATGGCACACAAATCCAGAAGATCAAAGAAGATAAGTACAGGAAACTGCAAAAGCTTCTTATCGGTCAGAAGCTTGTGGCAGGTATTCTGGATCAGGAATCCGGACGCGCGCTTATATCGCAGGGCAGAACCATAAGGGTCAAAGATATTAAAAAAATACTTGATAAGGGTGATCTCGATAATGTTAAACTTAGCGATAATGAAGCAGAGCAGGAGATATCCAGAATATCGAGACTCTTAGATAGCCAGATAGAAGAGTTATCGTTCGAGCTTGAAAGAGAATCCGAAAGAGTTAAGAGGGGGGACGAATTACCGCCTGGTGTTTTGAAGAAAGTTAAAGTTTACGTTGCGAGCAAGAAGAAGATATCGGTAGGAGATAAGATGGCGGGGCGCCACGGAAACAAGGGTGTTGTCGCCAAAATTCTACCTGAGGAAGATCTTCCATTCCTTGAGGATGGTACGCCCGTAGAGATAGTGCTGAATCCCCTGGGTGTTCCGAGTCGTATGAACGTAGGTCAGATATTGGAGACGCATTTAGGGTGGGCCGCAAAGATATTGGGATTTACCGTTGCAACGCACGTCTTTGATGGAGCTACTGAGAAAGAGATAAAAGAGGAGATGAAGAAGGCCGGTCTTCCGAGTGAGGGCAAAGTTACGGTTTATGATGGTTTCACCGGAATACCTCTCGATCAGAAGGTGACAGTTGGGTATATTTACATGATGAAACTAGCGCATTTGGTCGATGATAAAATTCATGCGCGATCTATAGGGCCATACTCGCTGGTTACTCAACAACCTCTTGGTGGTAAGGCGCAGTTTGGCGGACAGAGGTTCGGAGAGATGGAAGTGTGGGCGCTCGAGGCTTACGGTGCTGCATTCACTCTGCAAGAGTTGCTTACGGTAAAGTCCGATGACGTGATTGGTCGAACCAAAATGTATGAATCTATCGTAAAAGGTGATAACAAATTACGTCCAGGTACACCCGAGTCGTTTAACGTTTTAGTCAAAGAACTTCAAAGCCTGTGTCTTGAGATAAAGCTGGATAAAAAGGCCGCGGAGGATAAGGCAAAATAATATGGTAGATGAAGTCACCCCGTTTAATTCTATAACGATAAAAATAGCAGCTGCCTCTGTAATAAGGTCATGGTCTAAGGGCGAGGTGAAGAAGCCGGAGACTATTAATTACAGGACATTAAAACCTGAAAAAGATGGCCTGTTCTGCGAGCGCATATTTGGGCCGACAAAGGATTATGAATGCAATTGCGGAAAATATAAGAGAATCAAACATAAAGGCATTACATGCGATCGATGCGGCGTTGAGGTTACTCGTTCCAGCGTAAGACGAGAGCGTATGGGCCATATAGATCTCGCGTGCCCTGTTTCACATGTTTGGTTCTTTAAGGTAATGCCGTCCAGAATGGGTGCCATGCTCGGCATAACCTCGAGAGATATCGAAAAGGTAATTTACTATGAGGAGTATATTGTTATTGATCCGGGCGATACACCGCTTAAGAAGTATGATCTTCTCTCGGAGGAGAGACACAGGGAGTATAGGGATAAATTTGGGCAGAAATTTACTGCGAAGATGGGTGCTGAGGCTATCAGAGATCTATTAAAAGAAATTGATCTGGACAAGATGGCCATAAAACTGAAGAAAGATATTAAAGATTCAAAGTCTGATAATTCTCAGAAGAAGAGTGCGAAATTACTCAGAATTATTGAGGCTTTTAAGGGCTCCACTAATAAACCCGAATGGATGATACTGGATGTAGTTCCGGTTATTCCGCCGGATCTTAGGCCCTTAGTACCGCTGGATGGCGGTAGATTCGCTACTAGCGATCTCAATGATCTCTATCGTAGGGTAATTAATAGAAATAATCGTTTAAAGAAACTGATCGGACTTAAGGCTCCGGAGATAATTATACGAAATGAAAAAAGAATGCTCCAGGAGGCCGTTGATGCTCTATTTGATAACGGTAGACATGGAAAAGCGGTTTTGGGTCCCGGCAACAGACCGTTGAAGTCTCTTTCTGATATGCTGAAGGGCAAACAAGGACGATTTAGGCAGAATCTTCTCGGTAAGCGTGTTGATTATTCAGGAAGAAGCGTAATCGTAGTCGGACCCGAGCTCAAATTGAGAGAGTGCGGACTGCCAAAGAAGATGGCGCTTGAACTTTTCGAGCCGTTCATCATAAAAAAATTGAAAGAGAAAGGTTTTGTCCATACCATAAAAAGTGCTAAGAAGATGGTTGAGAAGGCAAAACTGGAAGTATGGGATATATTAGATGAAGTTATAAAAGATCATCCTGTAATGTTAAATCGTGCTCCCACGCTACATAGGCTTGGAGTTCAGGCGTTTCAACCGGTCCTGATTGAAGGTAATGCTATTAGGATTCATCCGCTAGTTTGCACCGCGTTTAACGCAGACTTCGATGGAGATCAGATGGCTGTTCACGTTCCATTATCTATCGAAGCACAGATGGAATGCACGTTACTAATGATGTCGACTAATAATATATTCTCACCCGCGGATGGAAGGCCTATTACGATTCCTACGCAGGACATCGTACTGGGTTGTTACTATCTGACTAAAGAGCATGTAGACGAAAAGGTAAAGGGTAAAAATTTCTCAGGTGCAGATGAAGTATTGATCGCTTATAATGATAATGAGGTTTCGGTACACACAAAGATCAAAGTCATGATAAAAGACAGCCTTATAGAAACTACTGTAGGCAGGGTTCTGTTTAATAGCCTGCTGCCTGAGGGTTTGGATTTCGTAAATGAGACGATGTCTAAGTCCAAACTTTCGAAGACTGTTTATAACTGCTACAAGCTAAAAGGACATCAGATAGTAATTAAGTTGCTCGATGATCTGAAGAAGCTTGGATTCGAAGAAGCTACTAAGGCTGGCTTATCTATATCGATCGACGATTTACACATACCACAAAAGAAGGATGAGTTCCTGAAGCGTACTAAGCAGGATGTTGCGCATGTTGAGGATCAATATAAAAACGGTCTAATAACCGATAGGGAGCGTTATAACAAGATCATAGATCTCTGGACTCATACGACCGAAGATGTATCCGATCTTATATTCCAGGAACTTGATTCTTTCAATCCTATATTTATGATGGCCGATTCCGGAGCTCGTGGTTCGAAGCTTCAGATCAGACAGTTAGCCGGGATGAGAGGGCTAATGGCGAAACCATCAGGTGAAATTATTGAAACTCCGATCACCGCTAACTTCCGTGAGGGTCTAACGGTTCTCGAGTATTTTATATCGACTCACGGTGCCAGGAAGGGTCTGGCTGATACAGCTCTAAAGACAGCAGATTCCGGATATCTTACCAGACGATTGGTCGATGTGGCTCAGGATGTTATCATAAATGAAGAGGATTGCGGTACGCTAAACGGAATATTGATTAGCGCAATCATTGAGGGTGATGAAGAGGTTGTTAAGCTGTCCGAGAGAATCATCGGCAGGGTCGCCTTAGATAATATCGTAGATGTTATTACAGATAGTGTCCTGGTCGAGGCCGGCGCTGAGATAACGGAAGAAAAGGCTAAGCAAATTGAAGAGTGCGGAATAGAAAAGTTAAGGATAAGAAGCGTATTGACGTGTGAAAGTGAGCATGGTGTTTGTGCTAAATGCTACGGCAGAAATCTTGCGACTAGCCGTATGGTAGATCTTGGGGAGGCGGTCGGTATCATCGCCGCCCAATCAATAGGTGAGCCTGGGACACAGCTAACAATGAGAACGTTCCACATTGGAGGCACTGCATCGAGGATAGTTGAGCAATCGTTTATCGAATCAAAACATAAAGGTTTTGCTAAATATCACAACCTTAAGGTTGTTCAGACAAAGAAAGAAGGGGAGGTTGTCGTCCTTAATCGTAATGGGCAGATAAGCATCAACGATGCTCAGGGGCGAGAGTTTGAAAGACATACCGTACCGCATGGTTCAATTATAAGGGTCGGAGATGGCCAGCCGGTAGAGACTGGTATAATGTTTGTTAAATGGGATCCATATACTGTCCCTATCCTTACTGAAGTTGCCGGTAAGGTTAAGTTTGAAGACATTAAAGAAGATGTTACGATGAAGGAGGAGCTAGACCCTGCTACTAAACTCAAGAATAGAGTTATTATCGAGCATAAAGGTGATTATCATCCCGAACTTGTTATAACAGGTAAAGATGAAGAGGTTTTGGCAATATATCCGTTGCCGGCTGGAGCACATATAGTGGTGGGCGATGGCAAAGCAGTGAGTGCTGGCGATATTTTAGCCAAGACCCCCCGCGTTATCACGAAAACTAAGGATATTACCGGTGGCTTACCGAGGGTTGCCGAACTGTTTGAGGCTAGAAGGCCTAAGGATCCCGCTATCATAAGCGAGATAGATGGTATTATGGAGTTTGGGGAGTCTAAAAAGGGCCAGAAGAGGGTTATAATAAAGTCCTCCACAGGCATGAAGAAGGAATATCTTATACCGCATGGCAAGCATCTGAATGCGTATAAGGGGGATAAAGTTTATTCAGGCCAGCAGTTGGTTGACGGCCCCGTAGTGCTCCAGGACATATTAAAAGTGTCCGGGGATAAGAAGCTCCAGGAGTATCTTGTTAATGAAGTGCAGGAAGTATATAGATTGCAGGGTGTGACCATAAATGATAAGCATATCGAAGTCGTTGTAAGGCAGATGTTACGTAAGGTCAAGATAGAAGATCCGGGGGATACATCGTTCCTGATGGGCCAACAGATAGACAAAGGTATCTATCAGGATGAGAATACGAGGATCGTTAAGAAGAAAGGTAAGCCTGCTACTGCGACGCCTACGCTACTAGGAATAACGAAAGCATCTCTTAACACTGAGAGTTTCATATCGGCAGCAAGTTTCCAGGAGACTACCAGGGTTTTGACAGAAGCAGCCGCTAGTGGAAAAACGGATATGCTGAGAGGGCTCAAAGAGAATATTATCATGGGGCACCTGATTCCTGCAGGAACGGGTTTCAGCGCTCATCGAAATATAACGATGGTGAAGAACGTGCTTAATGAGGATAAGAAGAAAGAATCGAAATCCGAAAAGATTGAAACGGTCGAACAGAAATAGTATAAAAACTAGGAAATAAAATGCCTACTATAAGTCAAATAATTAGATTGGGAAGAGAGAAGTTTAAGAACAGGAGCAAGTCACCGGCGCTAAAGGGTTGCCCCCAGAGACGTGGAGTATGTCTGCAGGTAAAAACCCAGACGCCAAAAAAACCGAACTCTGCGCTTCGCAAAGTCGCAAGGGTCAGGCTGACTAATAGCGTCGAAGTAACATCGTATATTCCCGGCGTAGGACACAATCTCCAAGAGCATTCGATAGTTCTTGTTAGGGGTGGCAGGGTCAAGGATTTACCAGGTGTTCGATATCATATAGTCAGGGGCGTTTTGGATACGGCGGGTGTTGTTGATAGAAAGAAGTCCCGTTCCAAGTATGGAGCAAAGAGGCCGAAACTTAAAGCCACAGCAGGGAAAGGAAATTAAAAGGGAATAGCTATGAGAAGACGAAGGGCAGAAAAAAGATTAGTCCTCCCGGACCCGAAATATAAGAACGTAACGGTTACACGATTCATAAATACGATAATGACTCAGGGTAAAAAGTCTAAAGCCGAGGGTATTGTTTATGGAGCATTTGATATCCTTGCCGAGAAGACAGGAAAGCCCGCCATAGAAGTGTTCCAGAAGGCGCTCGATAACGCTAGACCTCTGCTTGAGATTAAACCACGTAGAATAGGTGGAGCTACTTATCAGGTACCAATAGATGTAAAACCTGAGAGGGGCGTTTCGATAGCGATGAGGTGGCTGCGTAATTTTGCGCGTGTGAAGAAGGGCAAGCCTATGGAGATAAAGCTCGCGGATGAGTTGCTGGAAGCGTATAACAATCAGGGTTCCGCTGTGAAGAAGAGAGAAGATACCCATAAGATGGCTGAGGCAAACAAGGCGTTTGCCCATTACAGATGGTAAACATAGAAAATTATTAAATGGCTGGATTGGAGCTTTCAGACGAAATAAAAATGACTAAAGATACTAGACTAGAAAATATACGTAATATAGGCATTATCGCGCATATCGATGCGGGGAAAACTACGACTACCGAGAGAATACTATATTTTGCCGGAAAGTTGTACAAGATAGGAACCGTTGACGAAGGAACTGCTGTTATGGATTGGATGCCCCAGGAGCAGGAGAGGGGCATAACCATAACTAGTGCCGCGACTACCTGTTTCTGGAAAGATAAGAATATCAATATTATCGATACGCCCGGCCACGTAGATTTTACGGTGGAGGTCGAAAGATCCCTTAAGGTGCTCGATGGTGCGGTCATCGTGCTCTGCGCAGTAGGTGGCGTCCAACCTCAGTCCGAAACGGTTTGGAGACAGGCTGATAAGTATCACGTTCCCAGAATTGCGTTTATCAATAAGATGGACAGGACAGGCGCAGACTTCTATCATGTTGTTGGTCAGATGCGCGAAAGGCTGCTTACGAATCCCGTGCCGCTTCAAATTCCGATCGGAGCGGAAGGCGATTACCTTGGCGTTATTGACCTTATAACGATGAAGGCCATTATATATAAGGGAGATGAAGGTAAGTCAGGTTTTGATGTTGCGGATATACCCGAGGAGTTAAAGGAGAAGGCCAATCATTATCGACATAATCTAATCGAGAAGCTCGGCGAAGCTGATGAAGTGATCATGGAAAAATATATACACGAAAAGGAAATATCTCCTAATGAGCTTCAGGAGGCAACAAGAAGAGCTACTATTGGCGGTAAGATAATACCCATATTTTGCGGAGCGTCTGCCAAGAATAAAGGGATTCAGCCGTTGCTTGACGCTATCGTAGACTACTTACCATGCCCTCTCGATATTCCTCCTATCAAAGGAACAGACCCTGATAGCGGCGATGAAATTACTAGACAGACATCTGTCGATGAGAGTTTAACGAGCCTGGTATTTAAGATAGTTTCTGATCCGTTCGTTGGAAGACTTTCATATGCGAGAATTTATTCCGGGGTTCTGAAGCCAAGTGAGCATGTGTATAATTCTAGGAAAGGCAAGGAAGAACGTATTGGAAAGATATTAAAGATGCACGCCAATAAGCAGGAGATAGTTGATATGGCTCGGGCTGGAGATATAGTTGCTCTGGTCGGACTTAAGGATACCACGACCGGCGAGACGATTTGTAAAGAAGATCATCCGATCATGATCGAGTCGATACATTTTCCCGAGCCTGTTATATCGATGGCGATTGAGCCGAAGACTAAAGCTGATCAGGAGAAGCTCGGAATGGCGCTTAATAAACTCTGTGACGAAGATCCTACATTCAGAGTGAAGTACGATAAAGAAACCGGACAGACTATCATAAGCGGAATGGGCGAGCTTCATCTGGAAATAATTATCGATCGCATGTTCAGAGAGTTTAGCGTAGCGGCCAGTGTCGATAAGCCGCAGGTCGCTTACAAAGAGACGATCACCAAAACCAGTAGAGCTGTAGGTAAATTTATTCAACAGTCCGGCGGAAGAGGGCAATATGGTCACGTTGTGCTTGATGTGGCTCCCGGGCAAAAAGGTACGGGCGTTGTATTTGAGAGTAAGATAATCGGCGGTGCGATACCCAGAGAATTTATTTCCTCGGTAAAGGAAGGCGTCATAGAAGCCGCGCAGAGTGGATGCGTTGCAGGATATCCGGTAGATGATGTGGATGTAAAGCTCGTCGATGGATCGTTCCACGAAGTCGATTCGTCGGACCTTGCATTTCACATGGCCGGAATATTGGGTTTCAACGATGGCATGAAAAATGGCAGCGCCGTATTATTGGAACCAATCATGAATCTCGAAGTTATAACACCCGATAATTATATGGGAGATGTTATTGGTGACCTGAGTTCTCGTCGGGTGAAGATTGAATCCATTGACGATCGTGGAAACACGAAAGTTATAAAAGGGCTGGCCCCGCTGAGCGAGATGTTTGGTTACGCAACTAATTTAAGAAGCTTGACTCAGGGCCGCGCTTCGTATACAATGGAACCTTCGTTTTATCAAGAAGTTCCAAGGAACCTTTCAGAGAAGATTATAGAGACCAGTGGTAGAAGTAAATTAAGAAAATAAGGATTCGTATTTAACCGGAGGAAGTTATGGCAAAAGAAGCATTCGTAAGATCTAAGCCGCACGTCAATATTGGCACCATTGGCCACATCGATCATGGCAAGACAACCTTGACAGCATCAATCCTCGCTACCCTTGCCGCAAAA
>Ga0209083_1003923_pt1 | contig 11906 bp, 6 predicted proteins | sample AM7aDNAmetaG_FD_184132 | JGI IMG/M metagenome (GOLD analysis project Ga0209083, IMG submission 184132) | Freshwater microbial communities from Finland to study Microbial Dark Matter (Phase II) - AM7a DNA metaG (SPAdes) (version 3) | ecosystem: Environmental > Aquatic > Freshwater > Lake ...
ACTTCACCAGATTGGTCGTCGGCAAACTTCCGCCGGAATAGTCCAAGCGCATCGCGCGTGCGCCTTGGCAGACGTTGATGGTTTCCAACGTAACGACGGACGAACCGGACAACCCCGGCCAAGCCGTTGAAAGCTGGGCGGAAGAAGTGTAAGATTCGAAATTTTCAACGGTTGTCAGCGCCGCCTGAACCGTCAACGCCGAAGCGAACAGAGCGAGGAATAGTGTTCGTTTTATAACGGTTGCGTGCTGCATGCTCAAAATAGGGCCGGCGGGAATTCGCTGGCGATAGTTTTCAGGCTCACTTTCAAAGTGTCGGGACATGGTGGGAAGCTAAATCAAAAAGGGCAGTTCCGACAGTCGCATGAAGTGGCGACGAGGTTTGAATGAATGGCGGCCCGCCGCCCCAGTGTCGCCGTTTCATGCGACTGTTGACGCACCGGTAAAAACGTAAGCTTCACCCAAGCAATAAAGCCAAACCAAAAACGGCCGGTTTTGCGCAGGTCTGGATGCGCGCGGCGATTATTCGCCAATCGCCTTGAAGAATAGACTTTGAAGCCAATGAATTTTGACGCGGTAATTTTCGACATGGACGGCGTGATCACCCGAACCGCCTCCGTCCATTCGCTCGCCTGGAAAAAAATGTTCGATGAATACCTCCGCCACCGCGAACAAACTCACGGCGAGCCGTTCCGCGAATTCACCCATACCGGCGATTACCTGGCGTATGTGGATGGCCGGCCCAGATATCAGGGTGTCGAGGCTTTTCTCCATTCACGAGGAATCGAAATTCCATATGGTGACCCAAAGGATGCGCCGAAAACGGAAACCATCTGCGGTTTGGGCAATCGGAAAAACGAATTTTTCAACCTAGTCGTCGAGGAGGATGGCGTGGGGCTGTATGACTCCACCCTGAGGCTGATCAGTGACCTGCTCGCCAGCGGCATCAGGGTGGGGCTCGCCACTTCCAGCAAGAATGGCGACTTTGTGCTGAACAAGGCCGGCATCCTGCATCTCTTTGAAACTCGCGTGGACGGCATTGTCTCCGCGCAACGCGGTCTGAAGGGCAAGCCGGAGCCGGATATTTTCACCACCGCGTGCGCCAATCTTGGCGCAACGCCCGACCGGGCCATTGTGGTGGAGGACGCCGTTTCGGGCGTGCAGGCCGGGGCGAAAGGCAAATTCGCCCTGGTCATCGGCGTCGCCCGCGAAAACAACGCGCACGAATTGAAAATGAACGGCGCGGACGTGGTCGTCGAAGACCTCGCCGAAACCAGTTTGGAAAAAATCAATCAATGGGTTGCCGCCAAACAGTCGAAGTCGGTGCTGGCGGCGGCTTGAAGGAAGTCAAAATGAAATTAAAACCGCAATTAAGCTTCTGGCAGCTTTGGAACATGAGCTTCGGCTACGTGGGCATCCAGTTCGGGTTTGCCCTGCAAAACGCCAACGTCAGCCGGATCTTTGAAACGCTGGGGGCGAAGGTGGATGACATTCCGATTTTGTGGATTGCCGCGCCCGTTTCGGGTTTGCTCATCCAGCCGATCATCGGCCACATGAGCGACAAAACCTGGAACCGGCTGGGCCGGCGCAAACCCTATTTTCTGGTCGGGGCAATCCTGGCCTCGCTATCCCTGCTGGTGATGCCCAATTCTCCCTACCTATGGTTCGCCGCCGGGATGCTGTGGATCATGGACGCATCCATTAATGTGAGCATGCAGCCTTTCCGAGCATTCATCGGCGACATGTTGCCGGAAGAGCAAAGAACCAAAGGCTTCGCCGTCCAGACATTTTTTATCGGTGCCAGTTCCGTCATCGCCTCGTTGTTGCCTTATATTTTCACCAAATGGCTGCATGTCGCGAACACCGCTCCCGAAGGCCAGATTCCGCCGTCTGTGAAATGGTCCTTTTATATCGGCGGCGTGGTGTTTTTGCTCACGGTTCTATGGACCATCTTTTCTGTGAAGGAATACTCGCCGGCGGAACAGGAGGAATTCAACGCGCATGAAACCGATGCGGCGGCCAAGGAAGGCTCCGAGATCCAGATGAACCCCAGGACTTACTATACCGAGGGCGCGGTCTTGCTGGTGTTCGGTTTGATTTCAACCTATCTCATCCACAGTCTCGGCTGGTATCAGGGGCTTTACATCTTGTCCTTCGGCATCGCCATTTACGGCGCCCTGCAAATCGCGGCCGCCAAGCGCTATTCGCTGGGCAAAATTGACGGCATGGTTGAGATCATCTACGACCTGCAGAACATGCCCACCACGATGAAGCAGCTTGCCCTAGTGACGATGTTCACCTGGTTCGCGCTGTTCGCCATGTTCATTTACACGACGTCAGCCGTGACCAGTTATCATTTCGGCAGCACCGACGTGAAATCCGATTTATACAATGACGGTGCCAATTGGGTGGGCGTGCTCTGGGCGGTGTGGAACGCCATGGCCGCGATAGTAGCTTTCCTGCTGCCCGTCCTGGCGCGACGGATTGGCCGGGTGACCACGCACGTCGTCTGTCTGTTTATCGGCGGGCTGGGCTTGATGTCCATGGTGCTGTTCAAGGATCCGAAGTGGCTGCTCGTCTCAATGATTGCCGCGGGCATCGCCTGGGCCAGTCTGCTGACCATGCCGTATGCCATCTTGAGCAGTGCGGTGCCGCACCGGAAAATGGGCGTGTATATGGGCATGTTCAATTTGTTTGTGGTCATCCCGCAGATTCTCGCCTCGGCCATCCTTGGCCTGCTCGTGCGCACGGTGTTTCATGGCCAGGCCATTTACGCCATCGTTCTCGGCGGTGTCACCATGATTATCTCAGGCGTGTTGATGATGTTCGTCAAAGATTCCAAGAATGAAAAGAATTCCTATGAAAAACCCGTGGCAGGTTCGCACTGACAAGTTCACCAACGAAAAAGAAGCCCTCATGCGGTCTGGAAATGTTTACCAGATTGCCAACGGCTACATGGGCTACCGCGGAACGTTGGACGAGTTTGGCCCGGACGAGTTGGTGGGCATCACCCTCGCGGGCATCTTTGACCGGGTTGGCGACGCCTGGCGCGAACCGGTGAACGCCCCCAACGGCGGATTCACCCAGGTGACGCTCGATGGCGAAAAGATGTCCGCACGCACCAGCAAAATCAAGAGTCACCGGCAAAGCCTGGACCTCACCAACGCCGTCTTTGAGCGCGAGACCACCTTCTCGGCACGGGGAAAAACGCTCACGATCAAATCATCACGTTTCCTGAGCGCGGACAATCCGCATCTCGGCGTCATCCGGTTCAGCCTCACTTGCAACCAGGCGGCAAAGGTCGCCATTCAAACGGGAATAGATTTCAACATCTGGGACTTGAACGGACCGCACCTGCTTAAACTCACCCCAACCAAACGTGACGGGGCGCTAGTAGTTCACGGCATAACGAACGAAGCCGGCAAGCGTTTGGCCGTGGCCGAGGCCATTGATTCCGATTTCGGCAAGGAGGCCCAAACCGTCACCGGCAACAAAAATCTGCGCGTCCTCAGCCAGAAAATCGAAGCCGACAAGACTTACACTTTTCACAAATACTTCGCCATCTTCACGGACAACGACGGCGTAAAGTCTCCGACTGAGGCTGCCATCAGCGCCGTGAAGCAGGCCAACGCGGCAGGCTACGATGCCTGCGTTGTGCGCCACAACGCGGAATGGACCAAGAAGTGGGAGCTTTGCGATGTGAAAGTCGAAGGCGATGACGAGGTGCAGCAGGCCCTGCGTTACAGCATTTTTCAACTCCTCATCGTCGCCCCGGTGAATGGCAGTGCGAATTCGATTCCCGCGCGCGCGCTTTCCGGCCAGGTTTACAAGGGCGCGATCTTCTGGGACACGGAGATGTTCATGTTTCCCTTCTTTCTTCACACCTACCCGGAAAAAGCGGTTGAACTGCTTCGTTACCGGATCAAGACGCTCGCCGGCGCACGGCGGAAAGCCCAGACCGAGGGTGTGGGTTTTCGCGGCGCGTTCTATGCGTGGGAAAGCCAGGAAACCGGCGACGAAGCCTGCACCTATTTCAACATTGGCGATCCGGTCACCGGGCGCGATTTGCGCACTTATTTCCGCGACAAGCAGGTTCACATCAGCGGCGATATTGCCATCGCAATGTGGGAATACTTCAAGCTGACCGGCGACGACTCGCTGTTGCTGGAAGGCGGCGCGGAAGTCATTTTGGAATGTGCTCGGTTTTATTTTTCCTACGCCTATTTCAAGCCGGAGAAGAACCGCTACGAAATCCTCGATGTCACCGGCCCGGACGAATACCACGAGCGCGTCAACAACAACGCCTTTACCAGCATGGTGGCCAGGGTGACGTTTGAAATTGCCAACGCCACGGTTGATTATCTCAAGCGGAAGCATCCATCGGCGTTGAAGACGCTCGTGAAGAAAATCAGAATTGCCGATGAGCTTCCGCAATTCCTTGACGCGGCCCAGCGGCTTTTCGTTCCCCAGCCGGACGGGAAAACCGGTGTCATTGAACAGTTCGACGATTATTTCCGGCTGGAAGACGCGACGGTCGAGGCAGTGAAAGCGCGGAAGATTCATCCCCATGAATATCTCGGCGGCGGCCAGGGCGTGGCCGTCCAGACGCGCGTCATCAAACAGGCCGACGTGGTGATGATGTTGAACCTGTTCAAGGATCGATTTGCCACGCCGGTCAAGAAAGCCAATTGGGAATACTACGAGCCGCGCACCGAGCACGGTTCCAGCCTGAGCGCGTGCGCCTACGCAATGGTGGCGGCGGGATTTGGCAATCTGGATTTCGCCTACAAATATTTTCTCAAGACCGCGAAGGTTGATCTCGAAGCCAAATACAAAGTTTATGTCGGGACGATCTTCATGGGCGGCTCGCATCCGGCGGCCAACGGCGGCGCGTGGATGACGGCGGTGTTCGGTTTCGGCGGCGTGCAGGCCGGTGAAAGCCAGGTCGCCATCAATCCGCGGCTCTATAAAAAATGGCGCAGACTCCAATTCAACCTCGTCCATCGTGGTGACCGGTTTGAAATCAAGATTTCGCACAACAGCGTGGAAATCCGCGCCCGGGCTTCCAACCAATCGAAGCACAAGTTTGTGGTTTCCGGCAAAGCGGAGATTGTCGCACCTGACGCTTTGGTGGCGGTGAAATACTGATGGGCAAAAGAGGTTATCCCAAAATCTATGAACACGAACCTCATCCATTTCGCAGTGTTTCTTTCGCTGGTGATTGGGCCGGTCTCCGTTCGTGCTGGAGTTGGCGCTGACTTGCCGTGGACGACTTACGAGGCTGAAGACATGAAAACGTCCGGCACGGTTTTAGGGCCGAAGTATGATCCTTTTCTCGTCGAAACCGAATCCTCCGGCCAGAAATGCGTGAAGCTGAATTCCGCCGGCGAATACGTCGAGTTCATCGCGCAGTCGCCTGCCAATGCATTGGTCGTGCGTTACAGCCTGACGGATTCGACGAACGGCGGCGGACTCAACTCGGCGATCAACCTTTACCGAAATGGAAAGTTCGTTAAGCCCATCCCGCTCACCTCGCATTACTCGTGGATCTACGGTCATTATCCATTCACCAATCAGCCCAAGGACGCCAAGCCGCGAAATTTTTACGACGAAGCGCGGGTAAAGGATTTGAAGATTTCCAAAGGCGACGTGATCCGGCTGCAAAAGACTTTCAACGATTCCCATGATTGCAGCGTGGATTTGGTGGACTTGGAAAAAGTGGCCAAGCCGCTGAAGGCGCCGGCCCACTCGCTTTCCGTGATGGATTTTGGCGCAGGCGGCACCGGCGAAACCGATGACACCGAGGCGTTGCGGAATTGTCTCACGGCCGCAAAGAGTCAGGGGAAAATCGTCTGGGTTCCCGCCGGCAGTTACAAACTGGCCGGTGACATCGTTTGTGAATCCGGCGTGACGATTCAAGGCGCGGGCATGTGGCACACGACGTTCATCGGCGACCCGGACCTTTACAACCAGGCGGACAAGCGCGTGCGATTCAAACTCAAGGGCGGCAATATTCACCTCGCTGATTTCGCGATTGTGGGAAAATTGAATTACCGCAACGACGATGAGCCGAACGACGGCATCCACGGTGCCGGCTGCGACAACTCCACCGTGTCGAATATCTGGGTGGAGCATACGAAGGTGGGGATGTGGTTTTATAACGGCACAAAAGTGACCGTGGCAGGCTGCCGGTTCCGGAACACGCTGGCTGACGGCATCAATCTGTGCGTTGGCTGCCGCGAGTTTTTGGTCGAGAGCTGCTCGGCGCGCGGGACGGGGGATGATTGTTTTGCCATCTGGCCGACGCCTTCCGATCAAGGCTACACCGAGCAAACACCCGTGCCAGGATTGAACATCATCCGCCACTGCACAGGCCAAGTGCCGTTTCTTGCGAACGGCGGCGCGATTTACGGCGGCAAGGACAACCACATTGAAGACTGCCTCTTTCAAGACATCGCGCCGGGCTGCGGCATTTTGTTGAGCACAACGTTTCCGACCTCCGACGACGGCTTGAAAATTAACAATAACTTCAGCGGAACCACGGTGGTTTCGAACTGCGATGTGATTCGGTGCGGCGGCTTCGATCACGGCTGGAACTGGCGCGCGGCGTTCACGCTTTGCCTGGACCGCCATAGCCTTTCAGGCCTGGAAATCAGCAACGTGAACATCAAGGACAGTTTGTCGGACGGCTTTGGCATTGTGGCACCCGGCAGCGCGCACGGCGACGGCACACTCTCCCATGTTCACCTCGAAAATGTGAGCATCCCCAACTGCGGAATTGGAACGACTGGCCGGCATGGTTTGTGGATTCGCGACGATGCCCGCGGAAACTTGGCCATCAGCCATTCACAAATTTCCGACATCAAAAACAGCTCGCCCAATTTCACCATCCTCCAGGCGCCGTGAAGAACAAACCTTAAGGCCGCATATACTTGGCAACCGCCTCGGTGCGCGACTGAACATGAAGTTTTTCGTAGATGCGCCGTATATAAGTGCGGATGGTGTCGATGCTGATGCCCAGTTCGCTGGCGAGTTGTTTGTAAGTCCAGCCTTTGGCCAGGCCATCCAGCACGGCTTCTTCGCGCGGCGAGAGCTGGCCCTGCTTTTCACCGGGGCCGGCGGCGGTTTTCTGAAATGACGCCACCACCTTGCGGGCGATGGAACTGGTCATCGGGGATCCGCCGCCATGCACCTCGCGGATGGCTTCCAACAGTTTGGCGGGGCTGGACCGTTTCAAGAGGTAACCATTCGCCCCGGCCGCCAGCGCGTGGAAAATTTTTTCAGTGTCCTCGTAAACCGTGAGCATCAAAACCTGCATCCCAGGCGCCAGCGCCTTCAATTGCGCCACACATTCAATACCGCTCATGCCGTCCATGTTGATGTCCATGAGCACCACGTCCGGTTTGTCCAGCGGCAGTTCCTTGAGCGCGGTCTCGGCCGAACTGTAGCTGCTCAGGCATTTGAAGCCCGTTGCGCCGTTCACGAAAGTGGCGATGGACTGACGAAGCTTGGCCTCATCGTCAACGATGGATACGGTGATCATAAATCAGTATGCTTTGGTGCCGGCCGGAACGGCAGGATGAATTTCACCGTTGTGCCCCGGCCCGGCGCGGATTCCACCTGGCAATGCCCGCCCATTTCGGCCAGCCGCCGGTCCATGTTGGGCAGCCCGTTGCCGGAATCGCCGACCGGCGAATCCGTCCGCGCCTGGCCGGTCACCGGGCCAAAACCTTTGCCATTATCCGCGACCGCGATTTCAAACCGGTCCTCGACGCAGGCCAGGGAAACTTTGACCTGGGAGGCGCCGGAATGCTTGAGAATATTGGTCAGCGCCTCGCGCACTGCAAGGAACAAATGATGCCGCAGCTGTGATGACACCGGATGCGGCGGCAATAGCGCAGGGCTGTCCACTTCACATTCGACGCCGGTCGCTTGAAAATAATCCTGGGCATATTGCCCGATGTAGGAGGCCAGATGTTCCAGCGTGTCGTTTTGCGGATTGACCGCCCAGACGATTTCATCCAGGGATCGCAGCACCTCGCGCGAGTCGTCCGAGATCGAGGTGATCTGCTCCTGCAAGTCGGTTGGCGTGATGTCGCTGCGCCGGGCGTGTTCGCTCAAGAACGAGATGCGGCACAGCTTTGCCCCCATCTCATCGTGCAAGTCCCGGGCAATCCGCGTCCGTTCCTGCTCCAACGCCCGTTCCTGTTCCAGTCGTTTCAACTTCCGCTTGATTTTTTGCTTCACCGCCAAACGGACCGTGGCGCCGACCGCCACCAGAAGTGCGAAACCGGCAAACCCGATGAACCACCACGACTGCCAAAAATACCGTTCAAAAACCAGTTTCAGTTCTGCTCCACTGGCGGCCCAGAGACCGTCGCGGTTGCACGCGATGACGCTGAAGCGGTATTTTCCCGGCGGCACAAAGTTGTAAATGGCGGTGCGGCTGGTCCCCGCTTCCACCCAGTCCGGATCCCAGCCTTCGAGCCGGTAACGAAAGCGGATCGCCTCGGTCGCATCAAAGCGCAAACCGGTGTAACGAAATTCCACCCGATGCCGGCCGGGCGCGATCTTCAAAGCCGCATCCTTTCCAGCGGCGTGATGGCTGGCATCAGGAACGCCATCCACGAGGATTTCTTCCAACACCACGGTCGGCATGGGCGTCTCCACGGCCAGCGTGTTCGGGGCGACAACGACCGCGCCTTTGGTGGTGGAAAACCAGAGCAGCCCAGATTTGGTTTTCAATCCCGCCGGGCAAAATCCCCCGGTGCATTCTTCCATCAGGCCCACCAGCTTGGGATACACGGCGGGAATTTTGCCGGCCACCGGCTGTTCCAATTGGCGCTTGCTCACGCAGACAATGCCGCGGCTGGTGCCCAACCAGAGGCGACTCAAATCATCCTCCAGAATCTGTAAAATAGTGTTATCCGGCAGGCCTTCGCGGGTGGTGAAAGTCGAAACACGATGATCCTGCCAGCGGCTTAACCCACCACCGGCGGTGCCAATCCAAAGCGTCCCCTCAGCGTCCAGGTGCAGCGCGCGAATGGCATCGCTCGCCAGTCCTTCGGGCTTGCCCAGATGTTCCGGCGTCCGGCCCGAGAACCGGAACAATCCAGCCCCATCCGTGCCAATCCAAACCGAACCGTCGGCGATCGGCAGCATGGCGGTAATGGCGTTCGTCAAAGAAAAATTCGTTTGCTCAATCCAAATGCCCTCGCGCAGCCACCAGACTTTGCCCTGTTGGGTGCCGGCCCATAAAATGCCGGTGCGGTCTTCGGCCAGCGCGAGAATATTTTCTCCCGGCAGCTTATATAATTTCACCTCATCGGCGGCGGCCACGGGGTCTTTGTAGCGCAACAACCCGTTCGCCCCCGCGACCCAGCAGACGCCGTCGTGCGCCAGAAGCAAGGTGTTGATCTGTGATTCATGCAGCGCCAAGCCCGCCGCGTTCAGGCGGCTGAAACTCCGGCCATCCCAGCGGTAGATACCGTCGCTCGATTTCACCGCCCAGATGACGCCGGGCGACACTTCCGCCAAACCGCGCACCGCGCCGAAACCGAGCCCCTCGTTTTGACCCAGCGTGAAAAGGCTTTTGCGCTGCAAGCGGTTCAAGCCTTCATCCGTGCCGACCCAGAGTTTGCCTTCCCGATCCGTCAGCAGTGTTTCCACCAAATTGCCGGCCAAACCGCTGCCGGCGGGCACGGCGGCGAATTTGCCTTCCGAGAATTGAAAAAGTCCACCGCCCGCCGATCCGGCCCAGATGGTGCCATCCGGCTCCTCGGCCAGCGTGGTCACAAACGGCTTGGCCTGATGCTGGGGAATCCGATAGCGATGCCAGCGATCATCCTCACGACAATAGACAAAGTCCTCACCCGCCCCAACCCAGAGCCGTCCGGTTCGATCTACCAGCAGACAATGCGGGTCTTCCAGCGAAGGCTTCTCGGGAATATTCGTAATGGGCAAAAGCTTTTCACCAAGTCTCTCAAAAACACCCGCACCCGCGACGCCGAGCCACATGTTTCCTTGCCGGTCTTTAAAAAGGGTTGTGACGGCTCGATTTTTGATTTCATCAGCGTTGTTCAATGGCGCAAGCCGGCCGTCTTGCCAAATGACCGACCCGGTTGCGGTGCCAATCCAGATTCTTCCCTGACTGTCCTCGCCCAAGGCGGTGATCGAATCGGACGGCAAGCCCGTGCGAGTGGTCAGGCTGGTGACCTGACCATCCTGCCAGCGCTCCAAGCCGCAGTTGGCGTTGCCAATCCAGAGGGCACCATGGCTGTCCCCAAACAAGGTCCGCACCGGGGCATTGGTCAACCCATGCTGTGCGTCGAAGGAAACAAACCGCAGCCCGTCGAAGCGCGCCACGCCGGCATCGCTGCCAAGCCAGAGGTAGCCATCGCGCGTCTGTGTCAGCGCGCGGACGGGTGTTTGCGGCAAGCCCTGCTCCTTGAGCCAGGAACGAAAATGCAGCGATTGCGCACCGTGCGTGAAATCCACTTCCTCCTCGGTTGGTTTGGTGCCGCTGACTTCCACGAAATCGCTGAATGAAGTCGCAATCGCGAGGTCGCTAAAAACCCAGCCCTCGCCGTTGCCGCCGTGGCGCAGCCGAATGCCATCAAAAGTCGCCTTGGAAATGAACCGGGTGATGAGCGTATCCGGCTGGGCAATTTCGGTCGCGCCCGGACCCAGATCCGGATCCAACCATACCGTCACCAGGTCGTTTTCGTTGGGAATATATTGCACCTTGAAAACCAGCGTCACCCCGACACCGCGCCGGGGGAGTTGATAATTCGCCGAGGTTCCTCCCGAAGGGTTGGTTGGCTTGGAGGAGTGCAGGTCCATGTATCCGGCGACATGGTTGGACCCACTTAACACATCGGAATGAACTAACACACTGTAGGCCCAGGCGTCCAAGGCATTGCCCAAGCCCAGTTGTTCGGTGTCCCCGTCGTAAAGTTCCAGCGCGGCAAAATAGGGCTCGGTGGCACCATCCGACAACGGGTCAACGTGGAATTTGAAATACAACGTGTCGTTGGCCAGGTCATCGCGCTTGACCGCGCCGCCCAACACATCCGCGCCGGCGCCGTTGGTTCGAACCAGTGTCGGCCCCAAATCGCTCCACAAAACAACCGCCCCGGCAGAGGACGCCCAGGCCAAAGCCATTGTCGCCAGCAAAAGCGCGCAACGGTTTCTCACAAAGCTTTTCCGCCGGCTCGGACTAAATGAAAAGAAAGAAAACATTTTCCCACCGTTTCCAGCAGTGTGGATTCAAACAGGAAACGACTCAAGCAGACAGTCTGTCGCCACTTCATGCGACTTTCGCCGGACGGCTGCCGGGCGTATTTTCATCGCAGACCCTTAACTGAACGCCATCCGGATTTGGTTCGGATGTCATTATCAAACAGGCCTGGTTAATTATGAAAATGCACATTAAATGGTTTGCAACCGCCATCGCGCTGGTGGGCGGCCTGGTGTTCAGCCACCACGCCTCCGCCGATGTCACGATCACGACCTTCGCAAATTTCAAATCAGACAGTTTGTATCCTTCCTGGAGTCCGGAGACGGTGAATGCAACCTCGACAAATTACATCATCACGGCCACCGGCTACGGAGCCAATTACAAATACATCGGATTCCCCAAAATTGATGGTTCCGGCTGCACGAACATCGAATTGGATGTCACCTTAAGCGGTCCGCAGGCGGCGGACGGTGAATTGGGGCCGATTGTAACTTTGATTGATGCGGATGGCACGACTTACAGTTACTGCTGGTATGGCCAGACCCTTGGCCATCATGTCCTGACCATGCCCATCAATGCCCCGACGCTGGCGGAGAAGGCTGGATCGGCTCCAGGCCTGGATCTCGCCAACTTGCAGCACATGCACCTGAAACTCGACCCAAGCCAATT
>Ga0209083_1003925_pt1 | contig 11899 bp, 10 predicted proteins | sample AM7aDNAmetaG_FD_184132 | JGI IMG/M metagenome (GOLD analysis project Ga0209083, IMG submission 184132) | Freshwater microbial communities from Finland to study Microbial Dark Matter (Phase II) - AM7a DNA metaG (SPAdes) (version 3) | ecosystem: Environmental > Aquatic > Freshwater > Lake ...
TCCTGAATCTGGCCTTGCACGTCGCGCGGCAGGTTCTGGGTTTCCAGCGCTTGATTCTGCGCCTCGCGCGTCTGCCGCTGTGCGTCCTGCAATTGCCGCCGCACTTCCTCCACTTGCTGGAGCGCTTCCCGCACCTGCTGCCTGGCTTGGGCAAAGTCAAAGAAATGCCGCTTCTGTTCCCGCCACCACAACCCATTGAAACCGACGCCGAGCAGCAGGGCGATCAGTTGGATCTTGGCCATCTCCAAATCGGCTTCCGCGCTGCGCTGATCTTCGGCCAGGATTTCCCGCTTTTCAGCACCATGCCGGGCATCGACAAAAATGTGTTTGGCCGCGCGCCGGGTGAGATCCAGCGTGCCATCCGGCAACACCGGATGACGCAGCGCAGGCACAAAACATTCCTCCTCCGGCGACCGGCCCGGGTGATTGCCCTCGCTGGCATTGGGTTCCCCGGCCACGACGAAGGGCAGGATCTGCCGGCCCCGGCCGAGCTGCTTGAAATAACGCACCGCTTCATTCACCTGCCGACTCTGGGCCGAACGGGGCGAACAAATCACAACCAGGCAGACCGACTGCTCCAGCGTCTGACGCCGCTCCGCGCTCAGGGTGGCAGGCTCGGACAATTCCTGCTCATCCAGGAACAGGGGGGCAATCCGCTCGGGAATGAGTTCACCCCGCCCATTAAGCTGGCCGATGAACTCCGCCGGAACGGTAAAAGCCTTCAGCGCCTCATGCAACCAACTGGCCCAGCACCGATGCTGCACGTCCGGTGCCCCGGCCCGCTGCTCGCGATTGTCCGCCGGGCTGTAACTCAGGAAAGCCCAATATTTGTTTTCGTTGTCGGCCATAATGACGCGCGTGATTTTACTTTGAAAAAGATTGTGATTGGGGATCGTCGGCGGATGCCCTCAGGCCGGCGAATCCCCAACCAGCCGGTGAGACGGCCCTTGGCCGGCGCGGCGGTTTGCCTGATTGCGATGAAATGGGTCCTGCACAGCGGGGCAGAATAGGTGCTTGCCGCCCAAGATTCAATTCTTCACGGCAGAATTTATGCGCCTGCTCGAATGGAGGGGAAGGAGAGCGCGAGAGCCACGCTCACCTTGCGGTCGCAGATTGAGCACACATTTGAAAATTAGGAGGAAGCTGTAAACAGGAATGAACTGCCCAGCTTTGACGCACGGAAGTGTTGCGGTTGAAATGCGAGTCCGCCACATGGACTCCGCCGCGGTTATCTAATTTCCGGCATGACGAAAAGAGATTTCTCCGGTGGTGCGAAAGTCTATTGAGCCAGACGGCGCGGCGCATGGTTGTTTTGTTTTCGGCATGCTTTCGAAAGCCGCCACGCGGCTAAATTAAATTCTTCATTCCTGAGCGCCTTTGTTGTTAAGCTTTCAGCCACATGAAGTGGACACAATCCTTGATACCGACCCTCCGCGAAGCTCCGTCTGACGCGGAAATCGTTTCCCATAAGCTCCTGTTGCGCGCCGGCCTCATCCGCAAACTCGCGGGCGGGGTTTACACGTTTCTGCCCTTGGGCCTCCGCGCCTTGCGCAAGGTGGAGCAGATCATCCGCGAGGAAATGGACCACGCCGGGGCCATTGAAGTCCTTATGCCGGCCCTGCAGCCGCCGGAAATCTGGGAGGCGAGCGGCCGCGCCGAGACCGCCAGCAACGTCCTCTTCAAGGTGAAGGACAGCTCCGGGCGCCAATGGTTTCTCAGCCCCACCGCCGAGGAGGTCATCACCACGCTGGCGGCGAACGAGATCAATTCCTACCGACAATTGCCGAAGAATTTTTACCAGATTAGCCTGAAGTTCCGCGACGAGATCCGTCCGCGCTTCGGCCTGATGCGCGCCAAGGAATTCATCATGAAGGACGCGTATTCGTTCGACACTTCGGACGAGGGCGCGATGGCCAGTTACAAGAAGATGTATGACGCCTACACGCGTATCTTTGCGCGCTGCGGATTGAAGGCGTTTCCAGTGGAAGCAGACACGGGCGTTATCGGCGGCAATTACTCGCACGAGTTCATGGTGCCCGCCGAGACGGGCGAGAACGAAGTGGCATTCTGCGAGGCGTGCGGTTACGCGGCGAACCTCGAGAAGGCGACCAGCGGCATCCCCAAGACGGCGGCGCGCGAAATCGGTGCGGCGGCGGAGAAGTTTGCCACGCCGGGCGTGGTGACCATTGAGGCGTTGAGCAAGGAGCCTTACAAGGTGCCGGCCAACCGCCAGATCAAGACGCTCGTTTACATCGCGGACAGCAAGCCGGTGATCATCTTGATCCGCGGCGATGACCAGTTGAACGAGACGAAATTTGCGGCGAAGACAGGCGCGGTGGCAGTGCGTCCGGCCACGCTGGAAGAGATTGTGCCGCTGCTCGGCGCGAAACCGGGTTCGCTCGGGGCGGTGGTGAATGTTCCCGCCGAGGTGAAGGTTTATGCCGACGAACGGCTGCAGGGCGCGAACGACATGACCACCGGCGCGAACGAGGATGGATTCCATTTGAAGAGCGTCTCCATCGAGCGCGACATCAAGGTGACGGCGTGGTTTGATCTGCGCACTGTCAGCGCGGGCGAGCCGTGCGTCAAATGCGCCAAGCCGCTGAAGATCCGCCGTGCCATCGAGGTCGGCCACGTGTTCAAGCTCGGCACAAAATACAGCGAGGCATTGAACGCGACGTTCCTCGACGCGGACGGCGCGCGCAAGCCGTCGGTGATGGGCTGCTACGGCATTGGCGTCACGCGCACCCTGCAGGCGATCATCGAGCAGGGGAACGACAAGGACGGCGTCATCTGGCCGCTGAGCGTTGCGCCGTATCAGGTGTGCATCACGCCGCTCGCGGTCGCGCCCGACAGCCAGGCGATGCAGATGGCGGAGAAGTTTTACGCGGAACTCACCGCACGCGGCGTGGACGTGATCCTCGACGACCGCGACGAGCGGCCCGGCGTGAAGTTCAAGGACTCGGAGCTGGTGGGTTTCCCCATCCGCATCGGCATCGGCGAGAAATCGCTGGCCAAGGGCGAAGTGGAACTCAAGCCGCGCAACGGCCCGCTGCAATCCGTCAAGATCGAGGAAGCGGTGGAGGCGGTGATGAAACTGGTGGCCGCCGGCAACGTCGGCTGAGACTTATTTTTTCCGCGGCAGTGGATGAAAGACAAATCGCGCCGGCTGTTTCGCCGTCGGATCCAGTTCGATGGTGTAGTAGCCGCCGTCGTTCAGCAGTTCAATGCCGGAGAGGGCCGGGCACAGCCGCACCTTGAAAGGCCACCAGTGATGGGCCGAGTGCAGGGCCGAAGTGAACTTACGAACGGAGTTGCCCAGAAAGCGAACCGGGGGAATGCCGGAAAGCACACGGCTCTTCCACAGGATCAGACGCGTGTGCAAATGGCCGATGATGGTCTGCTCGATCTGCGGCAGCCGGCTGCGCACGGATTCCTCCTGCCACAAAAAGGGCAAGGCAGTAGGGTCGTGGCAAAACAACAAAACCCGTTGCTCCGGTTTGAGCGCGTCGAAGGTGGCGCGGATTTCGGCGAGATGCTCGGCGCGCAGTTTCGACCAGTCAGCCCATTCTTCCGGCAGCGTATCTGGCTGATTGGCGGGCAGGGCGATGAGCGGCGACGCGACGCCGAGCAGTAGATAATTTCCGATGGTCAGCTGCCAGAACGGTTTCAGCTCGAGCTGTTTTGTGCTTCCCACCCAACTGGCCAGCCGCATGCCGCCCCGGCCGCCGATCAGCGTGAGCTTGCCGAGTTCGTGATCGCCAATGGTGAAGTGGATGCGGTCGCCGAATCGGGCGCGGAGTTTGCCGAGACATTCCTGCGCGCTCTGCAGGGTCGCCGGATCGCTCACGCCCACAAAGCCGCTGTCGCAGGAAAAATCCCCGTTGGCCACGACGTAATCCACGGGACCGATGGTTTGCAGGAAACGCACCAGCTGCGGTCCCTGGTTCAACGGCGCGCGCATCCAGATAATATGCCGGAAAATCCGCGCGAGCAAACGGAGCAGGGGGTGGGAGATGGAGCGCAGCTCGTAATCATTTCCCCGGGCCTGCTCGCCGGCGGCGGCGTAGTGAACATCGCTCAAGACCGCCACCGTGACCCGGGCTGAGATGCTGGCTTCCATGCGGTCAACCGGTCACACGGTCGCGATCTCGTTGCCGGCGGTTGCTTTTTTGTCCAGGCAGTCGCGGATGATTTTGGCGAGTTCGGCGTGGTTGTAAGGTTTTTGCAGAAACTGCGCGTGGACTTTGGCCAGCAACTTGGGGCTGACTTCGTTGGCGGTGTAGCCGCTGGTGAAAATGATTTTCAAACCGGGTTTTTGCGCCAGCAATTTTTCGGCGAGGTCCGCGCCGGAAACCCCTTCCGGCATCATCATGTCAGTGAGCACTAGGTCGATTTCGTCGGCGTGCTGACTCCACACGGCCAGCGCCTCCTTGCCGGAGCCCGCTTCGAGTGTCCGGTAGCCAAAACTTTCCAGGATTTCGCGCGTCATTTCCCGCAGGAACGGTTCGTCTTCGACCACCAGGATGGTTTCCGTGCCGCCGGTGACGGGCGTGGTCGGCGCGATTTCCACTTTGACCGACGCCGCGGCGATTTCCTGGCTGGCCGGGAAGAACAGGTCAAAGGTCGTGCCCTGGCCGGGTTCACTGGTCACCTCCAGCCAGCCGTCGTGCTGCTTCACGATCCCATAAACCGTGGCGAGGCCGAGGCCGGTGCCTTTGCCGATTTCCTTTGTCGTGAAGAACGGTTCGAAAATATGCGCCAGAGTCTTGGTCTCCATGCCGATGCCGTTGTCGCTGACCTGCAGGCGGACGAATTTGCCGAGGCGCGCGTCGGGATGCTTGTTGAGAAAAGTTTCATCAATCGTCCACGGCTCGAGGCTGATGGCGAGCGTGCCGCCGCGCGGCATGGCGTCCCGGGCATTCACGGAAAGGTTCATCACGACTTGTTCGATCATCCCGCTGTCGCCGAGCACGAGCGGCAAGGTGGCGGGCGGCTGGAATTGGAGCGTGATGTTTTCGCCGATGAGGCGGTGCAACATTTTGCCCAGGTTGCCGACGATCTCGCGCAGGTCGAGCAGCCGGGACTGCATGACGTTTTTGCGGCTGAACATGAGCAACTGCCGGGTGAGGCTGGCGGCGCGTTCGGCGGCAAAATAAACCGTCTGGATCGGCTCGCCGATGGACTCCGGCAAATCCCGTCGGGCCAGCAAGGAACTGGAATGCCCCTGGATGATCGTGAGCATGTTGTTGAAATCATGCGCGACTCCGGCCGCGAGCTGGCCGATGGATTCCATCTTTTGCGACTGCCGCAGCTGGGCTTCCAGGCTTAATTGTTCGGTCGTGTCCTGGACATAGCAATGCACAACCTGGCTTGGCACCATCGGATGAAAGACCCATGAAAAGGTCCGGCCCTCCAGTTGGGTTTCCAGCCGCAGTTTGCTCCGGCGTGTTTTCAGGCAATCGATCACAATGTCCGCGACATCCGACGGCAGGACCTCGCGCGGATGATTTTTGCGGACCGACAGCGCCAGTTCCTGTGCGGCATCGTTGTGGTAAATCAGGGTGCCATCCGCCGCGAATTCCAGCGCCGGGTTGGGATTCAATTGAGCGAACGCGGCCAATTTTTCCACCTCGGCATTGGCGCGTTCGAGTTCCTTCACGCGCTGTTGCAGCGACTCCGCCATGCCGTCGAATGTTTCCGCGAGTTGGCCGAGTTCACCCGAACTTTCACGCAGGCCCGTCCGGCTGCTCAGGTCGCCCGTTCCCAGCCGTTTCGCCGCGTCGGACAAAGCCTGCACCTGGCGCAAAATGAAATGTTCCCCGCCGAACCACGCTGCCATCAGCGCCAACAGTCCGATCGTGAGGCTGACCCACGGCACATCCACGAAATAGGCCCGCATCCAGTCCGGCGCGAATTGCCAGAACCAGGCCTGGTTGACGATATACGTCAGCACCAGGACCGGCGCAATGGCCACGAACACGCTGGCCACGAGCTGCACCCGGACGCTTGAGAAAATTTTCACAGACTTTTTAGTCATGGGTTCGCTTTTGGAAGCAATGGAAGCAGTATGGCGAAATTTCTTTGGCGCGAAAAGCCAATTTGTGGAGTGAAAATTCAGATCTCCCCGGTCAAGGCCGCCGCGCGTCCCTTCGGCAAACGGCCGAGGTGCAGAATCAAAAAACCCTGCAGGAACTGCCCCAGCTCAACCACCTGCGGGCTGGTCAATTTCAAGCGCAACCCGGCGTCCCACTCATTCTGCGCCAGGATTTCGGCGATCTTTATTGTGCCGGCGGCCAGGCGGGTTTCTGCCAGGTCCGGCTCCAGACCCAGCTCGCTTAGCATTTTCAGTTCATAGGCAAAGATGAGTTGCGGCGCCGGTTTGTGCCGGCAAAGACAATCCAGAAATTGGCGCAGCAGTTGATAAACCGCCGGCAGAGGCGTCTCTGTTTCCGTGGCCTGCTCGATGAACGCCGTGGCGTAGGCCGCGTGGCGCAATTTGAAAATATCCTGCCGGATCGCGCCGTGCGTCTCGCGCAGGCTCACTTCCCGGAGGGCGTGCAAGTCGGAACGCCGGCTGCGGCTGAACGAAAAATCGGCCAGGTAAAACAGGTCGAGCTTGCCGAGAAACGGCGATTTCGGTCGGCGCGCGCCCTTGGCCACCGTGGCGATGCGCCCGGACTCCGGCGTGAGCCAGTGGATGATGAGGCTGGTTTCAGTGAGCGGCCGCGCCCGCAAGACCAGGCCGGTGGCGGATTCGGTCATTTTTTTACCGGCAAAAATTCCGGCGAAATCGAGCCCAGGCTGACGATGTATTTGATGCCTTCGGCCACGCTCATCTCGAGCTTCGTCACTTTTTCCTCCGGCACTAGGATCAGAAAGCCGGAGGTGGGGTTCGGCGTGGTCGGCACAAAAACACAGATCACACGCGCCTTCGTCTTCTGCTGCACCTCGCCGTTTTGTTCGTTCGTGATGAAGCCGATGGAATAAATCCCCGCGCTCGGGAACTCGACCATGACGACGGTCTTGAAGGAGTTCTGGTTGCCGGCGAACGCCTCGTTGACCTGCTTGATCGCGCCGTAAAATTTGTTCAGCAGCGGCACCTGCATCATGGCGGTGTCCAGCCATTCAATCATCCGCTTGCCGATGTAATAGCGCGCCAGCACTCCGACGAGAGTGATCAGGAAAACCGCCAGCAGCAGGGCGGTCAGGCTCCAATACCAATACATCGGCCCGGTGCCGCCGGTCTCATGTGTGATGTCCTTGGGCATGAAGAACAGGAGCAGATCCGTGAGGTTGGACACCGTCTTGAAAATCCACAAAATGGCCGCGATCGAAACGATGGCGGGCAGGGCCACCGCGAGGCCGGCAAAAAAACTGGCGCGCCAGCGTGCAAAAAAAGATTTCTTCACGCGCCCAGTTTAGCGGCGCGGGCAAGTTGCGCGAGTGTAAATCGTTTCACCAGCACGCACACCAGCCGGTTCTCCTCGCGTTTCATCTTACGCCGCGCCGCCGCGCGCCGGTCATCGTGCCCGAGCAGATGCAAAACGCCGTGGACGATGTAGCGCACCACTTCCGTCTGCCAGTCGGTCTTGAACCGGCGGGCTTGGAGGATCGCCTCGTCGACGCAAACGAACAGCTCGCCGTGAACGTGCTTCCAGCATCCTGCCGGAAGTTCTGACTTGTTTTGCCGGCCGGATACCGGTAGCCCGTTCCCGGAATGGTCGAACGTGATCACGTCCGTCGAGCCTTCGTGCTGGAGAAAGGTTTCATTGACCAACGTCATCTCCGGCGCGGCGACCAGATTGATGCCCAGCTCCGCCTCTGTGATTTTCAACTCCGCAAACAGCCCGCCCACGATCTGCTTGAGCAATCGCGCGTTGATTTTCTTCGTTCGCTGACGGTTGGCGATGACGACGTTCATTTTAAGTTGTTGCAGCCGGCGTGAGGAGGCTCTCACTGTTTTCAATTTGAGCCCCGTGACCTTGACTGCTAAGAGGGTTCATTCAATCTTGGCCTTGCCGCGATGTTCCTCGTAGGCCGCGATGATGCGCTGCACCAGCGGATGCCGCACCACGTCGCGCTTGGAAAACTCCACGATGGCGATGCCTTCCGTGCCGTGCAGCGCGCGATGCGCCTCGGCCAGCCCGGAATGTTTGTGCGGCGGTAGATCCACCTGCGTCTCATCGCCCGTGATGACCGCCTTGGAGCCATGGCCGAGCCGGGTGAGAAACATCAGCATCTGCTCCGTCGTGGAATTCTGCGCCTCGTCCAGAATGATGAACGCGCCATTCAGCGTGCGGCCGCGCATGTAGGCCAGCGGCGCGATCTCAATCGTCCCGCGCTCGGTGTGCTTCAGGATCTCGTCGGCCGGCAGCATGTCTTGCAACGCGTCGTGCAGCGGCCGCAGATACGGCGTGATTTTTTCGTAAAGGTCGCCCGGCAAAAACCCCAGCGCCTCGCCGGCCTCGACGGCGGGCCGTGTCAAAATTATCCGGGAAACTTTTCCCTCGCGCATCGCCGACAGCGCCATTGCCACCGCCAGATAGGTTTTGCCAGTGCCCGCTGGCCCGATGCCGAAAGTGATGTCGTGCTTGCGGATGGCATCGACATATTTTTTCTGGCCGACAGTTTTGGCCGTGACGCCCGGCTTGCGGTCGTGCGTCTGCACGCGGTCGCTGACCATGTCTTTCAACGTGGAAGCGCCCTCATGCTTCACGACGTTCAGCGCGTGGGTGAATTCGCGGTTCTTCACCGGCGACCCGGCCTGCAGCATGTTTTGCAGTGACGAAAAAAGCTGTTTCGCGCGTTCCACACCCTCGGCGGCGCCGTCCAGCTTGATCCAGCCTTCGCGCGACGTGGCTTTGACGCCCAACTCGGTCTCCAGCGCCTGCAAATTGCGCGGCTCGTGGTTGAACAGTTGTTGCGCAAACCGCGCGTTCTCGTAATGAAGGGTTTCAGTTGCCATTATAAATTTAACCAATTCCTCAGTCGCGTATTCAAAGCTTAGACATCCTTGTCGTTCAATTGGGCGACAGTTTTTACCACGAGTCTTTCTTCCACGCTTGCGAGTTGAGCTTTCTCGCCGGAAGGCACATGCAGTCCGGCTGCGCGCCATTCATTCAGTGGAAGATCCGCATTCGCCGACACGGATGAAATTGGGACTGAAAATAAATCCGCGCCATTTTTTCCGACCACGACGGCTGGGCGGACTTTGCGGCTGTCCAAATCCGTGATCGGAATCGGCAGGAGAACCACGTCATTTCTTGAGCAGTTCATTAAAGACGTCGTCGTTGCCCCAGGTTTTTAACAGGGACGCATCAGAGAGTTTCAACCAGTTCTCGCGCCCGAAGTCGTTGGATTCGCGGACACGGGATTTTTCGGGCAGAGACAACCGCTGCGGCAGCACCAGCTTGCCGTGTTCATAAATCGCATCCACCGTCGTTGTCATGGCAGCAAGCTAAACGATGGCCTCGGGCTTGGCAAAGATGAAAACGGCGGCCAAACCGCGCGTTCTCGGAATGACTAGTTTAAATATATTTGGCCGCAGATTTTCACAGATGAACCACAGATTTATTCAAGACGGTTTGCTGGATGGTCGTAACAGGATTGGCGTCCATATCTTCCAACCGGAGGCGGCGCACAACCTTGGCACCGGTTTCCTCGCTAGCGAAGGTCAGCTGTCTATTGAAGGCGCCGTTGCGTTCCCAAATTCCCCGAAGTCTGCGCTTGCGTGTTGCGAAAACTTTCTGATATTGTCCGCACCCGTGTTTCTGACCAACCGAGAATTTGAACTTTGCGCCAGCGCATCGTTGCTTTGCCTTTCAACAGCTTTCATGTTGAAGCAGTAGCACAAACCACTGGCACAGCGTCAAATCGGAGCCGGTTAAAATCTCGGAATGACTTGTAAATAAACGGTTGCCTCGGTAGCTCAGTTGGTAGAGCAGTTGACTCTTAATCAATTGGTCGTGGGTTCGAATCCCCCCCGGGGCACCATTCAATCTACCGCATAAAAATTGGTGTTTATGCGGTTTTCGATTTTTTGCGGACAGGTGGAAATATTTTCACTTTGCCACTTCCCTCCGCCTTCATTATTCCGACGCGGCAAATCAAGCCCTAGAGCGCTGGCGACAGCAAACAAAAGTCCGGCTTGCGTTTGCATTCGCAAGCCGGCACTAACCCGCCTATGAAACGGGTTGAGAATATGTCGCCGCGCCGAAAATTTATATCCCCCATAAGAGGGATAGTGAAACAAAAAGCCCGCGCCAGTTACGACGCGGGTTCATAAATCGGTTCGGGTCAATCCTTAGGCACTGGTATGCCGTAACGCTGGCAGAGTTGAATCCGTTGAAGACTGACGGTTGCGAATTGCTTTTCGATTTGGTCGCTTTCCATTGCGTATTTTTGCCGAATGCTTTCTTGGTAACGTTGTTTTCCTCCGCCAAAAACATTTGGGTCGCTGGGGATTTTTCCAGACGCAAACGCTAAATCCAAATTTTCACAAGCGGCGTCATATTGTTTCTTGCGAGCAACCTGCGCCGCCTTGAGTTCGCTAATCTGCTTTGTATAGGTTTCTATGCCCTGCATCACCATCTCTTTCGTCACCACGGCGGGTTGCTGCTTGGTAGATTTTTTTGCAAGTGCATTGGTGGAAACCTGATTTGTCTGCGCTGATGCATTCAACGCGAAGCCGATGAGAATTGCCAAGATTGTTTTCATAATTTCAAACCATCCGCTGAATAGCGTTGTAACTGGCGCAAGGTGGTTCATCAACGGATTATCAAAACGCGCCAGCGGCCAAGCGCGACAGCACTCGTCTTGTCTGGACGGTTTTTAAGTTGCGTGCGTCAAGTTCATCCATGTTCCGCACCTCTGCCATTTGTCAGATACCGCGAATGTAATTCAAAAGTTATTATTTTTCTACATTTCCAGCAAAACAACCTAAATAAAAAACTATGAATACCCGTTTCCTCAACGCAAAAGATCGCCTTGCCAGAACAGCCTGGTGGCTTGCGCTGCTGTCACTCGCTGTCGCCACTGGGGCGCGGGCGGCAAACTCGGCGTGGTCCACCGCTCCCGCCTCCAGCAAATTTGCTGACAATAATTGGACTAGCGGCACCACTCCCGGTGCGGCTTCGTCCACGCCTTCGTCAGGCGACAGTCTTTATTTTGGCACCTCCAGCATCCTCGCCTTGACCAACAATGACAGCGGATTCACCTTTGCCGGCCTGACGTTCAACAGCGGGGCAAGCGCGTTCACCATGAACGGCAACGCCTTCGCGCTCGCGACCGGCAGCGGCGTTACTAATAATAGCGCGGCGACTCAAAGTATTACCAACGTCATCAGCGGTGCCGGCAACGTGGTTCAGGCTGGCGCGGGCACCTTGATTTTGTCCGGTGCGAACACATATTCGGCCGGGACGGTTGTCAGCGCGGGCACGCTGGTGGCCAATGTCGCGGGGGCATTGGGAACAAATGGCGCGACCACGGTGAACGGCATTTTGGATTTGAACGCCGGCCCGGTGACTTACACCGGACTGACGAATGGCATGACTGGTTCCGGCACGGTGAACATAGTGCTGGGCACCGGCACCGCCACGACCACCATGAACGCCAATAATTCGGGTTTCAACGGCACCATCAATCTCGGCACTAACGGGCTTACGGGTGCTGTGGCGGCATCGGGCGCTGGCAAGGTGCAAATGCTCGGACTTCTGGGCGGCAGCGCGGTGGTCAATGCTCTGTCCAACAGCACACTAATTGTCAACGGCGTGATTACCAACCCGGCGGCGCTCTATCTCTACGGTGGTGATACCGGTGAATCAATCGGGCAGTTGCGCATTGAAAGTGGCGGCGTTTGGGCTGGTCCGGTCACGCTCGCGGGCCCAATCACTGGTTC
>Ga0209083_1003927_pt1 | contig 11896 bp, 12 predicted proteins | sample AM7aDNAmetaG_FD_184132 | JGI IMG/M metagenome (GOLD analysis project Ga0209083, IMG submission 184132) | Freshwater microbial communities from Finland to study Microbial Dark Matter (Phase II) - AM7a DNA metaG (SPAdes) (version 3) | ecosystem: Environmental > Aquatic > Freshwater > Lake ...
GTCTTTTAAAACGTTCCTGGTTTGCCTGTACCAGTCAACCATTTGCTCTCGCAGGGAATCATATTGGGATATTTGCTTGATCCCCTCTGGTGTTAAATATTCTAGTTCAGAGAAAGTTTTTACAAGAGACTGATGCAATTTGGGATTGTCAGCGATGTCACCCAGAGGAGACTTCCCTTTAAAAAGGACAGCGGTTTGTTGGACGGCAGCCAGCTCAAACAGGGGATTTAAGCGAGTTTTGCCAGTTGCCGATAAAGACGGCGAACCGATATACTCGGCCAGACGGGAAAGCACCATGAAGCGCACGTTGATCAAACCGTTCTTAGCACCCAAGCTGCGGCGAAGCGATAATCCAGCATACTGCGAAGTGACAATCACAGTTACCGGCGCCAGAGGGTCTGTTGCCTTGGCTTCCTCAACCAGTTTTTGCAGCCGATTTTCTGCTTGGCTGCCATAAAACTCAACGTGTATTCGTTCTTCTATGTTAAGCCTCCAGATACTTGCTCGCTCAATTTCGCAAGTATTAACAATATATATTAGAGATATGAAAAACCCTAACTTTATAGATTACCAATCGGGCGCTGCCCCATATTAGCAATTATTTCTGATCATCTTTATTATGTCTACAAACGGTGTTACTATACGACTTTTTGCCTCCTGCTGAATTTGTTCATCCGATAGTTTCCTGAAGTCCATGGTTTTGTCGAACCTTTTTTCCCCTTTTCCCCATGGCCAATAAAACGGGTCTGTTTGATCAAACAGGGGATAGATTTTTGAAAATGGAAAATCATCTTCATCTGGTCTTAGCCCGTGTTTCCCATCCCAAAACTTGGCGGAAAACTTCTTTCCTACATTACCAGGGTCTTCCAAAATATATATGATATTATTTTTAGGAACTTTGAACTCTTCGTGCAACTGATTCACTCTGCTTTCGATGCGTTTAATTGATTCCCTACCTCTTGGTGTAGCCTGGTTAATTCGATCCCAACCAATATTGGTTTTCACCTCGATCAGAAATACCACCTTATTACCTCGTTTAATTGCAATATCAGGATGTGTTTTTATCCCTTTGTGTTCCAACTCAACTTTGTATTGTTTTGGAAGCGCGGCTTTGAGATAGAAGGCAATAATATCTTGAAAGAACTCTGAAAAGGAATGCTTTCGAGCTCTTTTAAATCTAACTCTGTGTCGCCATCCGGCGTATTTCATTTTACATATGTGAAAATAGATAGCTTCGCTGATGTCTTTGATATCTCCATCTTGCAATGCAGCTTTAGAATAGAAACTATCAAGAAGATCCGAATAATATTCCGAACCACGAAAAATATTAATGCTTCGAGTTGGATTTGGCATATTAGCTCCTTCCCAAAATGCTTAGCTAAAACCACACTAGCTTACTTGTGTCTGGCTGCATGCCAAAGGAAACGGATAAAGCGTAAAATCCTAAAAAGATAACGGAAATTACAATTATGTTACTCTTCTATACCTATACAATTCAATGCTTGTTGGAATTTCCTGTAATATTCCCCGTTCATCACCGAATTAACAACCGCTCTTATTAAAAGAATCTCTGAGTCGCGGTTATCTAGCACAGTTGCTGTCTTATCAAGAGTCAACAAAGTCAAAGTCGATGCGGCTCCACCCCACTTGAAAGCAGGCAGGCATATATCTTCAACGTCTTCAGTCCCATAATAGAACTTGATAAGTTTTCCACGAAATACCTGGCAGATCGGAAAAGCGTACTCCGGGATTGCTTCTACTCCAGCGAATATTTTAGCGAATTGCACGTTCTGCAAAGCCTTCTCGATAGCCTGATTGGCTACAGCACCTAAGGTAGCGGGGGTCATGAATAAGAATAGTTCTGCCCAGAATGGCCTTGCAGTCTGTCTGGTGGCAATCCAGAAGGTAATGGGCACTTCAGATATTTTCTTGTTTTTTCGCCTTACTACTGGTAAAAGGACCGGTATTAAAACATCTTCTATCCATTCCGCTTCTGTCTTCCTCTTGATTTCAAGGCCAGGAAAATAGCTTACCTTAGCGAGTTCTTTCCGGCTCAGGTCAATAAAATATCGTCTAGCACCAGTTAAAGGATTTGCCGCTTTAATAAAGTTAACAATATCATTAGATGATTCGCGCATTTCCGATAGCCCTCCAACCCCAATCCGATTGGGTCACTCACAGATCCACGTTTACCGACAAATTCGGTTAACTGAAACACTTTGTTAGTAGGGTCGCCAAATTCCCCATTAATATAAGATTTATGTTCTGGTGTCATTACGAGCACTATATCAGCCCAACTTAAGAAATCGGCATTTATATGCTGTGCTCTATGTGAACTCAGATCGATTCCCTTTTCTTGCATCACTGTTATAGCCTCATTTGTCGCTGACACTCCATCAAGATAATCGAGAGTCCCGGCACTTTTTATTTCTATGCCATTGGAACTTAATTCATTATCTTTGGCGCACATGTCTCTTAAAATGGCTTCGGCCATCGGACTCCGGCAAAGATTTCCAGAACAAACAAACAATATCTTTTGATACTTCATCTATCAACGCTTCGTTTATCCAATTCTAGACCTCTTATACTTATTTTAGACTCGTTTGATTATTGGTAGAATCGGCCATATCAACGATAGATTTTTCGCCTTCGGATAAATTGGCATATGCCTCTTCCCGGAAATCCCGGGCTTCGAAGTCGAGAGGATCAAGTTCAATTGCCTTGTTAAAATCGGTAATCGCCTCAAAGTATTCGCTGCAGTAATAGTATGCTAAACCTCTGTTGGAATAAAAGAAACTGGTCTCAGAATCTAATTCGATCGCTTTATCGTAATCTTTTATAGCTTTGTCTAACTGGCCCAATTTGTAATAGGCCAATCCTCTGTTGCAATAAGCCCCAACATATTTATTATCTATTTGAATGGCTTTAGTGAAGTCCAGGATTGAATCTCGATATGCCTTTTTTTCACTTCGTGAGATTCCACGATAATCGTAATAAAGGGGATTTTCAGTATCCAATTCGATAGCCTTAGAGAAAGTATTGATAGCCATGTCAAACTGGTCTTCTTTTAGGAAGAATCTTCCCATTAGAAAATATGTATTTACATCTTGCGACATATTAGCCTCCTATTAATCAACAATTTACTTGATGGCCTATGGCCCCGGTAAACCTAATTTTACAGGGTGTTTTTGGTTCTAATTTACAGAACCACGGCGTATCCCATGAGTATTAATCTCTTCTGCCATCACCAGCCTTCTACTTTATTAACGTACCTTAAGTTTAACAAGTCACTGCGACAACCTATTGTCGGAATAATGTCGTGAATACTAAGAACTTACAGCACATTCATTCTTAAAGTGAAATATTCTTTGACATGATACCGCTCTCGATACTAACCTCAAAAGATTTACTTCAATTACTTTTCACCATCTTTTTCATAAAAATCTTCCACTTCTGGTTCACGGTCTTGAACGGAAACGCATAAACACCCGGGATAGTTGATATCATCAAACCAGATGTCTACTTCATCCTCGTTATAGTCAAAGCGCAGATCATCGGTCACTTCGATTTCAAGGTCTTCTAGCTCTTGTTCCGTCAAAGGGGAGGAATCGGGATGCGATATAAAAACTCTGCAGTAGCCCACACTCTTATATGTATCCCACGGATGGTTATAGAGGTCAGCCAGGTCCGGCAGAACCAGCTTGCTATCGACTAGGATCCGGGCGAAGGCTGTTTGGTTCAGATCGAAAGTGAAGACATAACGGGCATCCGGCGCCTTAGTGTGGTCATACTGCTGCATAGCCAGGAACTGTTCCGGTTGCCGTCCATCCAGCATGGCGTATGACCAAATAGCTCGCATCACCTGGATCGTGCCGTCCAGCATCAATTTAGGCTTGTCCGGCAATTCAAACCTTGGCAATTGGCCACTAAAGAGAGCGTAGTTATCAGCGCAGGCATCAACCCGAAAATGCTTTGCCCACTGCTTCAGTTGGGTCGCTCCCATGTACTTCTCAGCTAACTGCGTTCGGAAAAGGTGGGTGACTTCACTTAAGGTTACGCTTGCCGGCCCTGATTTTGCATGTAGAAGTTGGTTTATCCGATCCAATAGCGTCCTGGCAAACTTTGGTTCCATAGCAATCTTGTAGGATTTGTCATCCTCGGTATTGATCGAGATTGTATCTGGTAGGTTCGGAACTTCGCCAGATTGGCAAAGGGAAGCCTCTGTAATTGTATCCATATCAATTGCAAGGGATTTCTTGGATGAAGCCAAAAATAGCAATCTGTTGATTGGAGCGAGTTTGACCAACCCATAATCACCTTCGTAATGTGCCAGGTAGCAATCTATGCCCAGACTTAACATGATGAGGCTGCAGCCTGTCAAAATTTCTTCGGTCAGCTTTCTAATGTCGCCGGAGGTAACCTTAAAACAAATGTCCCGTCCGTCATCTTCTTTGGTACGCATAAAGGCCGTGGATTCACCATTGGCGTCCCTGGTGAATGTAACGTTGAAATCCGGGGTCTGGTTGAGTCCTTTGATATTTAGTACGGGTTTTTCTGTGTCCCAGGTGATTCCTTTGAATCTAATATCAGATTCGTCCAATCTTGTTATGGCAAGGAGAGCCTCAACAAGTTGTTCCTGTTTCTTTTTTTTGGTCCTGATGCTAAACACCATTTCACATTTTCTCCTTAATAAATCCAAATTCGTCCTACTCCCAGGATGCAATAGCAGCCACCTGGTCACCTTCGTCCATCTTCATCAGGATGACGCCCTGGGTATTGCGTCCCATATTGGGAATACCACCGCCATCTTCATCTCTGAAAGGAGTGGAGATGACCAACCCCTTCTTCGTAATCAGCATGAGTTGTTCGGTCTGCTGGACCTGCCTGGCTGCGGTTACTTTACCGGTTTTATCTGTGACTTTAATGGTTTTGATGCCTGCGCCGCCCTGGTTCTGAACCATATATTCCTCAATTTCAGTGACTTTGCCGTAACCATTGGCAGTCACTACCAGCAAGAAGGCCCCGGCGATGACTGCGGATATACTGACCAGCTTATCACCATCTTCCAATTTAATACCGCATACACCACCGCTGGTGCGGGAACTGGCAGGCAGGCTCTCGACTTTAAAACGAAGGGATTGGCCCTGTTCAGTAATCAATATCACATCATCGTAGTCCGTAGCCATAGTAACGGCTACCAATTCATTGCCATGTTCCAGGTTCATGGCGATTATGCCTCTAGATCGAAAAGCGTCATAAAACTCCAGGGATGATTTCTCGATTTCACCCTTCTCATTAGCCATTAACAGGTAATGAGCGGGCTTAAAATCAGATACGGAAACCACAGCCGTGAAGCGCTCTCCTTCGAAAACGGGGAAGAGGTTGACCACGTCCAAGCCCTTGGCGGTGCGGGAAGCCTCCGCCGGTATCTCATGGGTCTTAAGGCTGAAAACCTTGCCCATATTTGTGAAGAAGAAGAGGATATCGTGAGTATCGGCCACCACCAGGAATTTAGCGGCGTCCGCCTCCCGGATTCCCATGCCTTTGACACCTTTGCCACGCCGGTGCTGGCTATTGTAGACCGCGGCGGGAATCCTCTTGATAAATCCTCCGCCGCTCAGCGTTACAATCATTCTTTCATGTGGCTGGGTATCCGCGGTGTTCTCTATTTTCATACTTATTTGCCTTCATCCATCTATTTTTGCAGGCCGAAATGGTTTTGTTTGCTTTCATTTCCACTTCCATTGGCATTGAATCCAATCTTGTACCTGTTTTTGTTGGTAATACTTGAAATCAAATAGTCGATTTCATCATAGCTATACTGCAGTTCTTTCTGAGTTGCGGGTTGCTGAATGGCCAGGCTATAAACGATCTCTTGAACATACGCCGGCGTGCAGTTTTCTGTTTTAAGGGCTATATATCCCTGGGTTTCATCGTCCAAAGGAATTTTGAGACATAGGCGTCTTATCAGTTCCCCGCGTTGCAGCAGTGTAGGAACTGACAGCTTAATGATTCGGTCAAAACGCGAAGGTCGTTGACTTAACGCCTTATCCAATGTTTCGAGACAATTAGTGGTTGCCACTGTTACAATATTCTTTTTCTCCTCAATTCCATCCAGTACGGATAATAACGAAAGCAGCGCCGAACCGCTGCGGTAGCCGTATTCCATACGATTCTGACCAATGAGGTCTATATCTTCGATGAAAACTACACAGGGACTTAAATCCTGCGCCAGTTCATAAAGCGTAGTGATATATTCATCTTCATCAATGCTATAGGCATTGGTGGTAATACAAGTGATCTCATCTGTTTCGGCCATCAAGGCCTTGCAAATTATAGTTTTACCTGTTCCCGGCTCACCGGCTAGCAGAACACCTCTTTTCAGAGGTATACCGTATTGCTTCCAGCGCTCACTTTGTCTGAGAAAGTCGATTGTATTTGCCTTTATCTCAGTTTTGATCTTAAAATCCAGCACCACACTATCCCAGGATTTTTCTTTAACTGTCAGGAAGTCTATCCCTCCGTTGAACTCTACCTTTTTACCGCGGTAGATGTTCTCCTTCCTAGAGATTTCCATAACTCCACCGATAAACTGAGTCATTTCCTCTTTTTTATTCTCTGGACCCTCAAGTTGAATTAACCCGTGTTTGGCGACATCCACAGTTACGGAGTAACGATCATCATCCTTCTGTATTAGCATTTGGCCGTCGATGAGAAGGTTATATGTTTCTTTGCCGGTATTAACGTTTCTAAATAAGGGTTCCGGCTCACGAAAGCTTAAAGTCGTCAGTATTTTACAATTGTTCCTCTGGATGTATTGATGCAGTGACCAGGTAAGTAAATCTTTGTAGTAGAATGGCAAAAATCCGGTTAAAAATATGCGGCTTTGATTGCCCAGAAAGTCATTTACGGCCGCTTGGTTTTTTTGTTTGAGCTTCTTACCCTGTCTGGCGCTCGAATCTCGCGAGACAAATGGGGCAAACTCCTCATCTTCTTTAATTTCATCAAGGGTATCTGGAGGACTTACTTCGGTAACCATCTCTTCAGCCATCATTCTCTCCTTTATCAATGCATCTAAAGTTTAACAAATGACTGCGACAGCCTATTGTCGTAATTATGTCGTAATATTTAATAATTTGAAGTCTATTCACGCACAACTTTAATAATTCCTTTGACATCATCATCCTGACGGCATACAATGCAGGCAAACCATTGTTAAGGAGGGATCCTATGAATGGCAGGGTTAAAAAAACAGCACGTTTGATGAATATTTGGATTCTTCTTTTAAATAATCCGAACGGTTATACTGCAATAGAACTTGCCAGAAAGTTCGAGGTAAATGAGAGGACTATATACCGGGATTTCACTACATTAGGGGCTGATCTGTCCGTTCCTGTCTATGACGATAACAGACGTTGGAAAATCAATGCAAAGCGGTTCTTACCTCCTATCCGCTTCAGTGTTTCCGAAGCGCTGAATATCTTTCTTACCTCCAGGTTAATGTTAAGTTACTCCCACCGATACGACCCCACAATAGAGGCGACATTCAGCAAATTGAGCTCTGTGCTGCCGGGACCGCTGGCGGAACAAGTACGCAAGACCATGGAGTGGATGCAGAAGCTACCCAAAGATGAAAAGCATCTTGGGATATTGGCCACAGCAGCCGAAGCCTGGGTATCCCAGAGAAAACTGAAAATAGTTTACAGGAATCTGGATGATGATAAAGGGACAGAAAGGATAATAGAACCATACTATATTGAACCGGCGGCAGCCGGCCATGCTAGCTATGTTTTAGGCTACTGTCATCTCAAGAAAGCGCTGCGTATGTTCAAGATAGAACGCATCGAATCTGCCGAGCTTACTGCCGAACTTTATACCATTCCATCTGACTTCGACGCCAACGAATATTTTGGCTCTTCGTGGGGCATTGTTGTGGAAGGTGAAGTAAAAACCGTCAGGCTAGCGATAAAGAACCCTAAAATAATGAGGCTTTTAAGCGAGACTATCTGGCACCCCTCCCAGACATTTGAAAAACTCAAAGATGGCTCGTTGATAATGACTTTGAAGGTCACGGATACTCAGGAGCTTTTTACATGGATACTGAGCTGGGGTGATAAAGTCAGAGTGTTGGAGCCGGAAGGATTACGGAAGGAAATCATAAAAACGGCTAGCGCTATTCAGACTATGTATAGATAGGAATGACCTGCGACACAGGGGTGTCACGAAGATGTGCTATATTTTAGGATTAAGAATCAAATAAAGGGGGGACGATGGTTGATCAGATACAAACCGTGGATAACATGTTATTACCCGTGTTTCATTGGCAACGCAGGTCCAACTACTCATTTGTACAAATCTGGAGTCATTATTACGAAGACCCAAATGAAGATAAATACTCCGTTGCGATAAAAAAGAAGCAGTTTACCGATAGCGATGTCAAACATCTTTTTATATGGAAGAACGGGATGCCTCTTAGTAAACTGAAGGAGAAAAGCTTAAGACAAATACAAGATAAATTGACTTTAATCAATGGTCTAAAAACACATTTCAGTATTGAAGAATTTAAATCACAATTCGAGAACCTATCATCAATCTGGAAGATATTTCTTTTGCACATTATTAATCCAATGAAATACCCTATTTTTGATCAACACGTTTGTCGCGCATACTATTTTATAACTTATAATGAGGCTTGGCTGAATAAGTTAATCCTAATTGAGCCACTGAGTTAATGAGTGAGAGCCACGGTATCACCCCAAACTGAGCCACGGTGTTAATTAGAGAGCCACCCTGCCATAATCTTCGGTAAACTGGATAGATGTGCTGCTATAAAGGCAGCACAAATTATTACAGGGAGGTCATATGATGACCAGTTACCGAGAGATCCTGCGGCTAAATGCGCAGGGAATCAGCCAGCGAAGCATCGCCAAAAGTTGTGGCTGCTCGCGAAACACAGTATCCAGTGTATTAACCCAGGCCCAGCAGAGAAAAATAGAATGGAGTGGCATTCACGATCTAACCGATGGTGATCTACAAAACCTTTTATTCCCCGACAAAATCCAACCATGCTTACGTAAGACTCCGGATTGTGAGTACATTCACAGGGAAATGGCCAAGAACGGGGTGACTCTAAGTCTGTTATGGAACGAATACTGTGAGCTATGCCGACTCAGCAGCGAAATACCTCTCAAGTACACACAATATTGCAATTATTACAGGAAGTTCGCGGTTACCACCCAGGCCACCATGCACATCAATCGTAAGCCGGGAGAGCAGACTGAAGTAGATTGGGCCGGTCAAACCGCTACCATCATTGATAGAGATAGCGGGGAAACGATCAATGCTTATATCTTTGTAGCGGTCTTGTCCAGCAGCCAGTATGCTTACGTAGAGGCCTTTTTCGGACAAGATCAGGAATGCTGGATAGCGGCCCATGTTAACGCATTTCGGTTCTTTGGCGGGGTTACCAGAATCCTTACTCCTGATAATCTTAAAACAGGAGTCAATCAGGGATCATGGTATACCCCTGTCATCAATAAAACCTATCATGAGATGGCTGAACATTACGGAACAGCAGTCATCCCTGCCCGTGTCAGAAAACCTAAAGATAAGCCCAATGCCGAGGGCTCAGTCGGAGTAATTTCGACCTGGATTCTGGCCGCTTTACGCAACCAGCAGTTCTTTTCTTTGCCTGAACTAAACGAGGCCATATTGGATAAGCTGGGCACCTTTAACAGCAAACCCTTTCAAAAGAAAACCGGCAGCAGGCTGAGCGTCTTCCTGGCAGAAGAAAAGTGTGCATTGCAGCCATTGCCGGTCTCTTTATACGAGTTAGCGTTCTGGAAAATCGCCACCGTACAATTCAATTATCATATAACCGTCGATAAGATGCATTATAGCGTCCCGTACGAATATATCAAGCATCAGGTGGACGTCCGCATCACTCGCCGGGTTATCGAGGTATTTTTCAACAATCACCGCATTTGTTCACACTCCAGACTATATGGACTGGAGGGTCAGTACAGCACAGTCACAGAGCATATGCCGGATAATCACCAGCAATATACACAATGGAATGGCGAACGGTTTATCTCATGGGCTGCAAGTGTCGGCCCGCACACTGTCATCGCCATCAAAGCTATTCTGACTTCTCACAAGATTGAGCAACAGGGTTACCGGGGTTGTATGGCCCTCCTTAAACTGGCTGACCGCTATTCGGTGACCCGGCTCGAAACTGCTTGTGCCAGGGCTTTAAACTATACTCCCAGTCCCGGCTATAAAAATATCAGTACGATTCTCAAATCGGGTCAAGATAAGCTCAGTAAACCAGAAATGGAGAGGCCACCTGACGGGAAAGCGGACAAGCATGGATTTACCAGAGGCGCCGATTACTACGGAGAGCAATCATTATGATCGATCAAACGACTATAGGTAAACTCCATGAGATGAAGCTTAATTCAATGGCTGAAGCGTTCAGGAATCAAATACAGGACCAGGCTTTGGCCGGACTGACTTTTGAAGAAAGGTTCGGTCTTATAGTGGATGTAGAATGGGCCAAACGCAAGAATAACCGCCTGGCAAGATTGATCCACAATGCCTGTCTAACTGAAACCAATGCTTGTATTGAAAATATTGAGTACTCTGCTGACCGGAAAATCGACAAAACTCAAATAACCCGCCTGGCTACCTGCAATTATCTCCATGAAAAACACAATATAATCATCCTGGGTGCCTCCGGTGCCGGGAAATCATATATGGCTTGTGCTTTCGGGGTGGCGGCTTGCCGCAACTTCTTCGCGGCAAAATACATTCGCCTGCCGGAGTTACTGAATGATCTGGCTGTGGCTCGCGGGGAAGGCATCTACAAAAAAGTAATCAACGAGTATAAGAAGATCAGTCTGCTCATCCTTGATGAATGGTTGTTAATACCGTTATCATCACTGGAAGCCCGAGACTTACTGGAAATAGTGGAAGCCAGGCATAAACGTGCCTCTACTATTTTTGTTTCTCAATTTGCGCCTCAAGGTTGGCACAGCAAAATCGGCGAAGAACCTTTAGCTGACGCTATCCTGGATCGTATCGTGCATGATTCATACACAATCTTCATTGAAGGAAAAGATTCGATGCGCAAGAAAAAAGGGATCAAAGCCTGACAAAGTAGTTACCGAGCTGAGCCATCAGGATATGAATCCTGGTGGCTCTGCCCACTAACATAGTGGCTCATTTTTATTAACATGGTGGCTCAGTGTATATTAACCAGGCGGCTCCGCCGCACTGAAATATCCAGCTTGGCATATACCAATTACTAGCAAAGACAAAGAGGAAATATATTTCATTCAATACATTGATTTCTTTAACATATTAGCAGAAGGCATTGGAATGTCAAATACCATAACAGAGAGAAAAAAGGTTGATGAGGCATTGTGGGAATTTGGGAAATATTTGAAGACTCCATATGGCAATAAAATGTCATGTACTCATTTAAAAGAGGTGTTTAGAAGAGGAATTGAAGGCTAAAAACGGAAAATACTCCTATTAGGGTATTGGCGTTGAAGGGAAGTTAAAACCGTAAAGCTTAAATTTGAGAATCCTAAAATAATGCGTCTTATGAACCGAGACTTTCTGGCACCTCTCCCACACTTTAGAAAAACAGAAAGAATGAAGGAGCTTAGAGATGGGACCCAAAAACGACCCTGAAGAGGGCGCTGCAAAAAGAGCTGCAAAAAGAGTTTTAGAAAATGCAATAAAAACTCGGGAAGTGACGAAATTAGCTATACAACATTACTCTATAACTCATGATAAGCGTTGGCAAATAGTCATGTTTCTAGGTTTAAATCGTCAAGAAGGAAATGGAATCGTTGATATGCTGGCAATACGAAAAAATACCAAAAACAAG
>Ga0209083_1003931_pt1 | contig 11881 bp, 9 predicted proteins | sample AM7aDNAmetaG_FD_184132 | JGI IMG/M metagenome (GOLD analysis project Ga0209083, IMG submission 184132) | Freshwater microbial communities from Finland to study Microbial Dark Matter (Phase II) - AM7a DNA metaG (SPAdes) (version 3) | ecosystem: Environmental > Aquatic > Freshwater > Lake ...
TCTCTCGGTGGACGATCTCCGCGACGCCGCCCAGAAGAGCCCCGTGTCGTACGACCGCGAGGACTCGCACTACGACACCATCTCGGCGTTCATCAAGTCCATGCGCGGCAGCGACCCGGACGCGGCCGTCTACTACATGGCCTCGATGCTGGCCGGCGGCGAGGACCCCAAGTTCATCGCGCGTCGCATGATCGTGTTCTCCAGCGAAGATGTAGGCAACGCCGACCCGCAGGCGCTGCAGGTGGCGATCGCCGCCTCGCGCGCGGTCGAGTTTGTGGGCTTGCCCGAGTGCCGTATCAACCTTAGCCAGGCGGCGACGTACCTCGCCCTCGCGCCCAAGAGCAACGCCGCGTACAAGGCCGTGGACGCGGCGCTCGACGACGTGAAGCGCGAGGGCAACCAGCCGCCGCCGCCGCATCTGCGTGACGCGAGCTACCGGGGGGCGAAGAAGCTCGGCCACGGCGTCGGCTACCAGTATCCTCACGGCTACGGCGGCTGGGTCGAGCAACAGTATCTGCCCGAGAAGCTCTCAGGCCGCCGCTACTACGTGCCGATACGCGGGGTGGAGCGCGAGATGGCGGCCCGCCTCGAAGAAGACAAGCGGCGGGCCGCGGCCGGGGAGGCGGACCAGGTGGACCAGGTGAAGACGGATGGGTAAGGCCTACATCGTCGTTCTGGCTTTTCTTGTCGTGGCGCTCATCGCCTTGGCCGTGGTGTGGTGGTACGCGCGGCACGTCAAAGAGGATCTCGACGAGTCGTCGCGCATCGTCTCGGGCGCCCGCGGCGTCATCGACCTGACGCCGGCCAGCATGGAGCAGCTCCGCAAGCTGAGCTCGGAGCCTATCCTCATCAAACAGTCCGAGGAGGGTGTGCGCGTGCAGATCGAGCACCGGCCGATGATGCCCCTCATGGCCTTTCTCGGGAAGGACGTGAGCGCGGCGCTCGGCGAGACGTCGGCCGCGGTGACCGAGCGCTACGGCGTCAAATGGGTGGTCCTGGTGAGCGTCGGGGAGGACGACTGCGTCACGGTCCAGCGGCTGGCGTGACCCCTGAATGCGGGCTGGGATTGCACCAGACCGTTTGCAGGGCTGTACACTGGTAAAGTCCAAGCTCAATTCTTCCGAAGTACACACTGCCGGCTCCGCGCGCCCGTGTGGCTGGCGAGACGCTGGGCACCGGTCAAGGAGGCAGCGATGAAGCGGCTCATGAAGATCCTGCTCGGGCTCTCTATCGGGGCGGCGGTCGCCGTGCTGTTCGCCCCCAAGAGCGGCCGCGAGCTGCGAGAACAACTGATCGGCGGCGCCACCGGGAAGCTTCTTCCGGCGGCGCCCGTCGAGTTTCCCGAGCCTGAGGGCGAGCGCCTGTGGGACGCCGGCGCGGCCACGGCCGTGGCGGAACCGCCACTGGTCGAGCCGGCGATCGTCGAGCCGGCCCTTGAAGAATCAGTGCTCGTCGAAGAAGCGGCCGTCATCGAGGAAGTCGTCGTAGTAGAAGCCGACATCGAAGAAATCGTCGTCGACGAAGCCGTTGCCGTGGGCGAGACCGTCGTCGAGGACGCGGCCGTCGTGTTTGAGCAGGAAGCGGTCGAAGCGGTCGCCGCGGCCGAGCCCGAGATCGCCGTAGAGGCGACGTCCGAGGATCTGCGGGCGCGCATCGAGGAGACGCGCGCGGCCGTCGAGACCGACATCGCCCAGCCGTTCGCCCCGGTGGTCGCAGACATGGCTGCTGAAGCGGCTGTTGCGGCGGAGACCTCAACTGAAGAAGCTCCGCCGGCGGAGACCCCCGCCGATGAAGCCGTCATCGTGCAGGAACCTGCGGCCGAAGGGGCCGTGGTGGTGGAGCCGATGGTGGAGGGTCCCGTGTACCAGGAGCCCGTTGCCGTGCCCGAGCCCGAAGTGGAGGTGGAGGCGCCGCCGGAAGCGCCGCGCGCCTGGGAGATCTCGTACGGCGAGGAAGAGCCGCCGGCTGCGCAGCAGCCGCAGGCCGAAGCGCCCTTCGCCGAAGAGCCAGTCGCCGCAGAGCCGGTGGTCGCTCAGGCGGCGTCCGAAGAGCCGGTCATCGAGGAAGCGCGGGTAGTGGAGACGGCGCCGGTGGTTGAGTCGCCGGTGCTGGAAGCGCCGGTCGCCGAGGCTGCGAGCGCACAGGTCGCCGACCTGACGCCCGAGCCTGCCCAAGCCGTGGTCGAAGAAGCTCCGGCCGAGGCCGTGGCCGAAGAAGTGCCGGCTGAGCCGGTTGTTGAGGAGATCCCGGCTGAGGCTGTGATGGTCGAGGAAGCCCCGGTCGCAGAGGCTTTGGCTCACCAACCGTCGCCATCCGCGCCCGTAGCCGAGGCTCCCGCCGTCGAAAGGACAGTCATCGAGCAGCCTGAGGCTCGCGGTGATGGCACCATCGATCAGGCCGAGATGCGTCGCCGGATCGAAGAGACGCGCGCCCGTCTCAAGGCCAAGGCGTTCGACGCCATGATGAGCGGCGAGTCGGCCCTGCTGGGGCGCGACAGCGGCGAGAAGCCGGTGCCCAAGGGCGACGACCTCAAGCTGGACGGCGAGCTCGAGAGCACCATCGACGAGTCGCTGTCGCAGGAAGAGTACTGAGCCGCGGGGCTGCGCAGATCCGCTGACGACGGGGGCGGGCGCCGCAGGGCGCCCGCCCCCGTCGTCAGCGGGCGTCACCGCTTCTCAGGCCGCCGCGGCGGCCTCTTGCGCTGCCGGCCCGCCTTGCGTAGCGCGCGCGGTGACTCCAGCCCGAGACCCGTCGCCCACTCCTCGTCGCTCATGCGGTTCGGGTTTCGCCGGTCGACGGCCGGCCAGGTGAGCGCGCCCGGCGCCAGCCCGCGCTCGTGCATGGTGTGCGCCAGAATCCCGGCGGTGGAGAGGAACAGCACGCCCAGTAGCACCCCCGACGCGGGGATCGTGCGGTTCTCGAGCAGCAGGAAGAAGTACCACCAGACCTTCGCACCGATCCCGAGCAGCGCCGCGTAGTAGACGAGCACGACCGGGATCATGACCAGCCCCGCGTAGGCCGGCAGGATCGAACGCGCCCACCCACCGGGCTTCGCCAGGGGCCAGATGACGGCGGCGGGGAGCACCAGCAGCACAGCGTAGGGGTCGCTGAGCATCGCGAGAACGGCGACCAGCACAAGGAAGCCGTGGGCGATGAAGATCGTCGCCCGCGGGTCGATGGCCATGCGCCTCTCGAGGCGTCTGCCGACGGCCACCGCGTAGCCGTAGGCGAGGACGAGCAAGGCGACGAGGATCACCACGCGCAGATAGCGCGGGTTGCCGGCGACGTGGGACCCGGGTGGGATGACGGCGCCCGGGCTGCGGGGAAGCTGACCCAGCAGATTGGCCAGATAGATGATGGCGAGCAAGGCGAGCCACGGCGCCAAGTGGAGCGCCGAGCGCACCAGCGCGGGGCGGAGATTGACGCGCGCCCGCCGGCAGTGCGCGAACAGGTCGACGGTCACGCCTGCCAGAGGCAGCAGAAACGCAGCCAGGATGAGGGCGAGGGCGCCGCCGGGCAACGTGCGGCTGCGCGTGAGGAAGATCGTGCCGCCGCTGCGAGCCCCCGGGCTCGTCGTGCCGTCGATCGCCATGATCATCGCCTGCACCGTGCTGCCGACCTTGGTGAGCGTCACGGTGGAGATGTTGTCGAGGGTGTCGTTCTGCGGCGGCACCCGGGCGCCCGCCGCCGTGATGGTGATGCCCGGCACGCCGCGCGCGACAAAGGGCCCCTGGCTGCCCGAGCTCGTGGGCACGGCCAGGCGCAGCACCTGGGCAGGCACCGTGGGCAGGAGCGCCTCCAGGTTGGCGTTGACGCGCGCCGCGGGGGCAGTGAGCAGCCAGAGCCAGGGCGGGGCGACCTTGGCCGCCGGGCTCCAGCCGTCGAGGCCGATGCCCGTGGGATCGCGCGTGGCCACCTCGCGAAGCGCGATCACCGCGTACAGGTCGTCGATCTGGTGATCCTGCGTGAAGCGCCGCGCCCCCAGCGCGCCGTAGGCGTCGCCGCTGGTGCACAGGAAGATGATCGAGTGGTCGTGCGCGGTCACCGTGAACGAATGCGCCAGCTCGAGCAGCGCGGCGACCCCGGAAGCGTTGTCGTTGGCGCCCTGCGTGGCCACGGGGGGGGCGTCGCGATTGGCGATCACGAGAATCGTGCCCGCGGCGTCGCCCCGGGAGAGCGCCCAGATGTTCTGCAGCGCCACGTCCTTGCCATTGATCGTCGCCGCGAAGCTGTCGATGTGCGTCTCGAGGCCCGTCTGCTTGAACTGCTGGACGACCCACAGGGCCAGCCGGTTGTCGGGGTCGGTACCGGCCACGCGCTGGGGGTAGTCGGTGACGATGGTGCGCAGATCGGCGGCTGCCTGCTCGCCGTCGAACGACACCGGTTCGAGGCTGAGCTTGGGGGTGTCCGGTCTGCCCAGCGTGAAGAATGAGATCACGACGAGGATGAGCGTGACGACCCAAGCGGCTCGATACACCTTGAGGTTGGGCAGGGCGCACCTCCTTGGGCGTGCGGGCATCCTATCAGACAGCGGGTAAGATGGACCCATGAGCAGCCCCACCCGCATCCTCGTGGTCGAGGACGAGGCACGCATCGCCGAGGTCGTGCAGAGCTATCTGGAGCGCGAGGGGCACATGGTGGTACGGGCGGCGACGGGCGAGGACGCGCTCGCCGACTTCGCCCGTCGCCGTCCGGACCTTGTCGTACTCGATCTCGGGCTTCCCGGCATGCCCGGGGAGGACGTGTGCCGGCGCATCCGCGCCGCCTCCGACGTGCCCATCATCATGCTCACCGCCAAGGACGGCGAGGAGGATCTGGTGAAGGGCCTGCAGCTCGGCGCCGACGACTACCTCACCAAGCCGTTCAGCCCGCGCGAGCTCACGGCGCGCGTGCGCGCTCTGCTGCGCCGGGCGCGCGGCGGTGACGAGCCTCAGGCCGACGTGCTGGAGCGCGCCGGCGGGCGGCTGGTCGTCGACAGTGCCCGTCGGCGCGCCACCCTGGACGGCGCGCCCGTCGATCTCACGGAGTCCGAGTTTCGGCTGCTGCAGACGCTTGCCCGCTTCCCCGGGCGCGTGTACACGCGCTTTGAGCTCGTCGACAAGGTGCAGGGCTACCAGTACGAGGGGTACGAGCGCACCATCGACGCGCACGTCAAGAACCTGCGCCGCAAGCTGGGCGAAGACGCGCGTGCGCCGCGGCTCGTCCTCACGGTCTACGGCCGCGGCTACGCCTTCGCCGAGGAGCAGCCGTGAAGCGCGGGCTGCGGCTGCGCCTGGCGCTGACGCACGCGCTCGTCGCGCTGCTCGCCATCGTCGTGGTTGCCGCGATCGTGTTCGTGGCGGGCGGTCGCCGCTTCGACAGCTACCTGAGCCAGGTACAGCACTCCCGCAACCAGGCGGTCGTGAGCGCCCTCACCCAGACCTACAAGGCCCCCGACGGCTGGGACGCCGCGGCGGTCTACACGCTCAGCCAGATCGCCCTTCTCAACAACGTCGATGTCGCCGTGTACTCACCCGAAGGGCAGCTGCTTTTCACCGTGCAGGGCCGGCACATGGGCATGATGGGCGGCAGCATGATGGGTAGCGGCAACGGCAACGGCATGATGGGCGGCGGCGCGTCCACCGCCACGCCTTCCCCGCAGACCACCGCGCTGAGCCGCGACCAGTTTGAGGTGCAGGCCTACCCGCTGGTTGTCGCCGGCAAAGACGTCGGCACGGCGGAGGTCTACGCGCCGCGCAATGCGCGAGCCGCCGCCGAGTCCGCGTACCAGACGGCGCTCACCCACAATCTGGTCATCGCGGGGCTCGTGGCGGCCGCGCTCGCCTTTCTCATCAGCCTGTTCGTCAGCCGGCGGATCACCGGGCCTCTTGAGGAGCTCACGGATGCGGCCGAGGACGTTTCTGCCGGCAACTTCGACGTGCGGGTCGCGCCGCGCGCCAACGACGAGGTGGGCGCGCTGGCCGCCGCCTTCAACGCCATGGCCGACCGCCTGGCGCGCGACGAGCAGTGGCGTCGCGACATGACCGCCGACCTATCGCATGAGCTGCGCACGCCGCTGGCGACCATCCAGTCGCGCATCGAGGCCCTCGAGGACGGCGTGCTGCCGGCTACGCCAGAAAACCTGCGCGTGATCGGCGCCGAGGTCGAGCGCCTGGGGCGCCTGCTCGGCGCGCTCCGCAGCCTCAATGAGCTGGAGAGCGAAGACGTGAGCGTGGAGCATGACAGGCTCGACCTGGCCGCCGTGGGGGGCGACGCCATCGCCCATGCCGAGACTGCCTACGCGGCGAAGGGGGTGACGCTCGACGGCGACCTTGCCTCGGTCGCGGTCAAGGGCGACCGCGACCGTTTGCTGCAGGTCGCCGCCAACCTGCTCGACAACGCCCTCAAGTTCACGCCGCAGGGAGGCCGCGTGGTGCTGACCGTCGCCTCCGGCGGCGGCCCGGCAGGCGCGGCCCCGCCCGGCGGCGTCGTGAGCGGACTGCCCTCGCCCAGAGACGCCTGGGCCACGCTCACGGTCGCCGACAACGGCCCGGGCATCGACCCCATCGACCTGCCCTTCATCTTCGACCGGTTCTATCGTTCGCGGGCGGCGCGGGGCACGCAGGGCGTCGGCCTCGGTCTCGCCATCGCCCGAGGGCTCGTTGAGGCTCAGGGCGGCGTCATCGAGGCCACCGACGGGCGCGAGGGCGGCGCCGTGTTCACGGTGCGGCTGCCGGCGGTCGGCTGACACGTGCGTGAGATCCTGGACGCCGCGCTCGGCCTGCTCGAGAAGGGCGAACCGTTCGCCCTCGTCACGCTCGTGGCGCAGCAAGGTTCGACGCCGCGGGCCGCGGGCGCGCAGATGCTTGTACGGGGGGACGGCTCCATCGCCGGGACCATCGGCGGCGGCTTGCTCGAAGCGACGACAATGCGGGAGGCGGCGAAGGCCATCTCCGGCGGGCGCTCGCACGTGACCACCGTGGAGCTTACGGGGCAGTCGGTCTCAGGGCCGGCCATGATCTGCGGGGGCCACGCGGCCGTGCTCGTGGCCTACGTGGCAGCCGGCGACCCCGGCCTGCGAGCGCTTCTGGACGAGCTTGCGCAGGCGCGCGATGACGCGCGCGCGGCGTGGCTCTACACGTTCTTCGCCGCTGAGCCAGGCCCTACCGAAGTCCGCTACTGCGTGTTGCGGGACGGCGCCGAGCCCGTGGGTGAGCTGCCGTGCGCGCCGGCGGAGCTGCGCGCGCTGGCCGGTAAGATCGCCGTGCACGGCTCGGCGCAGCTTCCCGACGGGAGGTCGGTGTCCGTCGAGGCGCTGCTGCCGCCGACGACGGCCGTGATCTGCGGCGCCGGGCACGTCGCCCGGGCGCTGGCGCCGGTGGCCGCTGCCGTCGGCTTCGAGGTCGTGGTCCTCGACGACCGTCCCGAGTTCGCCGCCGCGGAGCGCTTTCCGGACGCCTCGCGTGTGGTTCTCCTCGGAAGCTTCGCCGGCGCCTTGGCGGGACTCGAGCTCACCTCTCGCAGCTTTATCGTTGTCGTCACGCGCGGGCACGCCCACGATTTCTCGGTGCTGGAACAGGCCCTGCGCACGCCGGCGGGCTACATCGGCCTCATGGGCAGCTCTTCCAAGCGCGAGAAGATCTTCAAGGCTCTCTCAGCCAACGGGTTCTCTGCCGCCGACCTGGACCGGATCTTCTCGCCGATCGGCATCGCCATCGCCGCGGAGACCCCGGCGGAGCTGGCCGTCAGCATCACCGCCGAGCTCATCAGCGTGCGGGCGGCGATGGCGGGGTGAAGGCCGCCGCCCTGCGTGCGGTCATCCTGGCGGCGGGGCTGTCGTCACGCATGCGGGAGCTCAAGCCTTTGCTCCCGCTGGACGGCGTGCCGGCTGTCCTCAGGGTCGTGGGCGCCTACCGCGACGTGGGGCTCGAGGTCGTCGTCGTTCTCGGCTTCGGCGCCGAGCGCGTCGCTCCGCTGCTGGAGGAAGACCGCGTGCCGTTCGTGGTCAACCAGGACCACGAGGACGGCATGTACTCGTCGGTGCGCTGCGGGGTGCGGGCGCTGCCGGCGGACGTTTTGGCTTTCTTCGTGCATCCCGTGGACTGCGCACTCGTCCGCGGCGAGACGCTCGGGCTGCTGGCCCGCGGCGCGAGCGCGTCCGTCACGGGCGTCGTCTATCCCGTACACGGCGCCCTGCGCGGGCATCCGCCGCTGGTGCCCGCGACGCTGCGCGATGAGATCCTTGCGGCAGAGCCGAAGGGCGGCCTCAAGGATCTGCTCGCGGGGTTTGAGGCCGGGGCTCGCGAAGTGCCGGTCGACGACCCCAACGTTGTGCTCGACATGGACGACGCGGCGGCCTACGAACGTCTTGCCGGGCTGGCCGCCCGCGAGCGCGTGCCGGCGTCGGCGGCGTGCCGCGAGCTGCTCGCGCGTCTCGGCACGCCGGCGCCCCTGGTCGCCCACGCGGCGGCGGTCGCAGGCGTCGCGCACCGGCTGGGCACGGCGCTGCGGACCGCCGGCGTATGCCTCGACCTGAAGCTGCTCGCGGCGGCGAGCCTCCTCCACGACGTCGCCCGCGCGGAAGCCTCTCACGCCGAGGCGGGTGCCGCCGTGCTCGACGCGGAGGGCTACCCGCGCGTCGCCGCCGTGGCGCGCTCTCACATGAAGCTGCCGGGACCGCCGGCGGACGTGCCCGGCGAGCGCGAGGTGCTGTATCTCGCCGACAAGCTGACGGCCGGCAGCCGGACGGTCGGCCTCGACGGCAAACGCGAGCGCGCCGCAGCCCTGTTCGCGGGTGACCGCGGGGCGCAGGACGCGGCCCGCACGCGGCTCGATGTCGCCGGCGTCATCGCCGCCCGCATCGAGTCGCTGACGGGCCGGCCGCTCGCTGCCATCCTCGGCGGCCGCGGCCCGGCGGAGGGCGCGAGCGCGCCCGGCGCGGCGCGGTGACCGAGCGGTCGCAGATCAAGGCGCTGGTGGCCTGCGACCTGGACGGCACCCTGCTGGCCGCGGGCGGATCACCGGCGCCCGGGATCGCCGCCGCGCTCGCCGATCTCGCCGCGCGCGGCGCGCGGCTGGTCGTCTGCACCGGGCGTCCTCTCTACGGCGCGGAGAAGGCTGTCGCCGTCCTCCGCGCGGACCCCGTCGCCTACGTGTGCTACCACGGGGCGCTGGTGGTCGACGCGGCCACCGGCGAGCGCCTGAGGCATCTGACGATCCCCGCCGATGCAGCCACCGGGATCGTCGACGAGGCGCGCGAGCGCGGCCTGTCGGCGACGGTGTACGACGGTGACGAGCGCCGCGACCTCGCGCCGGCCGCCGGCGGCGCGGCGCTCGATCTCCGCGCCCTCGCCGGCATCACCCGCATCGTGCTGAGCGGTCCCCCGGCTCTCGTAGCGGAGTCGTTCCCGGGACTCGGCGCCACGTGGGGTTCCGGCCTTCGCCTGGAGCAGGCCGGCGACGGGATCGTCGACGTCCTTCACGGCGGCGCGGACAAGGGCGACGCCCTCAGGCTGGTGGCCGCGCACCTCGGCGTGCCCGGGGCGCTGATCGTGGCCTGTGGAGACGCCGCTGCCGACGAGAGCCTGCTGCTGGCGGCCGCGGTCCGCATGGCCGTCGGCGATGCTCCTGTCTCGCTGCGAGCTGCTGCCCAGCTCGTCGTGAGCCAGGCCGGCCTCGCCGAAGCGCTGCGCCGCGCGGCCGAGTCGTGGGGCTGACGCGCGGCGAAGTGCGCGGCGACCACGCGGGCCGCGCACGACTGACCGACGCGCGAAGGGCGGCGGGGCTATTGCCCCGCCGCCCTTCGTCACTCTTGAGTCTGTCACCTCGCACGCAGGGTGACGTTCGAGCCGGCCGCCGGTCAGTCTACTTTCGGCAGCCGCGCGATCGACGCGGCGATCGCCTCCTCGGGATGGTCGTAGTCTTCAAGCTTGCCGCTGAGGTAGGCGTCGTAGGCGCCGAGGTCGAGGAAGCCGTGGCCGGTGAGGTTGAACAGGATGTTTCTGCTCTCCCCGGCCTCCTTGGCTTCAAGGGCCTCGTCGATGGCGACGCGGATCGCGTGCGCGCTCTCGGGCGCCGGCACGATGCCCTCCGTCTGGACGAAGAGTTGCGCCGCCGCGAAGACCTTCGTCTGCGGCACCGCCACGGCTTCCATCAAGCCCAGGTTGTACACGTGGCTGATGAGCGGCGCCATGGCATGGTACCGGAGGCCGCCGGCGTGGATGCCGGCCGGCATGAAGTCGTGGCCCAGCGAGTACATCTTGAACAGCGGCGTGCTTTGCGCTTCGTCGCCGAAGTCGTAGACGAACTTGCCCTTGGTGAGCGTGGGGCACGCGGTCGGCTCGACGGCCAGCAGGCGCGTGTTCGTCTTGCCGGCGAGGTTCTCGCGGAGGAAGGGGAAAGCGATGCCGCCGAAGCTGGAGCCGCCGCCGACGCAGCCGACCACGACGTCGGGATAGGCGCCGGCGTCCTGACACTGCAGGAGCGCCTCCTCGCCGATGATCGTCTGGTGCAGCAGCACGTGGTTGGTGACGCTGCCCAGCGCGTACTTGGAGCCGGGGTGGGTGACGGCGTCTTCAACTGCCTCGCTGATTGCGATGCCGAGGCTGCCGAGCGACTCCGAGTCCTCGGCCAGCACGGAGCGCCCGGCGTTGGTCTGGTCGCTCGGGCTGGGAATGACGTTGGCGCCCCACAGCTCCATCATGCTGCGCCGGTAGGGCTTCTGGTGATAGCTGACCTTGACCATGTAGACCATGCACTCGAGGTCGAACATCTGGCAGGCCATGGCGAGGGCGCAGCCCCACTGGCCGGCGCCGGTCTCGGTGGCGAGGCGCTTGGTGCCGTCGAGCTTGTTGTAGTAGGCCTGCGCGACGGCCGTGTTGCTCTTGTGCGAGCCGGCCGGGCTGACGCCCTCGTACTTGAAGAAGATCTTGGCGGGCGTATCGAGCGCCTTCTCGAGGCCCGTGGCGCGGATCAGCGGCGACGGCCTCCACATGCGGTAGATCTGGTGGACCTCTTCGGGGATCTCGATGTAGCGCTCGGCCGAGACCTCCTGGGCGATGATGCTGGGCGGGAAGATCGGCGCCAGATCGTCGGGGCCGGCCGGCTGCAGGGTCGCCGGGTTGAGCGGCGGGGCCGGGGGCGTGGGCAGGTCGGCGACGATGTTGTACCAGGCCTTGGGGATCCTCTCCTCGTCAAGGACGAACTTCTTCTTGTACTCGCTCATGACCTACCTCCTCTCGAAACACGATAGCGGTGCGGATGCACGTCGGGTGACTCCCTGAATGGGGGACGGGTAAACCACGGTGGTGTGGTCGGGGGTGCGGGCGTCGCCCGCGCGGGATGTCGAGGATGGGCGCGCTACGCGCGCCAGGCCCAGCGACGCCGGGAGCGCGAGGTGCTGCTGCGGCTGATGTCGTGGGTCGTCATCGTGGGCGGGATTCTACCACGGGATGCAAGCGCGGGCGCAAGTCGCGTTTCGGCGTGCCTCGCCCGGTGCGTTCGGCCCTCATGCGCGGGTCGTTTCCACAGTAGACTAGCCGCGGTACGAAAACGGCCGCCGACAGGAGGCGCAGATGAAGGGCTATGGCCCCGCCGACCCATTGCAGACGCCGCGCTTCGCGGGCATTTCCACGTTTCTGCGTCTGCCCCACATGATCCACCTGGACGGCGTCGACGTGGCATTCGTGGGCCTGCCCTTCGACACCGGCGTGAGCTTTCGCGCCGGGGCGCGCTTCGGGCCCAAGGCCATCCGCGAGGGGTCGCTTTCGATCCGCCCCGACTACAACATGGCCCAGCGCGTGACGGTGTTCGAACGCCTCTCGGCGATCGACTACGGCGATGCCCCCGTGGTGCCCGGCTTCACCGACCGCTCCTACGACAAGATGGCGATGGTTTTGCGCGC
>Ga0209083_1003937_pt1 | contig 11871 bp, 16 predicted proteins | sample AM7aDNAmetaG_FD_184132 | JGI IMG/M metagenome (GOLD analysis project Ga0209083, IMG submission 184132) | Freshwater microbial communities from Finland to study Microbial Dark Matter (Phase II) - AM7a DNA metaG (SPAdes) (version 3) | ecosystem: Environmental > Aquatic > Freshwater > Lake ...
GACAAGGTGAAATATAATGTTCTGGACACTGCAACCTTCACAGGCTCAATCACATCAGTCCTCGCAATCACCGGAGCGAACGTTCTCGTCGAGGTTGTGCTGAAGTCCGGCGGAACTCCGACGACTATTTTCTCGGGGACTACTGACTTCGTCGCAAACACTCCAAAGGCACTCTCTACAATCGCCGGACACGCGTTGACGTGGACTATGCCGGACGGGAATGAATACATTGTGAGACTCAAGGTCTCAGGCGGATTTCCGGCTGTAGACAATCCGACGTTCGTCGACAATATAATCGAGGTCGGAATTGCCGGAGTCGTCGCTTCAAGCGGTTCTAATTTATTTATAGTCAACGGAGAATGAAATGACAGGCGACGGAAACTACATATCAATCGCGGAAATCAGCGCGGATTTTCCTCTGACAGATAAAATCTCGAAGGCTTCATTTCCTACTACTGCAATCTCTCTTGTCATAAAGGAAGCGGAGAACGCAGTCGAGGGAAAGTTGATTCCTCTCGGTTATGCGAGAGCAGACCTGTCAAACGCGCCTGTAATAAAATCTCTCTGTTTCCTCTATTGCAGGTATGGAGTCATTAGAGATATTTTTACGAACATCAGTCCGTCGGAGTCAGACGTCGAAGCCTACCAGAAATGGTTAGATCAATTTACTGCAAAAGTAAAAGACATTGTCGACCCGAACTCAGTCAATCAATTGACGGACGCGAACGGAAACATTATTCCAAAGACAAACAAAGACCGGAGATTCATTGTCGAATCTACTACGAAGGAAGCGAAACGTATTATCACTACGGACAATGATACAACGTGGAATATAGACGACTCGAACTCCGCGCCTGAAGTCGTCGGGAATCGCTGAAATGCCTTTGAAAATATCTATCACGTTAGACAAAAAGCAACGCGCTCAAATGGTCGCGAGGGTTCGCGAGTTGAAAACTGCTATGTATGAAACAAAAACACCTATGTCAAAGGTCGCGACTATTCTATATCAATCAGTAATGAAAAACTTCTCAGAGGAAGGGAGCGAAAAAGGAAAATGGACTCCGCTCTCTCCGATTACTACCGGAAAGAGAAGGCAGAGGGAAGGAGCGAGTCGCAGGGTTTCGAAACTCGTTCACGTCACAGGAAAGTCGGCTTCGTCCTTCAAGCATAGGATTCTCCAAGATACCGGATTTATGAAATCAATGATTTCGACTCATTTCGATAATTCGTCAGCAGAAGTCGGTCTCTATGGTGAAATGGCAAAACTCGGAATGGTTCACCAGAAGGGAACAAAGAGGGCGGGGGTGAGTCATAATGTTCGGATTCCGGCGCGTCCCTTCATTACTCTCCGACCGGAATATCGTCAGAGAATAGTCAACGTCATTAGTCAATGGTTAAAGCCTAAGCAGGGAGCGACTCAGTGAGTTCTCATACTCTCAACATATTCAAAGCAGTCAAGACGATTCTCGAAGCCTCAAAAGCGAATCCGTCGGGGACTCTGCACTATATCAAAAATATCTACGAGGGGTGGCGGAATCGTGAGGATATTGGGACGTTCCCTGTAATTATAATCGAGCCGAATCACGAGCCGGAGGGTCGGCATACTATCCCGAATATGATTCGTTCCGTTTTTGAAATCACAATCGTTCCATTTATGGAAGTTTACAATCCGAACAATCAAATCACCGGAGACAATGGAGCGAAAGGAATTATGGACTTGACTACTGATATTAAAAATGTTTTAAGTGTAGACAAGAGCCTCGCAGGGACAGCGCTCAAATTAGAGTTTCCAACTTGCGACTATTATTTCGAAAACTTTCCTTATAGATACGCGGAGTTGTCCCTGCAAGTTGAATATATTTCACAAGATACTCAAAGATAAACGGAGGTAATTATGCCATACGCAATAGAGCAAAAATGGATAGGTCTCGCGAAAGAAATGCACAGAGGGGTCGCAGTAACTCCGCCGACCAAATATATCGCGGTCGCGCCTGACTCCGAAGCGGACTACAAGGAAAATCTAATCGACGACGAGAACGTCCGCGGACTGCTTGAAGCAAAGTTTCCGCCTTCCGCCGGAATCAAAGAAGGCTCTCTCAAACTCTCCGGAATAAATGTTCAGTCAGATAATATCGGAGAAATCCTCAATTCTCTACTCGGCGCGTGTTCTACGACCTCTCCGACAACCGGAGTCTATGACCACGTATTCACAAGGGACTCGAACTTGATTCAAATGCCCTCATATTCAGTCTCAATCAATCGCGGACTGAACGCGAAGGTCTACAATCTCGGAGTCGTCAAGTCTCTCGCATTGTCCGGCTCAGTCGACGGGAAACTTAATGCGGACGTTGATTTCCTATTCCAAACGGAAGCCTCATATCCGACTCCGCCTACTCCGACGTGGGTGAATCCGACTCCGTTTATGTTCTACAATACGACTTTCAAGATTGCAGGGGTTTCGTCTCTGGTCGTGAAGGATTGGACTCTGAACGTCGACAATCAGTCATTCGGACAGAGAGTTCAGAATCAGTCTCAAGACATCAAGGACGTTCTGACATTCGCAAAGATTCTCACGACGGGGTCGTTCAATCTCTATATTGAGGACGAAGTCGAGAGAGCAAAGTTCCTCGCGAATACCGCGTCGAGTTTTGAGATTGATATTGTCGGGACTGCTATCGGGTCTACTGGTTATTCGAATACTCTCAAGATAGTCATTCCTGAGATTCACTACACCGCGCTTCCGTTCGGAAATCTCGACGGACTTCTCGGCTCTCCGGTCGCGTTCAATGCGTATTATAATTTAAGCGCCGGAAAGTCAATCGGATTCGAACTAATCAACGGGGAAGCGACTTACTAAAAAATAATCAATGTCGACAAGTGTGTCGGAGTAATTCGTCCGGCTTGTCCTTAGAGGGCGAGTCGGACGTTTTGTAAAGGGGGTCTAATGCCGGATAATGACGAGCATATTTCAAAAGGTTGTGAGTTTGGTAGAATGACGCGAGTTATCGCAACGGAGGCAAAAACTGACGTGAACAAAGTCGTAGACAAACTCAATCAGATTTACACTCTGCTAATAACTACACTTGTCTCCGTTCTCGGAAGTGTAGTCGTCGGAGTTATTGTCTTTTGGGCTACGGTCGGACACAAATGAATATTCTCAGAGCAATCGGAAAAATAGTCTCGTCAAGGAAAGGACTACTCTGGATTGTTTATTCCATCACTATCTCGGCTATGGCTTTTTATCTCAAGGGGACGTATGCTGAATGGGGGGGATATTTTCTCGGCGGAATAACATTTTTCGGAATCGGTATTCAGCACGACAAGAAAATCGCTCAAACTGAGGCGGTCAAATGATAGAGGCTCTTTTCAAGTTTCCTGACAGCAGTCTCGACGGTTTTGACAAACTATTCAACGTCAATCATTGGTTATTCCAGAAAGGAAACTTTCTCAGCGACCTCGACATCAACGGGAAAAATTGCGCGAATATAATTATGTCCGCGTGTTCCGCATACAATATCAATCAACGTTTTATCCTAATGACACTCCAGAGAGAACAGGAATTGATTGAACTTGAAGGGGTCGTTCGGACTACTCAGCCGGACGAGAATACAATGAATCGAGCGACTGGTTGCGGTTGTTTCGACGACGGAACGACTCTCTCGAAGTTCGCAGGTTTCGAGAATCAAATCAATTGTGCTTGTGCTACGTATCGACATTGGTTTCGGGTCTACACTCCGGACGTTATCGCGGAACTCGTATCTCCGGACGTCGAGCCTTCGTGCATTTGCAAAAGCGCGGTCTCTTACTCTTTAATCAAATACACTCCGCATATAGAATCTCTCCGGCTCTCTGAAAAGGTCTACGAAAGATATTTCGGGGGATAAATGGGACATACTCGAATCGGGGTCATAGTAATCGCTTTTCTTTGCCTCTTTACAATCGGGGTCGTTTGTCCCGTTCTCGACCAGCCACGCAGGGACGAAAAAGCCCTCGTTGGAATCGTCCTCGACTCAATCAGTATCATCAAAAATCTCAATGAAGGACACAAAAAAGAAATCGACAAACTCAATTCAGAAATAAACTCAGTCAAGAAGGTCGACAAGAGGTGGAGACGCGCCTTCGCGATATATCAATTCTATGTTGATTGTGGTATGATTTACGAATACGCGTGGATTAACCCTCAATTCCTCTATGACTTTTTGCTCTACGGGGACAGATACAGGAGTCTCGCGCCTGATTATGACTATGATACTCTCGACCCTGAGGGTCTCTACTGCTTGTGGACTTCAAGGGAAGGAAACTTCAATCCGTCTCGATTTTTTATTTACGAAAACAAGAACAAGAAAAAAGGGAAAGACCGCTTCATAATGCAAATGAACTCCGTCCACTATGACGAGAAAGACCCTAAAAAAAATCTTTGGAGACGTGTCGAAGTTCTATATCCTCACTTGAAATCTCAATCGGATTGGAGTGTTGAAAAAAATGTCGCGGTGTGGTATCTCTGGTTAGGAGAACAGGCAAAGAGAAAAAATCCTGATACTTGCTGGAAAATCTATTGTAGAAGTCGGCAAGAATGCAAAGACCTATATTCGAGGGTGGTCGCTGTGAAATGAAAAAACTCAATTTGAAATGTGTCGAACTGACTGAGACTGACATCAAACATCAGATTCGCGATTACTTGAGAGCGCGGAATATCTTTAATTTTCCCATTCTACAAACTCTCGGCACTTACAAGGGAGCGCCTGACCGGATAATTTTCTTTAAGGGAAAGACTATTTGTTGTGAAATCAAGAAGCCTTCCGGAGTTCAATCGGAATATCAAAAACAATTTCAGGTAGACGTAGAGCGAAGCGGTGGAATCTATATCATAGCGAAAAGCCTTGACGACGTAATCTCAGCACTATCGAGGGTTGAAAGTGGACTATAAAACGAAGGCTCTTTTCATAGTCTCGGTCGGTCTCGCTGTCTCTTTGTATTTTAATTTTCAGAAGCCTCGAATCGAGAAGCAAACAATCACCGACACAAAAGAGGTCGAGAAATGGAAAGCGCAATATAATTCGCTTCAAGAAAAATACACGCGAGATATATCTCGGAACGTAAAAACTACCTGTTTGACTCATATCGTTTATAATTCGTCAGGGGTGAAAGTCTCTGAGGACATATCGTCGGAGACCCTCGACCTCAGCAAGATAGACTCATCAAATACGTCGTCGTCAACGACCACAATCACTACAGAAGGAAAGACAATTGAAAAGACAAAAGAGGTCGTCAAATATAAGAGGACTTCTATTTTTCTCGGCGGTTTTGAATCAGGACTTCTCTCTGACTATGGAATCCGGACGGGAATGTCTGTTGACGATTACAATTTCGACGTATCCTATGGAATCATACGAAAAGAACTTATCGTCGGCGCGACTATAACGATTATAACGTGGTGAGGGAAAAATGAATCGATTCAAAGCGAAATTGTTGATTCGTAGATTCAAAAAAGGATATTCTCCGGACTTAGATACTACGTCTGAGAAATCAAAAAAAAGGTCGGTCGAGGAAATCGTTTTGTATGGACTCTACAAACAATATCCGGACAAATCGAAAGTCCTTCCGTTCATTTATAGTAGAATTAAAATTGAGGTGTTGTAATGGCTGACGAGCAAACTCTAACAATAAAAATAAAAGTTGACGCGGACACGAAAAAGATTCAAGTCATAGAGGGCGACTTGAAAAAGTTTCAGGACGCAGTCGATAGCGCAGGGAAAAAGTCCTCAGACGGAAGCAAGGGACTCTCGTCAATGGAGAAAAATCTCAACGCGTTGACTGAGCCTCTCGGTCTGAATCTTGCCGGATTCGCAGGGGTCGCCGGAGCAATCGGACTCGTTGCCGGAACGATTGCAGGTGGAATCTCGAAATGGGAAGAAGAAAAGAAACTGAATCGAGAGGTCGCTGGTGTTGTCAGCGGTCTCGGATTAAACTATGAACAATTGAAAGCGAGTATTGACTCAAACCTTGAAAGCCTCAAGTCAAATACTAAGTTCACCGACGAACAGATGAAAAATAGTTTCACTCAAGCGCTCAAATATACCGGAGACACTACTCAGGCATATAAGTTGCTACAAATAGCGCAGAACGTCTCCGTCGGAACAGGAAAGACCCTTGAGGAAGTAATGGGGACTCTCGGTTCTGCTATGAAAGGCGGAGAGCGGACGACTAAGATCCTATATCAAGAGTTCGGAAAACTCGGAGTTCAGGGAAAAGACGTTTCCGAAATGATTGACAATCTCGGCAACGCATACAAGAACAACGCGAAGGACGAGCAGTCAATCGCAAAGACTACTACTGAACTCAAAGAGGGTTGGGAGGATACCGCGTCCGCAATCGGAGAACAGGTTGTCCCTTCTCTCATAGAAGTCGGAGAAGTTTTGAAACCTGTTGTTATAGGATTTACTAATTTCATTGGTTTGGTCGTTACCGGATTTATGCAGATAACCGACGCAATCGTTCTCGCTGTTACGCAATGGAAAAACATATTCACAATGAATATCAAGGGAATGGAAAAGGCGAACGACGATTTCGTCAAGAAGTCAGCGAAAAGATGGAACGACTACGGGACGTCAGTCATTAAAGCCTCTGAGAGAATGAACTCCGGAAAACAAAAAACGGACAAAGACTATGGAAAGTTTCACGCAAAGACCCTCAAGGACGAACTCGGAGACGAGAAACAATTCGGAAAAGAGAAAGACGACCTCGCGCGGAAACTTGACAAGATTCAACAGGAGAACGAGAAAAATAGTTATTCCGAAAGAATGAAACTTCTTGACGCGGAAGTCGTCAAATATCGGAAAGCCGGAGCGGACGAGAAAGATATTGTTCAGTATTACGAAGCGGAAAAAAAGAGAATCACTCTTGACGAGGAATCTCGGAAAGGAAAGGCAAAGAAAGAACTCGAAACAATAGAGGCTGACGACGCGAAAAGAACTTCAGAGGGTCAAATCAGGCTACTTAAAGAGTCTTACGATTCCGACCTTGAAAATTATCGAAATCAGTTAAGCAATAAAGAACTTACTCAGGCTGAATATGATTCGATTAGACTTGCGCGAGAGAAAAAACTCTCCGCAAACATTACCTCGATTTATCAGGCTGAGTTCGAAACTCAAATGTCAATCCTCTCGTCATTTATGGGGTCGTTGACTGGCGCGTTTGGAGAGGCGACCTCAGTCGGAAAAGCCTCGGCAATTGCTCAAGCGACTATTGATACTTATGCCGGAGCGAATAAAGCCCTCGCGACATATCCGCCTCCGTTTTCATTTATCGCGATGGCTACCGCTATTACTGCCGGACTAATTAACGTTTCTAAAATCGCTTCAATTCCTCTTATGGCTGAGGGCGGAATCGTTTCAAAGGGACAGCAGTTTATCGCAGGTGAAGCCGGAAAGGAAGCAATCATTCCTCTCGATTCTCCGACAGGAAAAAAACTTCTCGGAAGTGGCAATTCAGGCGGAGTCAATATCGAAAGTATTCAAATCCTTTTTCCGAACGTCAGCAGTTTTGATGATTGGTTGAAGGCAGACCCGAAAATAATCAAGGACGTCGTTGAAAGAAAAATACTTCAAGCCTTTAATCAATTGTCTAAAGAGGGAAAAATGACTTCCGTTTCAAAGGTGAATAATATATGACGTATATCCCTTCAATGAAAATCACAGACGGAATCACGACAATCCTTTTCGATTCCGCTCAGGGATTCACGAAGGTCGACGAACTTTCGAAAATCAAAGCGCGTTCTCAAGACGGGACTCTCTACACGTATCGGAAATACTTCAAAAGGACGTGGACGATTCCTCTCTTGACACTCGACAAGGTTTCGTCAGATCAATTCAATCAATGGTGGAGCGACGTCACTCTCTTGACTTTCTTTCCGGACAACGTAAATGGTCCGTATCAGTCCTATATCATTTTAATCACAAACGACGCGCGACCTCTTTCTGTAATGTCAGAATATACGTGGGAGCAATTATTCGACGGAAGTCTCACGATTGAGGAAGTATGATTCCAGTCTCAAGTTATTTATTCAATATGATAAACTCTCAGATTAGTTCTCCGCGAACGTCTCTGATATTGAAAAACTTCCCTCTCTATACTTGCGACGCGCTTCCGGACTTGAGTCCGTTGAAATGGAATGCCTCAAATATCGGCGCGAGTCCGTCGGTCGCAGGTGGAATCCTCTCCGTCTCAGTTCCTTCCGGATTCGGTTATTCAATGGCAATTTCGAATCCTTCTAATAACTCCGCAGGGACGATTCTACGATTCAAGGCTCAGTTCTCCGCAGACGCGGAAATGATTGTGATTCTCGACGACGGGGTAGTCGCGAAAGGATTCCAGTTCTACGCGAACTATTCCGGCGGTTCTCCGTCAATGATAGTCTGTCCGGTCTCGTCGGAGCAGTTCTCTCTCGACCTCACAGCACTCCACGAGTTCATAATTACTATAATCGGAAACACTTCGACACTCTACGTTGACGGAGTCCTCGCCATAACATCAATCATTCCGGACACGAGTTCCGGCGGACACGTTCAATTCGGTTTCAGTTCAGGCTCAGGGACTCAGTCAGTCGACCTCTATCCTGTTTTCTTGACTACGGATATTTCGAAATATGTCAAGACGTTCGGAAGTATTCAACGCAGGGGAGACGCGGTTATCTCCGGAGACATCACGACAGAGGTCGACAACACTCTCGGAATATGGAATGACATTCTCAAAAACTCCGAAAAATATCTTGTCTTAGACTCTGAACTCAGATTGTTTTTCGAGGACTCGTCCGTTCCGCCTCCGCCGGAGTTTATAACCTTACAGAAAGGAAAACTCTCGACCGCGCGTTTCAATGATACTTATGTCGATATTGGAATCAAGGACAAGTTCTATTTTCTCGGAATCAAAAAGGTAGGGACAGACGTCTCTCCGGTCTCGTTCACTAACGTCAATCCGGCAGACCTTCTCTGGTCTCTTTTAACTACCTATGGCGGACTCGATTCGACCGCTTCGACTGCAAACGTCGACATTGACTATTCCGCGTGGTCGAATTGGAAAACATACTGCACGTCAATCTCAATAAAACTCTCCGCGGAGTTCAAAGGAGAGGACGTTTTGACACTTCTCCAGACTTACATCAAGACAACGAACTCGGCTGTCTATTGCGAGAACGACGGACGGATTCGCGTTATCTATTGGGGGAATGGCGGGGTCGTCCCTGTCTTTTCTATCAATGGTTCGAAACAGGTCAACGTTTCAATCGTGGACGTTGACTCGACCGACCTTTACAATCAACAGGAAGTATTCTACGGATACGACCCATTGTCTCAAACGTGGAGCGGAAGTCATATCGAAAATAACACGACGAGTCAGTCCGCTTATGGTATAATCCCTAATATAATTCAGGACGCGACCATTTGGCATTACAACAGCGCCTCAGCGCTCAATCTTGCGCAGAGACTTATCGTCGATACTGCGTTCCCTGCAAAGAGAGTCCAGATCAAGACAATGCTCTCCGGATTCCTTCTGCAAGTTTTCGACGGAATAACTCTGACGGACAGAGTCCTCGGATTGACCGGACAGGCTGTTCGTCTCGAACAATTCACGTATGATACTGACAAACTCGAAGTCGTAGCAACGGGAAAACTTCTTGATTCGGGATTCACTAACTACCTGAAACTCGACGACACTATTCTCGGTATGCTTGACTCAAATCTTTTGCTCTAAGGGGGTCTCTATGGGCTGGACAAATCTATCATTCGGATTCAATGAGGTTCTCGCCTCTGCAAAATTGAATCTCTTACAGGACAATCTCGTCGCACTTGCGACCGGCGCTGTCGGAGCGCCTTCTATACAACATAATGCAATCACTACTCATACCGCTCAGGTTATTCGGAGCGACGATTTTTCCCTCAATGCGAGTTCCTACCTACAGCGGGCAGGTGGCGCGTTCTCTCTCATTACTTCCGGCGCTGTCATAATTTCCGTCCGGTCTACGTGGAGAAGCAACGCGAACGCGAATATCTACGGGAGAATCAACAGGGACTCCGGAACTGAATATCGCGCTTTCGGCTCTATTCTTTCAAATGGCGCTCAGACCCTCTTTCTCGGTGGTTCGGCTCTATTTACCGGACTCTCAGCAGGTTCTCACGATTTCGGATTCGAAGTCCGTTGCGATTCCGGACAGGCTCAGAATCTTTGTGGCTCTCTCGGAGAATGGTTTTGTTTCGAAATGTTCGGTTTGGAGGTTTAATATGTCTCGGAAGTTCCTATTTCATAGCAGATTCGGCGGAGTCGGTCTCGCGAAAAAACTCGTCGACGAAGGGTATGAAGTAATACTCTTTACACCGGAAAAGAATGACGGACTCCGGTATGAAGGAATATGCGAGAAGGCGGAGACCATAGAAAAATGGGAGAAGTCCGCAGTCAAAGGAACGGACATATTCATATTCGATTCCGTCGGTCTCGGAGAATACTCCGACGAACTACGTTCAAAGGGTCATTTAGTATGGGGTGGCGGAAAGACTCAAGACCTTCTCGAAGTCGATAGAATCGGCGCGATTTCGTTTATGCAATCTTGCGGAGTCAAAGTTCCGCCGACGTGGGCTTTCAAAAACAAAAAGGACGCGACTGATTTCCTTCAGGAGTTCGAAGGGAAATACGTTTTCAAAGCCTGTGATGACGACCTCGCTTCGTCGACTACTCATATCGGAGAGAACTCCGCTGAAATGACGTCGTATATCAACGGGCTTGAGTATGACGGAAAGTTTATCCTTCAATCTTTCATTTCCGGAATCGAACTCTCGACGGAAGTATGGTTCAATGGAAACTCCGACCCTGTGAGTCCTTCGAATCATACTATCGAGACAAAGCGCTGTTGGTCTGGAGACGTCGGGGTGAATACCGGCTCACAAAGTTCTCTACAATGGGCGCACAAAGGACTCGACTCGAAAGCAATCACAGAGGGACTCGGAAAATGTTTCGCGCGTCTCAAGGAAATGAAATACGTCGGTTGTCTCGACATCAACGCAATCATCAACGAGGGCGGACTTTATTTCATAGAAAATACCGCGAGACACGGATATGGAGCGGTCTATGCGCTTCTACAATTATTAGGAATGAAATACGGAGACCTGATTATAGGATTACTCGTCGACGGAATGAAGGAAATGCAAATCGCGAGAAACAAATATGGAATGACAATTCGAGTTTCGAAATATCCGTATCCGTTAGAGCCGACTAAAAAGACAGCGAAGGCAGTCCGTCAGATTTTTGGATCTCTAACTCTCGGGGAGAGGATAGACATTCGGGACAATGGCGCGACTTATTGGCTTCTCGATTCTTACAAGGACGACGACGGGAAGTTTTATACCGCAGGTATAGACGGAATCATTCTCGAACTCGGAACATCAGCGCCGACGATAAAAGCCGGAGAGAAGTTCCTCTACGATATTCTGAAACGGACTCCGCCTGTCGGTGACGCGCAGTATAGAATCGACTCATTCGAGAGAGCAAAGAAAAACATTCCGGTCATCAAGGCTCTCGGCTATGAGACAGCGACCTGAGGACGTCAAAAGAGGGCTTTCCCTTGCCTCTAAGACGACGATATAGTCGGACTCCATACTCTCTATCGTTTCGAAATATGCCCTCGTTAAAACGAAACCTCACGCGTTTCAGAGGGGTCTCCGGATAAAATAAGCCTAAAAAAGACCGAAAATCTCGAATCCCTTCAATAATAAGCCTTTTTCCCTCGTAAAATAAAATGATTATTTCAAGTAAAATACTTGACACTATTCTCTATATTTGCTATACTTTCAATGGAACAGAACTAAAATCAGAAACAGGGAGAAA
>Ga0209083_1003938_pt1 | contig 11870 bp, 15 predicted proteins | sample AM7aDNAmetaG_FD_184132 | JGI IMG/M metagenome (GOLD analysis project Ga0209083, IMG submission 184132) | Freshwater microbial communities from Finland to study Microbial Dark Matter (Phase II) - AM7a DNA metaG (SPAdes) (version 3) | ecosystem: Environmental > Aquatic > Freshwater > Lake ...
GCCTGTCCAGATATGGAATGGCGGTACAGGGTTTATGCTCATCAAGAAGACTGCTCTGACCAAGATGAAGAAGCACGTGAATAGTTATGTCAATGACGTACTGGATACTTCTGGGACTATCAAACAAGACATCATCCACGAGTTCTTCCCCGTGATGATAGAGCCTGAGACTGGCAGACTACTCTCTGAAGACTATGCTTTCTGTTACCTGTGCCGTAAACATGGCATCAAGATATGGGCAGCTCCTTGGGCACAACTAGGACACATGGGTAGCTACCTCTTTGAGGGTGGCCTGTTACCAGCTCCTTAACGACAACCCCATCTTTTACGGGCAGCCTTACCACGCTCGCCCGTCCAACTCTTACTGCGAGCACAAAATGATTTATGCCTTGGTCCTGATTTTTGGGGTGCTTTCAGTTTTGACCCTGTTGCTTTGTTGTACTTTGCTCGTCCTTTGGCTGTCAACCCTCCCCCTCTGGATACTGGCAGTTTCTCTCCTCGTCCTACTGATAATGATGGATTCTTGCGTTTAGGCATATAAACGTGTCCCCTCTTTATCTATGATTAACCGTTGTAGTCTAGGTTTGTCATTAGGACTATTAGGCACAGATATATGAGTCCAACGGTCAAACTCACGAATAATTTGGTCATACTGTAAGTCACTTCCAATGATAGCTTTGACCACTTCATCTGGGGTCATACCAGGTACTCTCAGGTCAGCAGCGCACCCAAGACGGTGCTGTGAGGTAGATTTTGATCCACAGGCTGTATTGACGGCCTCACTGCGAAAGGCACTGTTCACCATAATAGGCTTGCCGTCTAGAGTCTTTTTCACCAACTCTAGGAACACTGCCAAGCGCACAAGATTAGCCTTTTCATACTCACTAGGGGTGTTGTCTAACTCCCTGTGGTCAGTATGGGTCAGCTCCTCTAGAGTAAAGTGTTCTGTGAGTAGTGTCATTTTGTAGGCGTACTCTGGTGAAGTAACTGGTCTTTGTTCTGACTAGAAGCAGAACTCCCAAAATAGAAGCTAATTACCCCAGTCCAGGCGGTGCCTAGAGAACCCAACAAGAGCATCAAAGCATCACTAGAGGTCACCTTGCCTGTCATCATACCCACTAGGATACCAAAGAAGCCTAGAGTGATGATTAGAGCCAGTAGGGGAGGAATAAAAGACTTGGTGGTAGTCTGCATATCCCGAGCAGACTTTCTGTCTTGTACAGCCAATTGCTCAAAGTCTAGGTTCATCTCCTGAGCTTTTGCTTTTAGGGCTATCTCAGCACTCTGGATACTGGCTATTTGGTCAGCAGTGAGTTTGCCTGAATTGATGGTGTCTTGTACGGCACTAGGGTCAACCCCTATAGCCTTGGATACGGCCTCAACAGCAAGGCCAGCGAGTGGACCGCCTAAGCAACTGGCAATGGTAGGGGCTATGCTTTCAATCCAACTCATTTAACACTCCCATCTTTACTCTTTTGATAGTCAACATGAATGGCATACATGAGAGCAGAGAAGACTGTCAGGAGGACAAAACAGCCAGCCAATAGCGCTGCACGAACTTGCCATTTGTCGATGAACTGCCGTCTTTTGAGCGCAGAAAGCTCCAAGGCTTTTTTTGTTCACGCTCTACTTTCTCACGCTCTTTTCTGACCACCTCTCTCATCTCTACAAACTTTGACCAAAGACCAGGCATTCCAATCTGGTAGATTATCATTTCTCTGAGGTCAGTCTCCATCTGCTCTAACTGCTGCTGCCTCAGAATGCGGTTCATGGCCTCTTCATTGATAGAGATATTCTTGGGAAGAGGGTTCTTTTTAGCCTCTTTCTCAGCCTCTTTAAAGGCTTCCTGATGCGTGAAGAACGCACCCAAGTTCTTACCAATGTCACCCACAATATCAGCTACATCTTTACCATCTTTCTTAAAGTCTTGGTAAAGGTCAATACACTCCCGAATACCCGCATGGGCAGCTTTGCACGCTGCGAATATCGTGATGGGGTCCACTTATAGACCCTCTCCAGGCGTGAAATAACACTCAGATGCAGACTCACCAATAAATGCCACATACAAAGGGTTGCTAGGGCTAAACTGAAAAGGCACAGTGTAGACTTTGACCGTGCCTGGAACAGATACCAAAGCATACTGTGGAGAACCGTTAGACGGGGCTGTACAAGTGATAGTCACATTAGAAATGTTGAAGTACACAGGATAGCCAGTAGCACCAGTAGGTTGGTGATTTGCCACGCAAATTTGGTTACAGGGAGCATCAGGCGTGATTGTGAAGACTTGAGTAGACGTAGTGACATTGGCCTTGTACGTCTTGCCCATTGCTTGAAACGGAATGTTATTTGCCATTTTAGTAAACCTTTCCACCGCCACCTGAAGTAGGTGACTTTTTAGTATCGTAAGTAGGTGTGTCTGAGAAATCAAACACGCTTCTAAATCCACCCTTGGGTAGAGTGCCTGGAACCCATCTCACTTGGCCTGGTGAGCCGTCTCTAGGGAGCTGTGGACGTGTGGACTTGGCTATTTGCTGATTAAGAAGACTATCTCTTTGTGGAGAGTAGTTCTCATTTCTCATGTTCTCATTCTCAAAATTAGCACTGGGTAAAAAGGGATTAATCCCCTTGCTGCTCTTTGTTGCCATGACTTCTCTCCTTGGTTTGCACCACTAAGTATGCGAATAACACAAATATACCAAGGGTTGCCACCCTTGTCCAATCCCCTGCCCACATGGTGTAACAGGCCAAGCCACACGACATAGCCAAAGCCAATATCGTAACCATCCTGTCTGATAACACTTCTAAAGCAATCCGCACGAATCTGATTAAACTAGCATCCATAATACCCCCTTGTTAAGGGTATCATCTTATCATGTATCATCATCATCGTCTAATACAAATCCTTGTCCCCAAGCACTGTCTTCATCTTTCATCTTGAGGGCTTCTAGCTTCAGTGCTCGGTCAATAATCCTAGTCTTGTCAATAATGGTGGCCTCTGGGTCTGCCATCACTTGTGTCATCAAGAGGTTGATAGCCTCTTCCAACTTAGGATTAATACCTTTTTCTTGCTTTTTCTTGGTCATTATTGTCCACCTATACTGGGGCCGTAAAACTTCAATCCCAATGCTGGAACGCCAATGCCTACAGCAAGTCCAGTCAAAATGTTTCTTGCACGAGATTTTTCTTTGAATTGGTCAATGTTGCGTGTGGCTTCATTAACAAGGTAATTTCTTTCTTCTTCAGAAATAGCACCTTTTCCTTTAAACAAATTATCTGCCATATTACTAATCATAGTAGGAACTTCATTAGGTTTAGCTTTGGAAATATCATTTAAGAAAGTAGTAAATTCCTTTTGAATTGCTTCTTGTTGACCAATGGTTTTTTCAGCTTTTGAAATTCTTTGAGCAACAGCAGTCTGTGCAGGTTTAGCTCTAGCGGCAGAACGCTTCAGAATGTCTTCTAAAGGCTCTAATTGAGTTACTCGCCTAGCTGCCTCATCAGATAGATTGCCTAGTCTAGTAGCCTCTTGTTTGGCAGCAGTCAACTCTTTTCCCTTACCAGTTACAACACCTTTAGCCACCTTTTCAGTTTCCTTGGCTTCATCTACCGCTTGTTGAGCAGCTCGTTGAGCAGAACGAATATCTTTAAATTCCTCGTACAAACCCAATTGACGCAAAGGAGACTCATTGTCTTTTAGAAAAGTTGTCAAACTTCTGGGAGTTGGAGCTTCACCTTGACCAAACAATTCTTTTGTAAAGTAAAGTCTGGCTGAATCTTTAATGTCAGGGTTTTCTTTTATTAGACGTGTAAATACAGGGTTACCTGCTTTTGCCTTAGCAATAATATTTCCAACAACGCTAGCTTCTGCCATTTTGTATTCAAGAGAAAACGGGTCTTTTTCAGGCACTTTAGCAAGAGCACCATTGCGTTCAACAATGTCTAGTGGCCTAGATAAACTTCTAAATCTAGCCAAAGCATCTCTATACTCTGTAGATGTAGTAGTCATGGTTTGAACTAAACTTTTCTTAATGTCTCTAACAATATTAAGAGTTTCTTTATCTAACTTTGTATCCGCAAATTGCTTGGCATTAATAATGCTATCCAAATAACCTTTTAAAGAATCTGCTGATTTAAGACTTAATACTTGGTTATTATCTGTTAGAGATTGAGATTTAACTTCTAACAACACTCGTTGCAAAGCAGGGTTTCTAATATCTTTTAAGTAATTGTCTGCTAAATCATTAATACCTTTTGTTGATATAGATGATTTGGAATTTTCAATAACAGACGCAATTTTACTTTCAGACTTTCTGAGTTTTGAATAATCGTTCAATAGTTTGTTTGTTGTCTCTTGCAATTGAGCACCAAACTTTTCTTTTGACAATTGAGGTTGAGCAATTAACTTTTTTTCTAATTGATTTACTGCGTTGTTCGCAGCCACAACTCCTTCACCCGCCTCTCTTGCCATAGCTTCAGCTTTGTCTACGGCAATTTTTGCATCGCTAGCATTTTGCAATGCCATAGAACTGGCTTGTTTTGCTTTTTGTGCAACAGTTTGTTTAATAGCTTGTTCAGGTGGCAATACTCGTTGTTCACCACGCTCTCTAGCTTTAATTTGCTGTTCAGACAATTGACGTTCTGCTAACTGAGCACTGGACAATTCTTTCTCAGCTTGCTGTTTACTCAAGCCAGCTTTTTGCAACATGTCTTTTGCTTTTTCAACACCAGACTCTCTAAGTGTTTTTGACAAAGAACCAGCTTGAAGACCAACTGCTTTTTCTAAATAATCAATACCTTTGGTAACAGTGCCACCTACCGCTAAAGATGCAGGTATTCCTATTGCACGAGGAATGCCCATGTATTCAGAGGCTTGTTGAGTTGTTTCTCCAGCAGCAGCACCGCCACCACCACCTAATGTTCTTTTTAATGGTGGTATTTTTTCTAAAGCAGTACCCAAGGCTTCAGACGCTTTACCTGTAGCTCCTAGCCATCCAGGTGCTCTACCAAGTAATTTACCACCATACTTTAATGCTTTAGGTGCACCATATCCAATAGCAGCACCCACACCGCCAGTTTCGGCAACTTGACCAAAATCAACATCTTCTTTAGTAGGTGACTCTGTAAGCCAGTCAGTTATTTCTGATACACGTGATATTGTTTCTGGTGACGCTGGAGTAATCTTACCTTTAGGAGGAACAAGCGCAGCTCCACCGCCAGTAGTTTGACCACCAGCTTTACGCTCTAGTTCGTCTATGCGTCTAAGTTCTTGAAGTTCAGTTCTATCATCTGCCATGTTTTGCTTTCAAGGCTTTTAATTCTTCTTTTTCTTCAGGAGTCAAACCAGAAGACTCAGAAGATTTAGGTTGCTCATTTTCTGGGATAGTTCCTAACAAATTCAACTCAGTAGGGTTTTCTGCAAAATGTCTATCTAATTTAATAATGTTTGGAATACTTACACCCAAACCTATTAATCTGTCGTTAGTAGATTTAATTTCGTTATCTAAAACTCTATTGTATGAACTTGCATCCATGCTCTTTCTTGACAACACTGTTTGTGCGGCTCTAAATTCAGTTACTGGAGCACGATTACCATACTTGGTTTGCAAGTTTTGCATAATGGCATCCAACTCAGATTTAGCCATTACTTTTGCATTATCAGATAAATTGTTAAAAGATTTAGACAGTTTGGGGTCTGATTGAATTTGTTTGTATCCCTCTTGCAAATCTTCAGGATTAAACGTGCCACCAGGACCAGATTTATTGGCAATAAATTTGTTTAAGTAATCAGCAAACTCAACTTTTAAACCAGGAGCACCACCCATGCTGGTGTTCATTCTTTTTAATTCTTGTAATTTATTTTTGTAAAGTTCACTTGCAACAATTTTTGGTGCAGCGTCTGTATCAACACTTTCACCAATAATGTCAGAAACAAACTTAGATTGATACTCACCTTTTTTCATTGCAGTAGGTTTAGCACCAATTTTAAACGAACCTTTTAAATCTAAAGGTGCGTCAATAACAGTGATGTTACCAGCCTTATCAGCTTCAATAACTTTTGTGCCATCAGTACTAACACCTAAAATAGTCTTTTGATTTTGTGTTGCCTGTTGTTCCATTTTTTTAATAGCAACATCTCTTTTGTATCTTAAATCTGCTGCATCTTGTTTTGCTTTTGCTTCAAATTTCATTTTAGCAATGCCATCAAGTTTTGATTCAACTTTATCAACATCACTTTTTAATTGCTTAATAGTTTCGTAAGTTTTAACAAAACCTACTTTGTTTTCCATTGCTTTTAATATAGGAGAACCTGCTTTTGCAAGAGCCATTTGTCTTTCTAAACGACCTGTTTCACTATCATTTTTAGCTGTTTCTACTGCTTCTGAATATTCTTTTTCAAGCGTATTTACAGCCGTCTGCAATGCTTTAAAGTTTTTATCAAACTCTGTAGCTTGTTGTTTATAAAGGTCAGTTCTTCCTTGTTGATAACCCTTAGCCATTCCATCCATAGCAGCCAAAGCGTTAACAGCATTTCCACGACCACCACCACCTACCGCCATACCAATTACGTTAATTAGGGAAAACACGGTAGCCAAGTCATTAGCCGTCATGTGGTCAGGCACAAATTTCATGTGCGTAAGCTCATCTCTTTTTTCTTTTAAATCTGCTTTTTCAGGCATAGCAGCAAGAGTTTTTGCTTGTTGTTGTCTAGCCTGAACATCAATTTCTTGTTTAGAAACGTCTTGTTGTTGTTTTGCACGTTCAATTTCAATGTCAGCTTTAGCCACATCTTCTTGGGCTTTAGCTTGACGTTGAGATAATTCCGTATCAACACCCACAACTTCAGCGGGACTTACAAAGCCTGGAGGCAATTCTGTTTTTTGAGCTTTACTTAAAAAACTAGAGGTAAGTGGATTTTTATTGATGTCCACCAAATCAGAAATAGCATCAGCCATATTAACCTCCTGTAGGTATTGTTACGCTAGTAGGAACACCACCAGCAATACGAGCAAGATTTGTAAAATAACTAGAAGTAAGACTATTAACATACTGGTCAGCTTGCATACCCGTTTGAATAGCACCTTGAGCAATCTTGTCACCAACACTAGATACTTGTAATCCTAACTGATATTGTTGAGCCAATAACTGTTGACGCAAAGCCTCTACTGCTTGTGCACCTTGTTGTACACCTACACCGCCCCTATCTTGAGCACCTTGAGCTACCTGAGCTTGTAGTGCTTGTAGTGACTGTTGACCTGCGGGGGTAAGAGTACCCGCTTGAGCTTGAGCCTGTAATTGTTGACCTTGCTGTTGATAAGGTGTGGCTAGAGCTTGTAATTGTTGAGCACTTCCTTGTCCCGCAGCGGCAGCTTTCTTGGCTTGAGATGCTGCTAGTAAAGCACCCAAACCTGCCACACCCAATTGTTTCATAGTAGACGCAGACATGCCTTGGTCTTGTTTTGTTGGCTTTGCATCTTCTGCCGTTTGATCTGCTATTTTTTGTGCACCTAGATTTTGCAAAGCAATTGCATTGTCGGCTGGTGCAGCTTGAGCAGGTGTACCGCCTGGTTGAAATGTATAGCCTTGGCCTTCTTGACCATAACCACCAACAGTACCCGCAAACGATTCACTGGGTGTAAATGTAGTTGATGTGCCAATATCTTGAGTTCCTGCAAATGTAGGATACAAGTCTGGATTTGCAGAAATAAATTCTTGTGAAGTTTGAGTGCCTGGACCTGCGGTTGTACCAGCACTACTACCCAAGTTATCTTGAGTTTGTACGGGCTGGTCAAAACCTAAGTTGTTATCGCCACTTGTATCTGCTGTTTCTTGAAAAGATGGTATTCCAGTATCTGCATGTGGCTTACCGCTACCACCTCTGTCTTTAAGTACTTGGGCTTCTTCAGGAGAAATATAAGCAAGCATGTGACCTTCTGGAGCTTTGGCTCTCAAAAGCGCAGCTATCTTGCGTACATCTGTACCCATTTTGGTGAGGTTTTTGATTGCTGTAGCCATGTTAAAGTCCCAACCCTTCTCTTAAAGATTCTTGATTCCAAACGTCTTCTCTTGGTTTACCCGTCTCTGTGCCTGGTATCTCACCTGCTGGAATGTAAGAAGATACGGCAGCCGTTAAAGGACTGGCAAACTGACCCTGAATTGTGGGTAACGCTGCCTTAATTGTAGGCGGTTTTACCGTGCTTGCGGTTATCGTTATAGGGGTAGGGTCTGTTGTTTGTTCGGGTGGAGGCGTAGTTTCTGGTGTAGTTACAGGGCCAAGAACTTCTGGAGTACTTGTAGGAGTAGGAGTAGGAGTAGGACTAGATGAGGGTGTTGGCGTTGGTGTGCCACCAGTTCCTGTTCCTCCACCGCCTGTTCCTGCTCCACCGCCTCCTGGTGTTGGACCTGTGCCAAAACCAGCTAGATTCCTTCCTGTATTTTGTAAACCACCTCCCGTACCAGTACCTCCCCCACCGCCAGGACCCGTGCCTGTTCCTACGCCAGGTATTCCTGGACCAGTTGGACCTGCTGTACCAGGCGTTCCTGTCGTGGATGACAAAGCATTGGTAGGCGTTGCTGTGCCTGTACCGCCTGTGCCAGTCTGAGTTGCTGTGGGGCTAGTTGTAGTAGGAATAACCGTGTTTGACGGTATGTTTGTTGTATCTGTAGTTGTAACAGGAGCCTGACCAGTATCTGGAGTTATAGTATCTGCACCAATAGAAGTATTGATAATTTCTGGTGTAATTGTTTCTGTTGTAGGTGTTGCTCCAACAAATGATTGGGTTGTTGTATCAAAGTTTGGAGGAACTTTACCAGCTATTACCTGAACATTATTTGTTGTTGGGTCTGTGTAGTTGTAAGTGTAATAAGTCTTGCCACTTATGGGTTCGTAAACAATAACATAGCCAGTTTGCTTGCCATCAGGAGAAGTAGCCACAACATTGGTTTCTACTGAAAAACCAGTATTACCAGGCAAAGATGTGTCGGTGTAGCTCTTTACTTGTGGGTTATTAATTATTGCCCCACTAGGAACACCATTGGCTTGTATTGCAGCATTGGTGGCATCTATACCTTTTTGCAATACAGGAGTGTTGGCAACAGGTGGGGGAGAAGATGCGTAACTAGGGTCTGAGAAACTACCATCTGGCTTCTTGTAGTGGATGTTTCCATCTTTGTCTGTGGCATAAGAACCATCTGAACTAAGTGTCCACTGGCCTGTGGCAATCAAGTTTTGAGCATCATATCCACTGGTAGCCAACATGGTAGGACCACCAGGTGTAGGCTCTTTATAAACAGAATTGTCAATTACACCTTTGCCACCTACATTAGGAGCTTGAGCGTACACACTACCATCTGCGTTGTAAGTAATGCTTGTCTTTGGGTCAAAAAACGTCTGTGTACCGTTGGCAGACTGAGTTGGTATCATGTTATCAAAATTGCGAGTTACCGCATTCTGAGACGCTTGCGTTCCACCTAGTGACCCTGCTCCAGAAGACAATCCTGATACAACATTACCTGTTGCAGCAGTCGTGGCTATAGTTCTACCTACTGCTTGTGCTGTTGATGGAGACACGCCTTGCCCCTGCAAACTGTCTCCTATAAGGGTTCCACCGCCCGCAGCAATGGCATTGGTCAACAAATCTTGTGCATTACCACCCTTGGCAGCAGTCGCAATTACACTACCTGCCACGTTGTTTACCACATTAGCAACTGTTGGATTAGATGTAATGGTGCTAGACAAACTGCCCATATCAAATTGACTCATCACACCTGACGCTATGAGATTGGGTGCAGCGTTGGTAATAGCTTGTTCTAATGTTTGACCCTGAGCAACACCTGTACCTATAGCAGCCAAAGCAGTGCCTACAGAAGCAGATGTTGCTATGCCAGCCGTTGTTAGGCTTGCTGCAATGGATTCACCCACAATAGGCAACGCATACGCCAAACCTATTTCTAATGCTGCTTGGAAAAGATTTGTTCCACCAGTGGTGTTAATCAATCCAGCTTGTTGTATGTTTTGTGGCTGTATAGGTGCAATATTGCCTTGAGAATCTATGCTTGTAGTGGCTTGTAATTGTTGTGCTTTACCTCCCCACCCAAGGATAGATAGCTGATTATTGGGCAATATTTGAATAGTTAAACCTTGTGTATTAAAAGGTGTACCCGTGGTTTTATCTACAATTTGTGGATTACCTGTAGCATCCATTTGTACTCTAGCCGTACCATTGCTAATTGCTGTAAATGCGTCTGGTGCATAAGATGCAGCAGCTTGAATCTGTGGTTGAGTTGCTGGCCTAACAGGATAAACTGTTGGCTGTGTGACAACTAAAGGCGGTGGTGTAGGTGTAGGTGTAGGTACAGGAGTTGGTGTTGGTGTTGGTGTTGGTGTAGGAGTAGGTGTAGGTGTTGGGGCAGGAGTAGGAGCAATGGTGACAGGGGGAGCCGTAACACCTGCGTTGCTAAAGTAATTGTTAACAGCACTGACATCAACATTCATAGCCTGAGCAATGTCAGTAGAGGACACGCCATATTGAGCAGCAGCATCTGCAATTGCTTGAGGGTTGTCCAGATTGGCTGCTACAAAGTCAGCAATCTGTTGTTTAGATACTGTTGCCATTATGATGCCACTCCCAATGCTGCCTGTATTTGCTGATGAATGGTTAAGTGAACTCCCAACCAATCATAAAAGTCTTCTTCCACGTTCCAATCACTATCCAACAACTGAAATGGATTGTCAAGATTCAACACACTTGCCAACCTCTCATGCTCTTGATTGTGAACAAACAACCAGTCATCTAGGTTCTTAGTATCCGCATCTATCAACGGATACTTCTGCACGAGTATTCCTTGGTCAGCAAGAATCTCGTAAAACAACTGGTGCTGTACACCGTTCTCAAACAAGAACCTTCCTAAACCCTCTGTATCCCCAAACTCAACGTAAGACAAATCATCGTTATTGATATGCCTTCCCCCCTCATCGTGTTATCAAGTGAACTAACAAAAGAATAATAGCCCCTGCACCACCTATCAACATACCCTCTAGACGCTTTAGACGAGCATTGACACCACGCATTTCTCTCTCTATGCCCTCATACCTGACAGCACAAATGTCCACGTGTAAATCAATCTTGTGTTCTACATCTGTTATGCTGACCATGGCAAAGGCTGTGATGTTGGGGATACTGGAGGCGTAATCATTGAGTTGATTTGACCTTGTACGTTTGCGTAATAGTTTTCTTGGTTGTTGGTTGCTGTGTTGATCCAACCCATAACGATTTCTTTAGTAAGATTTGCATACGGAATAAAGTCAACTTGGTCTTGTTCTGGTGCAAAATTGATGTTTCCATCAATCGTTGCCGTGTGTGTTCCGTCTGTTCCGCTGACTGTGAATAATACGTTAACCACATACCCTGTTGGATTGGGTATTGTGTACATCTGATTGATGGTTGTGGTGAATGTCGTTGACATGTTTATGCTCCTAGTTTAGTTTCTAAAGCGATTACTTTTGCGTTTAATTCCTGAATGGCTTTTACCAAATATGGAATTAAATTTTGATTCAATTGTTTTAGCGGTTCGCCATTAGTCAACGCTTTAATTTCATCTGTAATATCTGATGTTTCACTAACTTGGTCAGGCAATACTTTTTCATATTCTTGTGCAAGAAAAGAAATATCGTGTTTGCCATCAATGATGTAGTCAAACTCTACTGGATTTAAAGCATTGATAATATTAAGACCAGTTTCTAATGGTTTAATATTTGTTTTAACTCTTGCGTCTGATGTAATAGACCAAGCGGCAGAATTGTTAAGTTGATACCAGCCACCACCATTCACCCAACGACCAGCAATGTTTCCATCACCATCAGACAAAACAAC
>Ga0209083_1003940_pt1 | contig 11865 bp, 12 predicted proteins | sample AM7aDNAmetaG_FD_184132 | JGI IMG/M metagenome (GOLD analysis project Ga0209083, IMG submission 184132) | Freshwater microbial communities from Finland to study Microbial Dark Matter (Phase II) - AM7a DNA metaG (SPAdes) (version 3) | ecosystem: Environmental > Aquatic > Freshwater > Lake ...
AATCGACTTCGTTCCAAGCATCAGCAATGGCGTTAAGCTTCTCTGATGTGAGCAATTTAGGTACGCTCTCCATGATATAGTGAGATACAGTAGACTCGGAGCAAAGGTGATATTTGTGTAACTGCGGCCATGCGAATTTCAACACATGTCTTACAAGCCGATCATGGGTTGTCGCGGCCCAGAGTGCATTGCGTAATGTTAGAGCGCGGTTCTTTTCGCCTAACAACCTGATTGATGGAGGATCAAGTAGCAGCAGTGATTTTGTTGTTCTTGTTCGACGATCATACTGCTTTATATCTCCAACTTCACCGTAAAAGCGCGGCTCATCGTGAGCACAATTATTCCGATAATTCTGTAGGCGTTTCACAGCATTCCGTGCTCGCTGAGGCAACATGTTCTTCCCTATAAGTTCCTCCACAAAACTAAGCCGCTCTTCAAAAGTTGCGCTTTGCAAGGCATCCAAGTGCCGATCAATGAGTGTATGTTTACCATTGTGCTTATCATAGAGACAGACGCATGTTGCTAGTCTAAGAAACGATTCTGTTGCAAACGCTGCGAGCGTTACAGATGATACCAAGGGGCCAAGAAGCTCGGTGTTATACGCTAGGTTCATCAACGCCCAGACTTCCCCTGCCGTTTCATTCTTCTCTCGGACTTTCTCAAAGTGTTTAACAAGTTGAGATGTTTTCTCAGCTGAAACAAAAATGCAACTTGCAGAAGCGCGAGTTAGCCAAGTCCAGCTTGATCGATAGCGGCCTTGTAGGTTTTGTTGCCACTGCGCGACAAGTTCGGTCAGTTCTTGCGGGTTTTCGGACCTAGCGGGTTCACTATCTTTTGAAGGCATAAATTTTACACCGTTCCTTTATTTCTTTTTCTTTTGCACGAGAACGAAAATAACTATTAATGTTATAAGTATTTGAATCCACAACATTATTTAATCCCCCCTGCCTGAATCTGGTATTTGCCATCTTCCCAATCGAGATCCTAGACTCGGCCATTCTGGGAAAAGGGATGTTTGTTGATAAACATACGAAAACAATGCGCGCATAATGACATCTGTAGGGGCATCAAGATCAGCTGCGGCATGTGAAAGATTAGCACGTACCACTTCCCAGCTTAAAAACACAAAGCTTTTGCTGGTACCAATTACCTCTTCAATTTCTTTCTTTCGACTTTCTGGAGCAAGAATTGCAACAATGGGCGTGTAAAGCTTTTTCCGTAGGTTCGACAACCCGCTTGCACGGTCAGCGACTGTTTTTAAATACTTGTGCGGCTGTCCATTCTGGAACCCAGCATTAAGTTTATTCTCAATACCAATCACAGCATCACTAACTTCTAGAAGGAGATCAAGACGTCCGCAATTACCAGATTCTTCAACAGTTGGCTCCTCTAACGTGCAGGAAAAATGACTGCCCAGCGTGATCGGCCCTAAATTATTCTTAGAAGACAGTAAATCGACAAAACTGTTACGCAAGTCCTGAGATCTAATAAGTAAAAGTCGCAGTGTGGCTGAGCATAGGTTTTCCCCCGACAGACCTTGGAGTTCTGATAGTAGATTCACGATATTCCTTTCAATTTAGCCGGACATTATTATCCGACATTTCCCAGATGACCTTTTGCCAACGACCCTCGCTGGCTGTTGAGTTCATTTGTTGTCATTTTATTCTCTCTGCGGTTGTGATCTGGGTAGATGCCACCACGACCATGTTTGTTCCCCATACTACTGGCAATATTTAGTTCGTAAATGTTCATAGAACCTCATGTTTGTATTTGAGTGTTTTCGTGACATGCCTGGTGACACAATCAACATCGTATGAATGCCTTTTCACAACCTATCCTCGTCAATTAGCATTCGACCAAATTCATTTATCTCCAACCACCAATATGTAAAATGCTTGGACAGCCAACTTGCCGCCCGCTCAGTGGCCAATTCACGATTCCTTGACGTAAGGATAATGGGGATCTGGAACTTGGCTTCAATGGCATCCAGAGTGCCAATCACAGCATTAGGATGGACATCGGACTCCACTCCAAATTCCTGACAGTTCCGCTTAAGATCTTCGTATGTGGCCTCAATGATGATGGCTCTCCAGCAAAATCTTTCCAAACGGGCACAATTCGCTATAAATCGCTGACGACTTGTAACAGTACAATTAACGATATCCGCTAGGGTTTTACGTTCCAGCGCCACCAAGGGCTCCATGCCTTCGATGCTGTAATCACCAGTCTTCAAGGCCACATGCTTTTCACCACCGAACAAGTTAGGATGGTTTTTCAATAGTGGAAAAGGCTGTTGCTCACGGGTATCAACCAGCACCGTTGGTTTCGGTATTTTGGCGCTGCGAGTGATGCTGTGACCGTTACGAATTATAGATATGCGGCTGGTGCTGGGGGATGCGTAATCGTTGTTCATGGTGTCGCTGTTAGTTGATCTTGTTGAGAATGCCGTCCATAGCGTCGCCGCGAAAGGCGCGCATGGTTTGAATTGTGACGTTTCCGAGTGACCTAAGCTTGAGCGTGAACGCGGTCAATGTTTCGTCATTCGGGGCTTCCAGTTCCATCACGATGTCGTACTGGCCAAGTGTCCAGAAGACATCCATAACCGTTATTTCCAGTTCTGACGCCATTTCGTGCATGACACGGGCACGCTTGGTTGTGTCCTTGGCATTGCGGCTGCCTTGTTCGGTAAATTGGAGCAAGGCGATGTAGGTAGCACTGGAGGTGTTTTTCTGGTTGATGATTTCAACACAGTTTTTCATCAGCTCCTCATCCAAGATCTCACGCGGTTCAGCCCCGCGACTTGGGCCAACGATACCGCGCTCTTCAAGCACATCCATGATCCGTGCGGCGCGGGTATAACCGATGCGCAACCGGCGTTGCAAGACGGACACACTAGCGCGATTGCTTTGACGGATAGCTTCAATGCACGTTTTGATCAGCTCCTCGTCTATGTCGTCATCATCGGTAGCCTTCCTTGAAAGTTTCTGGATCAATTCCTCTTCAAAATGCGGTTTGGCTTGCGCACTGATGAAGTCCACAACGCGGTTAATCTCTCTATCGATTACCAGTACGCCTTGTGCGCGCATCATCTTGCTAGAGCCGGGCTCAAAAAACATATCGCCTTTGCCGAGGAGTTTTTCTGCGCCGGGACTATCCATAATCACTCGTGATTCCTGAATGGAGGCGACCTGAAATGCAATCCGCGCAGGGATGTTGGCTTTGATGATGCCGGTTACTACATTGACGCTCGGTCGTTGCGTGGCGACAATGAGATGAATCCCTGCCGCACGGCCAAGCGCTGTGAGTCGGGCAATTGCTATCTCGACGTCTTTGCCGACCGTTACCATCAGATCGGCCAATTCGTCCACGACGACCACGATAAAGGGTAGTTTATCCGGCATGCTAATGTCGTAGTCGTGTGGGACTTCAGTCTGGAGATTGTCTTGCCCTGTTCTGTCGGTTGCCGCCGGCTTCTTGATGTGCGTGTTAAACGCAGTGATATTGCGAACGCCAGCATTGGCAAAGGCCCGAAATCGCTTTTCCATTTCACGAATGACCCAGTCCAGTGCGAGCGGCACTTTTTTCGATTCAGTAACAACTGGAACAATTAGGTGAGGCAACGAATTAAAATGCTGCATCTCGACCATCTTCGGATCAATCAGTAATAGCCGCAAATCATCCGGTGTATAACGGTACAGCAACGACGCCAGAATGGCATTGATGCAAACAGTCTTGCCGGATCCGGTTGCGCCAGCAATCAACAAATGAGGCATTTGTGCGAGGTCGCCTATGACCGGGTGGCCTTTCATATCGCGCCCCAGTATGACTGGAATCCCGCCCTGATGATTGCGCCATTCGTCAGACTCCAGCATGTCGCGCATGTACACAGTCGTTCGCGCAGCGTTTGGCACCTCGATGCCAACTGTGCCCTTACCGGGCACCGGTGCCAGGATGCGAACGGTTTCGACGCGCATTACCATTGCGAGGTTGCCTGATAGTTCAGCAATCCTATTGATAAGCATACCCGGTGCCGGATGTAATTCAAACAGTGTGACCGTTGGTCCCTTGGTGACATCACCGGACTCAACCTCAATACCGAATTCGCGGATGGTATCCTTCAGAATTCTAGCCTGAGCTTTGAGGTCATCCACAATGTTACGCGAAGCCGGTTCCGGTGGTTGTTCCAGTAGATTCAGCGGTGGCAGAACGAACTTTTGGTTTTTTTGAGGTTTCATAAGGACTCCGTTCTTTTTGAATTGATTGTCATGCAACCATCTTAATCAGGCACTCGGTCAAATAGAGTCCGAGTGGAATTTATTTTGTCGGTTGGTAAATATCCGACCAAAGGGAGACTGGTACGGACTTTCGGGCGGACTATGGGATTCTACGCTTACTCGGTTTTCCCATTAGCAAAATCAATGAATGATTGCTTCATTCGTATTACTCTAAATCAGCCGCCAGCTTTTCCACTAGCGCTTGATACCGAAGAAACTGTGAATCCATCTGCGCATCGAATTCGCTACGGGATGTGCTGTGCATGAGGGGGCTTACTACAGCTGAATGAATACTCATTCTGAAACCGGCAAGTAACGCTAATGGAAGCGTCGAAAGGATGTGGTCTCCGAACTTGATCTCGTGTCTTTGACAGCATTCCCCCACCTTAATAAGGCTCGCGCTTATCTCCTGCCAGTTTTTGCACATAAAGTCGGCCACTTCAAAAGTGACTTTCCCGCCGAGATAGTCTTCTTGTCGTAAAAGTCTGCCTTCTCTTTGTAGCACTGCCCAAATGACAGAAATAGTGCGAATGAGTTGGTCTGAAGTGAGTTCAATATTCAGAGTCCTCAAAGATGCCCGTAGCGCTTCAAAGCATTCCTCAGCACTCTGTGTCGCTCCCTCGCTCGTTGTCCAGCCCCGCTTGATCCATGAAAACGCGATTTCCTCACGAGTGAGCCGCACGCCAGCTGTATTGAGGCGTGTAAATACATTAATGATTGCTGAATTATAGGATTCCAAATCCTCTTCGATGTTCTTTTCACGGATCTCAATGCGCGATACCTGTTGTTCGCGGATGTCTACAAGGCGCTTCAAAATGAATCCCGTTGATCTTTCTAAAGCATCGTAATCAGGTCTAGCCGTGTTGTAGCCCAACTCACGAAGCATTTGTTGAGAGCTGATGTTTTCACCTGCTCTTTTCCAAAGTAGGCTCAGACGCGCCAAAGCGATGTTGTCTGGCCACTCTGTACGGGTTCGTAATGGAAAATCGTTATAGGCTGAGTCACATGGTTTCCCAAGAACCCAAACGAGCGGTTGCCGATCCAGCTCTCCATCGAAACCAAAATAGGTGATTTCATCGGATTTCTTGGCTTGCAACTGTTCTGCGAGTGCGCTCAGGTTTAGATAGATTCGAGCAGGCCCACATATTACAGGCACACGGTCCCACTTTTTACTACGTAGCGACATGTCGTAGTAATGTCGCATCCAGTCACAATCAAGCCATGATAACCCATCCACCTCTGCAAATGCCAAAATGAAGCTCTGAATCCTTTGTTGGCCATCTAAAACGAGGCGAGCCACGTCAGTCGGATTTTGAAAATCAGATCCAAATCGAACTCTATTTCCCGTCGGATCATCTCCAGGCACTGCATGGCGGCAAAAGCCTTGCATCCCAATCGCCAACGCTTCCTGCTTTGGATTAAAACGCCAGAAAACGAATGAACCAAGCGGCCAACCACGAAGTAGAGAATCAATGGCTAACATAATGCCTTCTGGCTCCCAAACGAAAGGTCTTTGTAAATCTGGCACAAGAAGCGTTGCATCGGTGCTGCTCGCAGTATCGATCAGCTCAGCAATCGTCAACTTCGCTTGAGGAACCTCATAGAAGAGCTTTATTGTAGGTGTAGATGTGAAATTGGTGGGCTGGTCAGTATGGATGATGGGCACTGTCGGTTGATTTAAAGCTGTTGATGCTTCCATGTTCCAATCTCCCGTTAGTTGCGGCGTGTGAAATAATATTGCAATTACGCTGCTAATCCATCGCGCTTGGTTGTGTAGGACTCAGCATCGAGCCAGTTCATTAACCCTGGTTGATCTGCCTCCAAATAATCGTGCCACAGGCTACATCTGAAATACTTGCCAGTATGTTGGACAAAGCATAGCTCCGTTGTTGTGCCATCAATTTCCAGCCGTGCCTTTCGTGCCCATGTACGGCCAACCTTCTTAGTGCAGACGACAGGGACGAATGACAGGTTTGGGCTGCTCATGGCATGGTTAAAACTATTCGCTGCAGTAACGCCAATAAAAAGGCAGTGGCTCGGTTGAATAATCCTGACAACCTCGATAAATGTCTGCCAACCTGTAATGAAGTCATCTGGAGTAGGTCGCTCTGGCAGTCCATCTCTATTATAGTCTACGGGTCGCTGGATAAAATTATAGTAGGCGCTGTCGCCCCACAGCCTAGCACGGTCAATTTCGATGCTGCTTTTCATGAAAAGTAGCTTGGGAATATTGTTTAAGGTTGGGGTTGTCCACTCATAGTCCACAAGCGATTCCGAAACCACATCTCTGGTGTATATGGTGTCTTTGCTTCGTTCTTCGCATTCAGCCTGATTCTTGAAGTAATGTGACTCCCCGACAACAAGTAGCCTTTTATGTGCGGGTCGCTGAAAGAAATTGCTACCAACCCAAGGCAACCATGTCAGATTCTGTATCTTACTGAACGCAGTGTCGTATTGGGTTGATGAAATGGTCATGGATTTTCTGCGATTAGGTTGTTGATGAGCTTCCGCACCCGCCAAAACCCCAGTGCGCCAATTATCGCAGCTAAGGCACTCGCGGCCGCGTCTTCATATTTCTTTTTCTTGGTATTTTCAACGGTTCCGAACCCCGATTGAAGTGTGATTATGCCAAGAAGAATTACTACCACTACCAAGGCATATTTCGTTAATACCGATAGAATCGTATTCCAGACAGTCTTGTTAGCCCGCCAGGAACGGCGGATTGGGCTAAGCGATAGTATGCCGCCCAAAAGAACCACCACGACCAGCACGCCGACGTTGGATGGTTGCCCACGCACGGCAAGAATAACACCACCGCATATTGCCCACACAATCAGGCTCGCACAGGTCCGATGCAGATCGGTTCGGCTGTCGTAGACCACAATTTTATGCTTCAAACCAAGTTGCGCGCCGATTATCACCAGAATCGCGACAACTAAGCAGAACAGCACCACCAGTCCGATCATACACCATCAACCGTAAAGAGGTTTGCAACGATTTCGTTGATGATCATAGGATTCCTAGTTGTTTCGCCATGTGTTGAACTTCCTCGCGCACCATGTCTTTTAGTTCTTTCGGTTCCAGCACTCGGACGCTATGCCCCCACGCCAGTGTCCACCGATAGACTTCATACAATCCTGCCGCATGGAACGATAATTCGATTTGCCCGTTGGAACGCTTTTTGATGGTTTGTTTGGGACTCCATTGACGTTCTAACACCCATGGCGCAATCCCCTTATCAAAGAGCAATTTCACTGCGTGCGGTTTTTCCCCGCTGATGGCAAAGCGGCTGAAGGTTACGGATAAAAACTTATTGGGATCGAAATCCGCCGGTACTTGAAATTGGTCGGTAGTCAACTTCGCCGACTGCATGCGTGGGATTGCGAATTGCCGCAGTTCCTCCGAATAATGATCAAAAGCAAACACATACCATTCGCCCTGTAAATTCGCGATATGGTATGGATCGATAACCCGCTCCCTGACCTTGTCGGCTTCCATGGCCAGATAGGTCATTTTAATGGATTGCTGGTGCAACAAGCCCCGCACAACCACTGCCCAAATGTCGTGATTCACGGGTTTTGCAGGCGGTCCTGATACGCTGAATCGTGAGAATATCAATTCGGGCTGAACTGTGATCTTTTCAGGTAGCGACTCGGCAATCTTCTTGAAGATGGCTTCCAATTGCTTGGCGACAGGGGTTCCTTGGTAATGCTCAAGCACTCGTGACGCCAGTAACACTGCCACTAGATCCCCCTCACTCAGGCTCAGTGCTGGCAAGAACCAATTGCCACCGGTGTAGTGGTACCCTTTCTTGAGGGGATCGTATTCAATGGGCGCATTGAGCCGATCGCGCATGTAATCCAGATCCCGCTGAGCGGTCTTGACGGAAACCTCCAAATCTTCAGCCAAACTGAAGCAATTTGGGTATTCCCCCTTGCGGATCTGCTGATCCACTTGAATCAACCGTTCGAACTGAACCTTTGAACGCTGCATTGCCATGCCCTCCATCTTAACTGCGCACTCGGTCAAATAACGACCGAGTGATTTATTTTTAATTTATTTTCTGTCGGTCGCCCAATGTCCGAGTGGTGATGATAGACCTGTAGGCAAAACAAAAGCAACGCACAAACGAACTCAAAAACATGCCAACACGAATCGCAACAATCATTCCGAATCTGGTCGAGGTCTGTCGCTCTTGGTTGACCTGCCAAGCCGTTCCGTCAACCTGGTTTGATCCACGATCGAATCGACGGATCCAGCCCAACCGGTATCGCGACAGCATTTTTACAAGTCCAAGAGGAAGGCTCTGATCATGCTGAATCTTGAACAATTACAGGGTGCGGTTGCTGTGGCCAAACAGCAATTCGCTCTGATTTTGAAGAAATATCCTAATCTGATTCCGAAGAAGGTACACATTCCTCAGATTCCCTACCTGGTCATCGCATTGCCAGGCGAACAGATCTGGATTGACTGTTCCCCACGGGATATTCTCAACAAGATTCCCGCCATGGTCATCGACAGTAGTGCCAAAACCAAGGGACTGGCGCTCCTGACCCGTATCAAAATATTGGAGCGGCAAGCCAAAGCCGATGCTGATGTTAAACAGCTGATGAACGAGTTTGAGCAACTCGTTGCGCAACTTCAGTACGATGGAAAGTACCAGGTTGAGATTCGCTTCAAATACCTCGCCTACGAACAGATCTGGGAACTCCAAGTCGATGATCTGATCGACCGCAATCTCACGCCACAGGGCAAGGCAAACATCCGTATCGTGCTGGGCACGCTGGCGCGATTCGTGCCCGACCAGAAGGCTGGATAAATCATTAACTCAAAAGGACACCCAATGAACTCTACTCCCGCACTAAAACAGGACAACAAGACGGGTACCGTCAGTGAAAAGGCACCCCAGCACTTTATGCTTAACGCACCAGCACCCCAAACAACCGTCCCAATCCAGCCCAGCTCGACTGTGACAACGACTACCATTGGGCAGGGAAAAGCGGATGTGCCAGTCAACTTGAATTGTGATCTGTCCAACATACATGCCTTTTGCGAGGATTATTTCAAGCCCCATGCGCCAGTGGTAGCGGCTTTTGGATGTGAGAGCTTGCATGTATGTCGATTGTATGGGTCGTGGGATCTCGATCTAGCAGTCGCCGAAAATCACGCCGCGCTGTTCCGATCGATTCGGATTCTCCCTGCCCAGACCGTGAAAGACGGCGTGGTGGTCTGGGACGATCTGACCTTTCAATTCGCCCCCCGTTTGTTTCTTTATATCGATAAGAACCGGATTGTTGGTTTTGCTTCGACCGCAAGCGAAGCCGAGCAACTTGTGACGCAGTTTAGCAAAAAGTATAATAAACCCAAACCCTCAACTCCAACCGGCGGGATCTTTTATCTCATCCAGCAAGACGGGGATGCAATCAAATGCCATGATGTTGCCCTATCTCCCGAGACAATCCTTAGTGCCGAGGCAATGAGCCTCCATTATGGTAGTAGCATCGAAGAATGGCATCGGAGCTATATCGAAAAGCTCCATGAGAAAGTCAATGGTGTGTCAATCTTTGAGGGCAGCCCTGGAACGGGCAAGACTTGCTACCTCCGCCATCTCATGGGGGAGCTCAAGGAGTCGCATCGCTTCTATTTCATCCCGACCTCAACGATGGGAGTTCTTTCCCGTCCTGATTTTATCGGTTTTTGGACTGAGCAGCGACGCCGCTATTCCGACCGTAAATTTGTTGTCGTCCTAGAGGATTCCGATGCAGCACTGATGACTCGCGGTTCTGATAATCGCGAGCAAGTCAGTGCAATCTTGAACCTTTCCGATGGAATGCTGGCGGATTTTCTCCGGCTCCAAATCATTTGCACAATCAACTGCACAGCCTCCGACATTGATCAAGCCCTCCTGCGCCCGGGACGGTTACTGAGTCATCGGGTCTTCAACAGGCTTGATTACCGCACAGCTACCCGCCTCGCTGAAAGTTTGGGGAGGAAGCTGCCTGTGGAGCGGGATTATTCCCTTGCTGAAGTGTTTGCCGGACACAGTACCGTTGAAATTAACCACCCGCGCATTGGTTTCGACGCAACAGGAGAATAAACCATGCTGACTTACAAAGAATTGCAAATTGCCATTGCTGCCGTCAAGCGACGGTTCGCTTCGATTCGGATGAAATATCCCAGCGTGAATGCACAGTTGGTTTTCTCATCGCGGAGCGGAGAGTCAACACTTGAGAAGTCGCCGCTGAAAATTCTCGCCAAACTTCCGTCAATGATAATTGACGACACCGAGAAAGCCGAATTTCTGTTTACATCTTCTCGTCTTGAATTCCTTCAGGAACAAGCGACGGATCTTCGCAACGCAGTGCAAAGTTTGTCTAAGAGATTGCGCAAGTTGGCGCCTAACCAGAGGTCGCCAAAATCAAAGGTTTCGACAATTCTTGCTTTCGCAAAACAGAACCTGAAACGACTGGCGCAATTCAACAGGCTGATTGAAAAACAATTGGGCGCACTCGCCTCCGGTTTGCAATACGATGAAACTTGTCAGGCCGAGATTCGCTTCAAGGACCTTGACTACGAGTTGGTATGGAAACTTCAAGTCGACGATCTGATCGACCGCGATCTCACGCCACAGGGCAAGGCAAACATCCGCATTGTTTTAGGAACCTTGGCGCGATTCGTGCCCGACCATAAGGCTTAATGAACCATTAACTCAAAAGGAAGCCCAATGAACTCTGAACCCGATCCAAAACAATACAATGTCAACGTCAACGATGCTGATGCGATTGGTTGGACACTGTTGCATCATGCAGCAAACGAAGGGAGAAAAGAAGTTATTGCATTCCTTCTCGACCATGGAGCCAGCGTTAACATGGCTGATAACTCTGGCAACACGGCATTGCACTATGCTGCTTCGCACAATTATTGCCCAACTGTACGGATTCTACTAGCCCACGGCGCACAGGTCACAGTCAGAAATAAGTGCGGAATGACACCACTCGATCTAGCAATCAGCGATGCTGCCAATATTCTTAAACAGCATCAGTCACCCAAAAATTAACACACTATGAACACTGAACCAACCAGCTCTCCAGAATTGGATACAGTCGCACGGTTTGGAGTGCCGCCGTACATCCAAGATTGGCATCAACTTACTCGTGCCGCGCTGTACCATGACCCGCCGCTCGCTTCACTGCTGACCCTGACAAACAATGGCAGCCAACAGCATGATTGGTTCAAAACCTTCGCTGGACTGACAACTGGCTCATTGACCGAGAGTTTAATTGCCTGTCATTACCATGCTCGGAATGTCTGGAATCTAGAGGAAGAACTGCTTACGACTGCCTACAAGTTATATCAGTCTGCGCATCCCTTCAATGCGGTCATCGACTGTGGTTGCGATTGCAAGATCACGTTTGAATATCAGGCTTTTGTTGCAGCGTATCGGCGAAGTTGGGACTATTTAGGCCAGGCTGTCGGCGCATATTTCGAACAAGAGATTAACTCAATTAAGGATTTTCAATCCCCTGAAATCCAACAGCAAATTCATAAATCACCACGCGGCAAGGCGATGCCCGATGTGGTGCATGAAGTC
>Ga0209083_1003941_pt1 | contig 11862 bp, 13 predicted proteins | sample AM7aDNAmetaG_FD_184132 | JGI IMG/M metagenome (GOLD analysis project Ga0209083, IMG submission 184132) | Freshwater microbial communities from Finland to study Microbial Dark Matter (Phase II) - AM7a DNA metaG (SPAdes) (version 3) | ecosystem: Environmental > Aquatic > Freshwater > Lake ...
TCAGGAACTGACGATTACGAGCGTGGAGCAAAAATAAGACCACTTGTGGCACAAGCTATGAAGCGCTTAAAAAGAAGGAACACTATGTTCCCGAAACTACTACATCTTTAGTGTAGTAGTAGTTCATATACTCTTACATAATCTACAGTCATATTTTTAGGAAACATAGATTTTAATTTATCTGGTGGTATTCCTACTGGGTTAAATCCGGCACCTATAGCCATATCAATATATACAGACATTGGAGATGGTGGCATTTCACTTCCTGTATAAATCCACAAGAGAACATTATCTAGATAAAAAGATATTTGATCTGGCTCCCAATCAACAGCAAATGTATGAAACCCTGTACTTAAATCTATCTTAGTGTACCATTTTCTATGATCTAAACCCTTCATATCTTTTCCATAAATAGTATTTGTGAAATGTTTACTATCTTCACATTCAAATTCACCAAAATCAATTTCACTATAATCACCGGTGCACCCATATAACCAAGGACAACACCAATATTGACCACCATCTGGATTAGGAATCATTCTAACCTCAGCGAAACAATATTTAGTATTGAATGTTGGATATGAATAAATCTCACCAGATTTCACTGCGGCTTCTTTAGCATTTGGACCCCATTTAGAAACAATTGTTTGACCTGAGTCTGGATTAAGATCTGTTGTCATTACTAATCCGTTTTCTGTTGTAACTAAAATTTGATCAGGTCGCCAAGTAATATATTCATTTGGTGGATCAGCTTTATAATCTCTCATACCATCTAAAGTATTATTAGGAGGGCACAATTTCCATTTATTCCAATCTAATCCATTATTAGGATAACCTTCAACAAAAACTGGTTTATCAAATTCATCTTGAAAAACAAGAGTATATCCATCTTTACCAACAGAATTAATTGGCGGATTTTTAAAGTGACTTGTAAAATAAACTTTCCAATAGAAGTTTAAATAATACCAAGCATTTTTAAACCATGTACACATATATGTGAGATTATTTTTAAGTATATATTTTTTTATTAGGACCTAAATAATTAACTTTGTATATAATCAAAAATTTAAATCTATGAAATCAAATTATTTTTATGTTAAGACTTGTTACGAAAAGGCAGATGGTAACAGGAAAAAGGATCAGTATGTTCGTGTTCGTGTTCTTGGTGGTCAGTTACTATCTAACAAGGATATGGATGTCAAGTTGAATGTATCATGCAGTCATTCAATTAGAACTGAGTATCCCATTGGAACTATTTTCTGTTGCACTGAAATAACAGAAAGAGAACAACCTACAACTAAGACTAAGTTTTATAAGGTTCCAAATAATAAACTTTTTCCAATGGAGGAAAATGGAAAGATTATCTGTGATAATTCAAGAATGGTGAAAGATTACGAAGATTATCTTCCTTACATGATTAATCAGGAAAGGAAACTTAAATTGGATTGGATCCTTTCTGATTCTGATTTACCTCTCGAAGATCCTTTTGTTTAAAGTAATTTTTTTAAATAATTATAATTTTTGTTAATTATAAATAAAAAATTATAATTGTTTTTAATAGCTGAATCTTTTTTGGCTACGTTCATATCATAATATTTATTGAAATAATAATCACTTTTTATTTCTATTATTAGATTTTTTTCTGGTAAATAGAAATCACTAAAATAATATCTTTTTTTACCATCGAAAAAATATGAAAATCTTTTTCCTTTTTCGATTTTTATTTTATTATATACACAAAAATCTAGAAAATCTTTTTCATATGTTCCTCTATAAAAAAGATTTGTTTCGTTATGAATTTTAGATTTATGACCACTAATTTGTGCTTTCATGTAAATAATTTCATTTTGCATATTATATTCTACACCATATCTTTCTAAATTTGTATGTTTAGATTTATTTTTAAAATCATCAGATGACATATACCATTCGTTCCCATATTTATCTAAATTCGTTTCTTTAACATTCTTTTTGTAATCATCTGTTTGAGTATAATGTTCTTTTCCAAATTTTAACAAATTATTTTTATTTCTTTTTATCAATACATCACCCGACATTGTTGGATATTTTACTCCGTTGTTTTTAAAACAGGTTTGTTTCGATTTTTCTAATAATTCTTTATTTTGAAGTGGATGTTCTACTCCATATTTATTCAAAAGAGTTTTTTTCAATGTTTCTTTAATAATTTCTGATTGAAACACGTTATCAACTCCCCAATTTTTAAAATTCGTATCTTTTTTTTTATCTTTTATTATTTGAGAACTGGATACGTTCTCACAACCATATCTTTCTAAATTAGTCTTTTTTGATTTTTCTGGATTTGTAAAATATTTTTTACCATATTTTTTCATATTGGTTTCTTCTGTTTTATGAAATTTACATTTAATACAAGTGTAATAACCACCCCTTTTAATATTATTCATGTAAGATGAAAACATTATTGTTTTTTCAGAGTGACAAATATCACATTCAACAATAATTTTTTTTCTGGAACTTTCGTGTAAATTTTTAGAATCTATTTCTATAACATTGTATTTATTTAAAGTAGTATAAAATTTAGAATAATGTTCTTTTGTTCTTTTTTCTACTTTTATTTTTATTTTTTGATTATCCTTTATCATTTTATTAAATTGTTATTTTTTAGGATTGAAACAAATAATTATCATCAATCATCATTTCAATTATATATTAAACTTTTAAAATCATATTTTATATAAAATCGAAAATAATCAAATTTTTTATGGTTTCTTTGAATCTGTGTATAGATGGCAATTATCTCTTAAATAAAAATATTCAAATCTTATTCAAAAACAAAATATTATACTCTGACTTGTACAATGTATTAGAAAGAGATTTTAACGTTTTAACCCGTTTATTTAACTTTAACAAGACTTTCTTTATTTCTGATAGTCATACCAACTGGAGGAAAGAATTCTTCCCAGAACTCAAGGGAACAAGAAAAAAGGATGAATTAATTGATTGGAATTTTGTATATCAAGAATACAAAAAATTAAGAACTTTCATTGATAGTAAGAAAACAGTAGATGCATATCAAATTGATGATATGGAAGGTGATGATTTAATTTCATTTATTACCGATAAATCAAATAAAAAGGGAGAATCTGTACTTATACTATCCTGTGATAGTGATATTTATCAAAAAGTATATTACGATGGATTGAATTTTAAATACATGAATATGATGTATAATTATAAATTCAACGATGAAAAAGTATATTTGCCAGAACAATATAAACGTTTTATAAGTTATGTTGATGAAAATAACAACGAAGATGATATTTTTCAATCAAATACAGATACCGATTTTCTAGAATTTTTCGAAAGATTCTTACATGGTAAGAAAATAGTAGAAATAAATAGTGAATTCGAATTATTTAAAAAAGTAATGGGTCATGGAAAAGATAATATCAAATCTATCTTTATGCAAGGAAATCGTGGTATTGGTGATACTGGAATAGAAACGGTATATAAACTTTATAAATCAACATATCCAAATACAATAGATTTTGATAGTACTGAATTTGAAACAAATTTAATCGAAATTATCAAATTTCATAAAAGAATAAAGGATAACAGCTTTGATAATTCTATGAAAGAAAGGTTGAAAGTTAACTTAAAAATAGTAAAATTGGATGAAAAATCAACTCCGAAAAAACTTTATGATAATATGAATACTATAATAAAGGTATAAACTTTTATTATAGAACCTAAAAAGATTTTTATGAAGAAAGTATTACTATTAATTATCGTTTCTATTTTTTTGTGTTTTCAACAAGTTCAATCAAAAAATCCAATTCCTTGTGGTTATATAGAATGGACCAAAGTAAAAGATTGTGATATTTATTATAAAGTTGATTTTGGTAAATTGGATTTTATTGTTGAATCAGATAATGTAAATATTTCCGGGAATTACAAAATATATTTATTTGATGTTTTTGGTAGAAAATTAATGGATAAAGAAATAAAAAACCCAACTTCATTTTATCAAGATAATTTGAAATCGGGTCTTTATTATATTAAATTAGCAAACGACACAACTGTTCTAAACAGAGTTATTCAAGTAGATTAATGTTTTTTTAAATTTTCAGGAAGAGTTACTGTTTGCTCATCTGTAATCAATTCACTTTCATCTACTAATTTAGTTTGTTCTTTCATTCTTTCTCTGAAATCAAGTAAAATTTGAGTTAGACTATTAGTTGCATTTTTATTCATAGCTGTCTCCATTTTAGCCCTATCTCTTATAACAGCTTTTTCAAACATTTTATTCATTTTTCTAGTAGTATTTACAGAAAAATTTTCATCATAAAGGTAATGGTGATTGACGATATTACATTTACTATCACCATCTAAACCTCTAGTAATAAGAGTAATAAACAATTCTGCTTCTCCAGTGATAAAATAATCTTTACTTACAATATATTTTTTATCATAAGTTCCATCATCAACACTTAAAAAACGAATACAATTATTGTCATTAAGACCATCAACAAAAGCACTGAATACTAATTGTTGTCTTTGGGTTAAAACATCATTTGGATGCATTCTCTTGTCTATAGAATTTTTCCAATTTCGATAAATCTCTTTAATGTTCATATTTTCTTAATTTTCTACAAAGATACGAATAGTTATTGAATAAAAAAATTATATAATCTTCTTAGGGGAAATAATAACCCATAATCTATTCCCATCTAATTTTGGTAAATTTTCTATTTTACCATGTTCTTTAAGATTATCAATAAATTTCAAAAGTAAGAGTTCTCCTTGTGCTTTAAAGTTTATTTCTCTTCCAGCGAAGAAAATAAAAGCCTTTACTTTATCACCATCTTTTAGGAAATTGATAGCGTGTTTTAATTTGAAATTAAAATCATGATCTCCAGTATTATATGTCATACGGATTTCTTTCAATTTCGTTTTTTTGTTATTTTTCTGATTTTCTTTGTCTTTTTGTTTCTTTTCGTAAAGGAACTTATTGTAATCCATTACTTTACAAACAGACAAATCACCATTTTTTGATATTTCAACTAAATCTAACCCTTTTTCTTTTGATAAGAGAATTGCATCTCTTAATGGTGATACATACGATGGTGTTCCATCGGTAAATACAAGTCTAACTGACTGTGATGTAATTTGATTGTTAATTTTTTCTGTTCTTTCGAATTTATTCATAAATAAATTATTTTTATACCCCATTATATTTTTTGGGATCAACAAATATATAAATAAGTTTTGTTAAAAAAAAATTATTTGAGTTCAAGACTATAATTGTATAATTTGTTCGTATCTTCAATAGCGATTTTCTTTAACTCTTTCTTTTGTTCTTCATTTAAATTGAAATCTTTGGATATTTCTTCAATGAAATTTTTTAAAATTACTGATATTTTTTGTTCTTGTTGTTCTGACATAATACTAATTTTTATTTTTTTAAATTATCTCTATGTGTTCCAATTTGATGCCTAAAAATACCTAAAAATTCCTATAAAAAACCAAGATTATATATTAATAAAAAAAACCGGTTTTTTATCACCGTTATTAATTAATATATGATGCGAATAGCTGGAAAGTTTAATAAAATTCAACCTTATCTACACTTTTGTAAAAATTATCAATGTTAAAATATTTATCAAAAGTTTCTATAATTTGGTCGTATGTAATTGACTCTATGGTATTTTCAATTACCCAATTTTTTGGTAATATAAATTTGTCCTCGTTATCTTGCAAATTGATATTTGATTTAACTAAACTAATTTTTATAAAGTTTTTAATTACATTAAATTTTTCTTTGGTCAAATAACTTTTATCCTTAAAAATTTTCAATATAGTATCATGTAATCTTTCAACATTTATATCATTGGTTTCTGTTGAAATTAAAATAATTCCGGTATTTTGTAATCTATCCATACGACAATTTATGTAATAGGTTAAATTTTCTTTTTCTCTTAAATGTTTATATAATGGTGATTTTAATCCACCTGATAATAAATAATTTAAAAATATTATCTTATCAAAATCTTCATATATAACTGGTGATGTGTATATCATAGATGATTTGTTTTTAGATGATATAGGAGATTCTAATTCATATTTGTGTTCTTTCTTATATTCAAAACCATTATTTTTATAAATTTGATTAAATGTAATATCAGCTTCGTGTTTATATTTTTTTGAAATATAAATTATATAATGTGGATTATTATAGTAATTATTGTAATGATTGTAGCATGCATCTGTAGTAACATTTTCAATATCATATCTTCTCCCAATTGAATTGTGATTATTAAATAATTTTCTATATAAATTCAAAAAATGATTTTTATTATAACGATTAAATAAATCAGTATATTCATCCAAAACTATTTTTTTTTCAGATTCTAATAATTTTTCAGATATGTTAAAATTACTTATTTTACTATAAAATTCATCTTTAAATTTAAACACATAATCATCTAATCCAGTGATATAAAAAACAATGTTATTGGGTGTGGTATATGCGTTCCATACAATACCATTATTTTCTAATATTTCAACAAATTCATCATTTAAATTTTTACAAATTAAATGTTCTATTAAGTGAGACAATCCATATGTTCCATCAGTTTCATTAACAACAACATTATTATATACAATGTAAAAACCGGATAGATCATTTTGATTTGGAATGTTTAGTATCATAGTGAGTTTGTTTTTTTATTTGTTAGGTTATCTTTTTTCATAATTATATATAAAAAAATTTTTTGAATATTAAACATGTAAAATTTTTTTACACATATTTAAAAAGAGAGTCGCTAATTTAATATATAACATAAAATAAATCAAATAATCTGAATGAAAGATTTATGGAATCTAGACTATAATTGGAATTTAACAGATTCTACTTGGTTAAGAACAGAAAGATTAGATTTATATTGGAGTGGTGTAACTTATATTCCAGATAATTATTTTAAATATAAAAAATGCCTTTCTGGTATTACCTATCAATATGTAAATACTCTTAATGATATTTATAATAAAAATGCAATGGTCGGAAAGACTTGGTGTATTTATGATATGTATAATGAATTTGATATCATAAATAATTTTATGGTAAATATGGATACTGTAGATATTTGCAGTACATCTAATTTAGATTTGACTCAAAGATATTATACCATAGATAATGCTTATTTAAAAACAAAACATAAAGTTCTTCTTGTAAATCAAACAGATACAACACAAAACGATTTATATAATGTGGATCAAAGAGGATATTTGATTAAATCTATTCAGCTTGCAGATAGCGGAAATACATTTAGATATAAAGGTTATGTAAAATTGGGTGATAATAAACATAATGAATATCATTTAAAAGATATAGGTGGGTTGTTTCCAACATCTGGAATGCCGGCAAATTATATGTTAGGAAGAACATCAATCATAAAACATTTTTTCACCTATAATATAAATGCCGTAAAACCGGTTCCTAAGTTAATTTTTACAGATTATGATATTGCTAGACATTTGAATCCATTAAATTATTCTTTATATACAGGATTTTTATTACCAACACCATCTAGTAATGTTGTTATAAAGTGTAGGGATAATGATAATTATACTATAAATATAGATTCTACAACAAGTGATTTTATTTATAATGGAATTATTTCTGGATCTACAATTTATAATGGAATTTATGCATCTCCGGGTGGTAATAGTGAGCAATTTTTTATAGAGACGAATAATGTTAATTTTCTTACAAATGCAAATATAAATGATTATGTGAAAGTCACTTTTAGTGGAAATACGAATTTAGAATATTATACTTATATTAAATTTAATGATGGTTATTGTCCAGCAAATTCTATTGCTTTATTCGATCCAATTCCATTAAATTTACTTAATGATTTTTATGCTAGTGGTGGTACATATACCATTACAAATTTACAATATTCAACTGCGGCAAATATTCAAACAACTTTACTTGAATCATATTACTCTAAATATTTTTATGTAGATGGTTCTTTGAATGTATCCCCTAAATATTATCAATATAATGATTATTTTGATTATGATGGATTACAATTTATTGTTGATGGTGGAACTCCAAATATATTTACTACTACAAATACTTATATTAAATATAAATTATATGAACATTTAAATTCAATTAATTCAATATTTAGTTTATCTTATACTTTTCCTAATTTTCCAAATCAAAGTTTAACATCATTTACAACTGGTTTTACGGTACTTGTTACATCACCACAAAGCTCAGAATATTATGATAGATATCCTAAAGGCACCTATCTTAAAATAACACCAACAAATCCAGTAGATATTTATTTTTTCAGAAAAAACACATTTGTTAATTTAAATGGAAGTTATAAAACTTTAATTGTAGATTATGTTCCAAATGAATATTTTATTATAGAAACATATAAATCTGATTCTGGTTTGACAATATCAAATATAGATACTATTTATACATTAACCGGTATTTCTAGTTTATTATACTCTGTTTATAAAAATGATGAAAATGATTGGTATAGAGAAAGACCAGATAACATTAGAAAAATGATTTGTAATGCTTATTCCAGAATTATAGAAAATGATGCAAATATTACCAAATATACAACAGGTTTATTAACACAAGACGATAAAAATAAATTCATTCTTGAACTATATAATCCTGAAAATTTATTGAATAATGGTGGAAATGCAACATTTACATATGATCCAAATTTAACATATAAACCAATTGAATTAATTGATATTGGTGTAGATAAACATACAAAAATACCAATCCCTATTCAAAGTGAAAATATGCAAATAACATATGATTTATTAACAGGTGTAACCAGCGGATCTACAACCGGAACAACATCTTATGATACATTCTCATTTGGTGAAAAACGTATTACTTTTATTTATTCTTTACAAAGTAGTACAAATCCAACTAATCTTACAATTAGTTGGGGAGATGGTAATGTGGAAAGTATAACAATACCAGCTTATGGTATTTTTAATGGAACCCATACATATGCGATTGAAGATTTCCATACTATTACATTTAGTGGTGATTTACAATATATAACGTATTTATTTGCTGAAGGTGCTATTGTATCTATAAATACAAATATAACAAAACTTAAAAATATAACGAATATCAATTTAAATAATAATTCTTTAATAGATTTAGATATTAGTGGATTAATTTATTTACAACATTTATATTTGTATAATAATGCTTTAACTGATTCTGATAAATTTTATAATTTATTAGATTCTAATGGTTTAACTAGTGGAAATATTGATACTAGTGGTGGTAGTAATTCTCCAGTTACAATGGCATCTGTAGCTTCAAGAGCTACTCTTAGTTTAAAAGGTTGGACATTAACATATAATTAAAAAATAAATAATTAAAAGTGGCTTTTAGAGTTGATATAATAAATATAGAAGATAATGTTAATAATATCTTGTTAACTGATGATTTAACAATAGAAATATTAAAAGTTAGATATAATTGGATATTAAATGCTAATGTTAAAAATGCTGTTCTTGGATTAGATGATTATGGTCTAGTTTGGTATATGGGTGAATGGATTTGTGGTGAATGGGAAGATGGAACATGGTATTCTGGAATTTTTCATGATGGTATTTGGAAAAACGGTCGTTGGTATTCTTATTTATTAGATAAAGCTATGGTTTTAAGTAAAAGATTAACCATTTTAGGTGAAGATAAAATATATTCTCAATTTTTAAATGGTAAGTGGCTTAATGGAAATTGGTATAATGGTATATTTGGAAATGATGGAAATATTTCTGGAAAAACAATTACAGAAGTTAGTTCTGGTGGTCTAAATTGTCCATATTGGTATAATGGTAATTGGTATAATGGGTTATTTAAAAATTCTGTTTGGAAAAATGGAGTTTATTTGGGTGGAAATTTTTTAAATTCATATTGGATGAATGGAAAATTTTATAATGGAACATTTGATAATTATGAATGGTGGAATGGTTCTTTTTATGGTGGTGATTTTATAAAAGGTATTTGGAGTGGTGGAACTTTCAACCAAATAGATACTACGATACCAGCAAGATTTGGAACTTGTACAGGAACAACTCTTGATGGAACACTTACAATTTGGGAAACTGGAGTATTTGAAAAAGGTGAATTCATGTCAGGTCTTTATTTTGATGATAGTGGAAATACAAGATCTAGTTTATATCATAATACAACACATTGGTTAAGTGGTATGTTTAATAATGGTAATTGGTGGGGTGGTCATTTTGAAACTGGTAACTTTAATTATGGTAATTGGTACGGTGGTGTTTTCAATAAAGGAATAGACGATAGTTATACCCAATTAACGACTTGGAAAAATGGATTGTGGTATGATGGATTATGGCTGAACGGAACATTTAAATCTGGAACATTTTTTGGTGGTATGTGGATGAACGGAATTTTTGAAAATGGTTTTCTAGTAAGTTTATTTACCGGAATTATAACAACTGATATGAAAACAAATGTTGTTCCAACGGTATTACCAGCACCTCCACCACCACCAATTTATACATCCCCAACGGTAACAACTGATTCTGCTGTAGCTGGTGGCACTTATGATACAGCAACTGTTAATGGTACAGTTACTAATGATGGTGGATTATTTACAACAAGAGGTATTTGTTATTCTCAATGGAATCTAATACCTAATATAACAGATGATCTTGTTATAACAGATGGAACCGGTATTGGACCTTATAGTTGTATTATGGCTGGATTATCACCTTTAACACAATATTATGTAAGATCTTGGGCAACTAATGTTCCATATGGAACAAGTTATGGAACAATATTAACCGTAACTACAATTTCAGCACCAGCTAGTGTTCCTATTGTTTCTACAATATCTGCAACTGGTATGACAGATACAACTGTAGATTTAACTGGAAATATATCATCTGATGGTGGAAGTTCTATAATAATTTTAGGATTTAGATATTCAACTAGTAATCCTATACCATATCTTGCACTAATTCCAACATATACACCACCTAATCCAACACCTTCAATCCCTTCAAATTATACTGTTAATGTTACTGGATTAAATCCTGAAACAACATATTATTATCAAGCTTATGCTGAAAATTTATGGGGAAAAGCTTTTGGTGTTGTTAAAAGTTTCAAAACAAAAATGGGTGTTGCTCCCGGTGGATGAAAATAAAAACTATTTATAAAAAATAATATATAAGTATTATTAATTCCCTAATTTTTAAAAAATAAATACTCTTATGGATAAAACCTCTTCGAGGTTCAGAAACATCGAGTCTACTATTGTCAATATTCTGAATGATCAATACGAAAAATGTTTAAAAGTGCAATTATCAAAAAAACCTGATAATATATCTACTTTAATAAACTATTTGAAGCATATTGGTTGGTGTAATTACAAATTCAACGGATACAGTATTAAGAATCATGTTAATGAACTAGATGTAATTGTAATTTTAAATTACATACCTCCAACTTTGAAATTTTCATAGTATTTTGTTAAATATATAGTAGAAAATAATTGTAGTACTATATGTTGAAAGATGAATGTTATTATATCTTTATAGAAGATGATGACGATAAATTTGTCATTAAAATAACTAATAGAATAGATTGGGTGATAGAATCTATTGATGGTAATGTTCCATACGATTTAGAAATGCAAAGATATGATAAAGAATACTTTATAGATGATATTCTTGAAGAACTTCGTGAAGAATATAATTATGTTCAAGAAATAAATTCTTCAGAAGTGGATGATTATATGATATAAATAAAAAAACGGAATGAATTAACATCATTCCGTTTTTCAAAAA
>Ga0209083_1003946_pt1 | contig 11857 bp, 9 predicted proteins | sample AM7aDNAmetaG_FD_184132 | JGI IMG/M metagenome (GOLD analysis project Ga0209083, IMG submission 184132) | Freshwater microbial communities from Finland to study Microbial Dark Matter (Phase II) - AM7a DNA metaG (SPAdes) (version 3) | ecosystem: Environmental > Aquatic > Freshwater > Lake ...
CGTTCGGAGCGAATAACATATTCTCGTATAACGTGTACAGGGATACAAACCCGATCACGAGTCTAGACGAGAGAAAGCCGTTCGCGTCAGGCGTGTCTGGCGAGTCGACGAACTGGGTGGACAGCACGAAGAAGAGAAGGGGAGGGACGTATTACTATGTAGTGACGGCGATCAACCCGTCAGGCATGGAGCAGTCCATCTCTTCTAATCCCAAATTTAACGCCCAGATTACGATACCTTAAGCAAAACGCATAAAAGAAGCAAACGACCCCGGGAGCGAAAGTTCCCGGGGTTTTTTTTGGTGCGATTAGGCGGATTAGAAATGGCGATTACGCAGATTAGAGAGGATTGGAGAGACAAGCCGGATGGATTGTTGGTTTGAGATTAACTGCGGATTATGATATAATTCATAAGTTAAAAACACAAATTCACGGCCAATAAGTTCGGCCAATTAACGGAGGTATTATGGCGTCTGCAAAGATTTCCAAGGTAATAGGCAGGGAGATAATAGATTCAAGGGGCAACCCGACGGTTGAAGTTGATGTAATCCTTTCAAACGGAATTCTGGGACGTGCCGCGGTTCCGTCAGGCGCATCCACAGGCGAAAATGAAGCGCTGGAACTTCGCGACGGCGACAAAAAAAGGTACGGCGGCAAAGGCACTCTGAAAGCGGTAGCCAACGTAAATGAGAAGCTGGCAAGGGTAGTCAAAGGAATGGACATTTTCAAACAGAAAGAAATAGATTATAAAATGATACAGACCGACGGCACCGAAACCAAAGCAAATATGGGAGCGAATGCCATGCTCGGTGTTTCTCTCGCCGCCGCCAAGGCAGCCGCGGAAACAGCCAAGAAGCCGCTCTTTGAATACCTGGGCGGGAAAGACGCGAGGGTGCTCCCCGCGCCGATGATGAACATCATCAACGGAGGAAAGCACGCCGATAATAACGTTGACATACAGGAATTTATGATCATGCCGGTCGGCAGCAACAAGTTCAGCGAAGCCCTCCGCATGGGAGTGGAGACCTTTCACGCTCTGCGCAAGATTCTGCAGGGCAAAGGGTTGAATACCGGCATAGGCGACGAAGGCGGTTTCGCTCCCAACCTAAAGTCAAATGGGGAGGCTTTTGAAGTAATAATTGAAGCAATTGAGAAAGCCGGCTATAAACCGGGCAAGGACATAGTCCTCTGTGTCGACGCGGCTTCGTCCTCTTTCTACGAGAACGGAAGCTATATAATGAAAGCGGAAAAGAAAAATGTCAACAGCACGGACGACATGATTGACTTCTACGGAAAAGCTTTTGATAAGTATCCCATCAGGTCTCTTGAAGACGGGCTCTATGAGAACGATTGGGCGGGTTGGAAGAAACTGACGGAAGCATTCGGAAAGAAGCTGCAGCTTGTGGGAGATGATTTGTTCGTAACCAACAAGAAGTTCCTGCAGAAAGGAATAGATCTCGGGGTGGCGAATTCCATCCTGGTTAAGGTAAACCAAATCGGCACTCTCACCGAGACGATGGAGACTATAAACCTCGCGAAAGCGGCGGGTTATACCACAGTTATCTCCCACAGGTCAGGCGAGACGGAAGACGCGACAATAGCGGATATCGCGGTTGCGGTTAACGCGGGCCAGATAAAAACCGGTTCAGCGTGCAGGACAGACCGCATCTGCAAGTACAACCAGCTCCTCCGCATTGAGGAAAAACTCGGAAAGAGGGCGGTTTACAAAGGCAGGTCGCTGTTTAAGTAAAATTAGGGGCCGGCGCAAGCCGGCCCTTTTCTTTTTCACGGTTCCCGGCCTAATCTATGCTGATCCAACAGCTCATAAATGGTATTACCCTGGGTTCAGTCTACGCGCTTATAGCGCTCGGGTACACCATGGTCTACGGTATCCTCGAATTGATTAATTTCGCTCACGGGGATATCTATATGACCGGTGCCTACGCGGGGCTTCTGGTTCTTTCGTTCTTTAACCTTCAGGCTTTCCCGGGATTTCTGATAATAATACCTTTCCTTGCGGTCTTTATCGCCGCAATGCCGGCCTGCGGGCTTCTGGGTATGCTTATAGAAAGAGTTGCCTACAGGCCGTTGCGCAATTCCCCAAGGCTTGCCCCGCTTATCACGGCTGTCGGCGTATCCATAATACTCCAGAATCTCGTAATGCTTATCGCAGGTTCGGATAATAAGGCCTTTCCGTTTATATTCCCTAAGGGGGCCTTCATCCTGCCCGGGGCGGAAATTACATATATCCAGGCGTTTATCTGCGTTTTCTCGCTTGGCCTGATGCTGGCATTGAATATTTTCATTCAAAAGACAAAAACTGGAAGGGCAATGCGCGCTGTGGCTATAGACAGGAAGATGGCAGGGCTTGTCGGCATTGACGTCAACCGGATAATTTCACTTACCTTTTTCATCGGTTCGGGACTGGCTTCGGGCGCGGGAATAATGGTTGGGGTTTATTACGGTATTATTAACTTCACTATGGGTTATATGGCGGGTTTAAAAGGGTTCACGGCGGCGGTGCTTGGCGGCATCGGCAATGTTAGGGGCGCGATGTTCGGCGGCCTTCTCATCGGCGTTCTTGAGAGCCTCGGCGCGGGTTATCTCTCCGCGCAATATAAGGATGTTTTTGCTTTCGGCGTGCTCGTTATAGTGCTTCTGATAAAACCCGGGGGGCTTTTCGGGGAAAGGATAGCGGCGAATAAGTAGGGGGCCGGTTTACGGCAAACCGTTTTTGTTGTATAATAAAGAGTAAGATATTCAGCGCGTTCAGGGGGGCTGATGAAAAAAATAATGATGATGCTTTTTCTCTCTGCGGTTCTCGCAATACCCGCTTTCTCTGCGGATCAGAACTCTATGCAAAAAGACGCTCTCACAAGGCTTTACGGTTCGGTTTCCAGAATAACGGTTGCCGACATTAAGACCGTGATGATCACTCCCTTCGAATACTCCAAGGATATCACGCTAAAGACCGCGGAAGACGCCGTCGCTGCAACTCTGGCAAAGACCGGGAAATATAAGGTAATAGACAAAAAAAGCCTGAAGGAACTTGTCGAGCAGCAGAAATATTCCATTTCCGGACTTACGGATGAGACTGAAGCGAGAAAAATAGGAAAACTGCTAAGCGCGGACGCGGTGCTTTTCGGCAGCGTTAGCATTTCCGGAGAAGTAATGGTCATTACCCTCAGTTTGAGGGATGTTGCCACCGGCGCCCTGCTCTGGTCTGACAGGTTTGAGGGCGAGGACCTTACCAGAATATATTTCGGCCCGGGCCTGCGCTCAGGTTTCTTTAGCGCGTCTATGCCCATCACCTTAACGCTTCCGGTAACTCTAACGCAGGTGGTGGCTCAGCCTTTAGATATAAATAACGGTTTCTTCTTTGCGTTTTCCTTCAGCTATGTCCAGAGAATGCCGGACGTGAAAGCGGTCAGTTTCGGCCTCGACGGAATATTTTACAGGGGGTTCGCGCAGTTTGACGACCTTACAAAAACAGGCATTGCCGACGGCGCAAGTTCGTACACTTTCACGGCTAAGGGCAGTTACACCGACTTAAAATTAAATCTTTGCGCGCTCGTGCGCATACACCTCGGACCCCTCCTTGATATGGGCAGTGATTTTCTTATACTCTATGCCGGTCCCGGGCTTGACGGCAACTACATGCTTGCCGATGCAACCTACAATTTAAAACAGACTGCAGGCGGTGTATATGCTTCCGGAGATGTGGGGTACACGAAGCAGATAGGCCAGGCACTGGCTTTTGGAGGGGTTACTTTCAGGATAGGACTTGAAATGCGTTTCACACCGGCGTTCTCGGTTTTTGTTGAAGCCTATTCAATACCGTCTTTTACCTATAATTTTAACGATGTAAACGTTCCGGGCGGCGCGGGGATAGACCCCAAGTTGACAATTGGCGCCGGAAATAATTTCTACGGGCTGGGAATGCGCTATTTGATATTTTAAAAACGATGCTCGGAAGGGCGGATACGCAGATGCGCAACGGCGAATAAAATCAACAGAGAAGAGAAAACCAACTTGTACTTTCAAGGAAGGAAATAAAATCGCTCTTATAAGAAAAATCATAGAGGCGGTAAAGAAGTTCTTGGTTAAGGACAGCGGGGGGTTTCTCTGCGATTCCTGCCGCTATGATTATCCTTCTGCGTGCAGAAATACTCAACGGCCAAACGCCAAAACCTGCGGGGATTACAAAGCACGTTAGTTCATTTTGTCAGGCTGTATGTGTCCAGCAAAGTCCCGTCCGCGCTGAATGCCTTTATGGAAAGAACTGATTTTGAAACATCAATTCTCAAATAGCAGGTTTGGTCTTTCGGGTTAAAGAAGAACTCGTCTCCCTCGCGCATCACTGAATCCGTGTAGAACTTGGCGCCGCTTCTTCCGCAGATATAATAGACAGTTCCTTCCGCAGGTTTCGAATAGAACTTCCCATCTCTTACCGGAAAGGTTCTTGCAAGACAGTGGTCATGTCCGTTAAAGACAACATCCGCGTGATATTTTTCCGCAACCGGGCAGAATGCCGCCTTGATAAGCTCATTGTTCCTTTTTGCTTTGTTGAAGTATGGGGTCTTGTGGAATAAAACTATTTTAAAGGATTTTGTTGTAGAAGAAAGGTCCTTCTCCAGCCACAATACCTGTTTTCCGAGAATACTGCCGTTCTTAGGGGCTTCTTCATCTTCCTGGCTGTCGAGCACGGAGAAATGAGCGTTCCCGTAATCAAAAGAATAGACCTGTCCCTTCAAGCCTTCCGGGCCGTTTTGAAAAACAGGGAATAGCTCCGTAAGGTAGGATGGTTTTGACGGGGTATCAGAAACGTTATAGGTTTCGTGGTTCCCTTCGACAGGCATTTCCGGAACCGAGGCAATTGCTTCCGCGGCCGCGTCAAGCCAGTTGTTCCAGTGGCGGATATCCTGCCCGGTTTCTACCAGGTCGCCTGCGTTCATAATAAACCTGGCGTCGGGATTCCCCGCCCACGCCGCCGATACTGTCTTTTGCCAGGGTTTGTAATCAGGATTGTCTTTTTTGCCGCTCTGGCTGTCTCCGAAAAGCAGGAAGGAGAATGAAGGTTCGACTGCAGGCTCGGTCATAAAAGAATGGGCTTCCCCCTCAATCTCTCCGGCAACAGGAATGTAATTATAGCGCGCGCCGGGTTTCAACCCGGAAAGGGTGACAGTAAGCAATTTAAAGCTGCCTTGCGCGTCTCCGCGCTCCGCGCGGAAGAGTTTCACTGAAGCGGCGGCGGTGACGGTTGAAGCAGATGTTGCGGCTTCATAAAATCGTATTGAGCCGTTGTCTGTACCCGTGACAGCCCGCCAGGATATTGTCTGGGTTGTCTTTGGGTCATCCGTCCAGGTTAAAATGATATGGTCCGGCCTGGTTGTGGCCCCAAGGTTATTATCGGGAGACGATACCTCGCCCGCGATAGAGCTGTTGCGGGCAAGCAGCAGGCATAGAGAAAAAAGCAAAACAATCTTTAGGCGCATAGAGCCTCCTTAATAAATCTAATCAAGTATAAGAAAGGTTTGTTAGCATACCGTTAAGGAAGGGTTAATAAAAAATGCGTTTTGTGAAGATTTGTTACCTGAAAAGCTCAATTAAAGCAAAGTAAATAAGCATTATTGCGAGCCCGACAGGAACGCCGACGGCAGCCCACTCCCTGCTCTTTATCTTGAGCTTACCGGCGGAAATAATGTTCGGGATATTTCCGGGGATTAGCATTCCGCCGGCGATTATAAGGCCGAGTATGGCTGACTTTATCTGTATCAGAGACATTGAAGGCCCGACTTCGGCGGCGGTCAGCGTAGCATTGTCAAGAATTGCGGAAATCATGTTCAGCCAGTAAAGGGCATGGTAAGAGATCTTCGAAACATATTCGTCGACAATGGGCTTGAATCCTGTTCCGAGAAAGATCAGCGCCATCACGAAAAGATATACTTTTACCGTCCTGATTAGGACATCCTTAGTCGTCTCGCTGTTTTCTTCTTTTAGGCCGTCCTCCGACCTGTTGAGTTTGCCTGCCAAAAAAAGCGTTGAGATGCCGATTCCTATTACGCCAAGGATTATCTGCGGGCCGAGATGCCTTACAAAAAACCAGAAATCCGCGGGAGGGTTGAGGCCTTTCAATTTCGCGATGGCAATCGTAGTGAGCGGCTCGCCGAGAGGAGTGAGCGCCGCGCCCATCCCGATTGAAAAACAGGCCATAACCACAACCTTTATCTCGGCGTTTCGCTCAAGTTTCAGGTGTCCGATAATTTCGACGAGCAAAAGCGCGGCTATAATGGCCGTGATGACGCTGGAGAGCAGGCCGAGCAGCACGACAAGAAGAAAAATGAAAGTCCGCATGCCGGTAAAATTGATGAATGAATTAAGGTGTTTCCTGATTGGTTTCTTGAGGAGGTTGAAAAGCAGTCCGGCGACAAGGACAGCCCCGGTAATCTTTAGCGGCTCCAGCAAAGCGTCTTTAATAAGGCCTCCGCTCCACTGAGAGGTCAAGGTTACGGCAGCGCAGCCCATAATAAAGAGGAATATTTCCAGCTGTTCTTCCACTTTCTTTACGCTGAAAGGCAGTATGAGAACCGCGAGCATAATGGCCGATAGGCCCGCAAGCACCAGCATGTGTTTTCTCCTTTATAAAAGCGCTCCTGTATTATACAATAGTAAAGTTGCTTAGACAATCCGGAACGAAAGGAAAAACAATGATATTCAAAGCCGTATTATTCGATATGGACGGGCTTATGACCGATACAGAGACCCTCCATATCCGCGCCTGGGACGAATTCCTCTTGGATTTTGGGGTTAAGCTTCCCGAGTCTTACCTTGGAAGGTTTGTCGGCATGTCAATCGGGGCAAATATGCGGGAGGTTATGCATACTTTCGGCGTTAAGGGAGAACTCGAAGAGCTGATAATAAGGCGGCGTGACAAGTACCTTGACCTCGTGAAACAGTCCGGGCTCGTTCCCGCCAGGGGAATGAGGGAAATACTTGAAAAGATAGAAAAGAAAGGCCTGTTGAAAGCTATAGGGACTTCCAGCCCCAGGGTTGAAGTGGAACTTGTCGCGGGAATGGTGCTGAAAGCTCTCGGGATAAACAAGGGCCCTTACGAATATTTTGACACGGTCGTTATCGCTGAGGATGTGGCAGAGCCTAAACCCGCGCCTGATATTTACCTGAAATGCTCCGAAAAACTCAATGTAAAGCCGGCTGAATGCCTGGTCCTTGAGGATTCATCCTCCGGGATAAAATCGGCGAAACGCGCGGGCTGTTTCTGCGTTGCCGTGCAAAGCCCGTACTCCGGCCATCACGATCTCACGATGGCAGATAAAAATGCGGATAGTTTGCTGGATGTCCTGGACTTGCTCTGAAAAAATCAACGGAGGACCAATGACTAAAGCCGAAGCCCTGAAAGAACTTGTCAAAGCCGGAAAAATGATAGCCGAGCTTGGTTATGTGATAGGCCCCGGCGGCAATACAAGCATCCGTTGCGGAAACACGGTCTATATAAAAGCTTCGGGCGCTTCTTTTGAAGACTGTGATCCCAAAGATTATGTCGGTGTAGATCTTAATACCGGAGAACTGGTTGACGGAAAACGCAGGCCATCATGTGAAACGCTTGCGCACATTGCCTGCATGCAGGCGGCAAAAGGAGTGGGCGCGGTCGTTCACTGTCATCCTACATATGTTTTGGCCTGGGGCATGAGCGGAAAGATGCTCAGGGCTTCCAACCCTGAAATGGTTACGATTATCGGTTCAGATGTGCCAGTGATGAAATACACCCCGTCCGCGGGAGCTCCTTTCGCAAAAAAACTTCAGAAATATATCAAAGAAGGCTACAACGCCGTGATAATCCAGAATCACGGAATATTCGTAACCGGCGACAATATCCGGCAGGCGCTCTACAGGACAAGGCTGATAGAGGACGGGATAAAGACAATGGTAGCGGCAAAGATTCTGGGTAAGATTCGCTATATGACAAGCAAGGAATGGAAAGAGATAGACAACGCCGAGTTTGAAGATTACAGGCGTACTTTGCTCAAGATGAAAGGCTGAAAGAGTTTAATTCTTCTTTTTTCAGCAGTTTTCCCTGCGCTTGACTACCCCGGCAGGTCGTGATAATATCAATGATTACTCCGGTATAACTAATCATTCGGAAAGGGGAGAAAATGGGAAATAATGAGCTGGAAGTTATAAGGCATAGCGCGTCCCACGTGCTCGCGCAGTCGGTTAAGCGGCTCTATCCTGAGGTGAAGCTTGCTATAGGGCCGTCAACCGAAGAAGGCTTTTACTATGACATAGACAGGGATACTTCTTTTACAGAAGAAGATTTAGTTAAAATAGAAGCGGAGATGAAGAAGGTTGTTAAGGAAAATATCCCGATAAAGCGGAAGGAACTGAGCCGGGCGGAAGCTCTTAAGTATTTTGGGGACAAAGGCGAGATTTACAAGGTTGAACTTATCAGCGAGCTGCCGGAAAACGAGATTATCTCTGTCTACGAGCAGGGAGAATTCACGGACCTCTGCCGCGGTCCCCATGTCAGGTACACGAAGGAAGTAAAGGCCTTTAAGCTGCTCTCGGCTACCGGAGCCTACTGGCGCGGAAGCGAGAAAAATAAGATGCTCCAGAGAATTTACGGCACGGCCTTCGCCAATAAGGAAGAGCTTGAGGCGTATCTCAAGCAGATGGAAGAAGCTAGGCAGAGAGACCACTCTAAGCTGGGGAAGGAACTCGGACTCTATTGCACCAATCCCGCAATCGGCAAGGGCTTGCCTCTCTTTACCCCCAAGGGAGCGACCCTAAAGAGGGTCCTGATCCGCTGGATAGAAGACGAAGAGATAAAGCGCGGCTACCAGTACACCAGCACCCCTGTCCTGGCAAAAACCGATTTATATAAAATCTCCGGTCACCTGGATCATTACAGGGACAAGATGTTTGTTTTCAACACCGATGAGAAGGAAGAGGTCGCGCTCCGTCCCATGACCTGCCCGTACCAGTTCATGATTTATAAGGCCGATAAACACAGCTATAAGGAGTTGCCGATCCGCTACGCGGAAACTTCGCTGCTTTTCAGGAAAGAACTCTCCGGAGAACTGCACGGGCTCATCCGTATCTGGCAGTTCACGCTCGCGGACGCTCATATAATCTGCATGCCTTCCCAGGTGGCTGAAGAGTTTGAGAAGGTGCTGGACCTGGTGCAGTATGTGATGAAGACGCTTGGATTGAAAGATTATTGGTACAGGTTCTCAAAGTGGGATCCGAACAAGAAGGATAAATATGTGGACAACCCGAAGGCCTGGGAGGATTCACAGTCTTTGATGAAAAAGATACTGGACAAGAACAAACTGACTTATACGGAAGCGGAGGATGAAGCCGCCTTCTACGGCCCGAAACTTGATTTCCAGATGAAGAATGTCTGGGGCAAAGAAGAAACCATGTTCACCATTCAGATAGATTTCGCTCTGCCGGAAAGATTTGACCTGACCTACACGGACAATGAAGGCAAGGATGTCCGTCCGATGGTTGTGCACCGCGCTTCCATAGGCTGTTATGAGCGCACCATCGCGTTCCTGATAGAGCATTACGCGGGCGCTTTCCCGACCTGGATGTCTCCGGTTCAGGCAAAGATACTCACTATCACGAATAACCAGGACGAATACGCGAAAAAGATTCACGCTGACCTGCTTGCGGCCGATGTCCGCTGCGAGCTGGACCTTCGCAACGAGAAGATAGGCGGAAAGATACGGGATGCCAGGCTGGAAAAGGTTCCGTATATATTAATAATCGGCGAGCAGGAAGCTTCCGGTAACAAAGTTGCCGTAAGGCGTAAAGGCGCGGAAGACCTCGGCCCTATGGATTACGCGAAATTCAAAGAAATGCTCCTGGCAGAGATCAGAGAAAAGAAAATCTAGGCGTTAATCTGAGTAATCTATTTTTGTAATCTGTGTAATCATTTTCACGGAGGAAAGATGGCCCTTTTCAAGAAAACCAAACCGGACGAGGTTGAAGTGCCCTTAAAGAGGCGCGTCGGGGTCCCTAACGGGCTCTGGACTAAATGCGATTTCTGCAAGGAAGCGCTCTACACTAAGGTGCTTGAAGAAAACCTCAAGGTTTGTCCCAAGTGCGGATACCATTTCAGGATGACCTCGAAAGAGAGGGTCAATCTGCTTATGGATGAAGGCACTTTTACGGAAAACTGCGGGCGGCTTGTTGCCCTCGATGTCCTGGCTTTTCCGGAATACAAAGAAAAACTCAAGAAAAGCCAGGAAGCGAGCGGGCTGGACGACGCGGTTGTGACCGGAGAAGGAAGGATAGGCGGAATGCCCGTGGCTATCGGACTTACCGATTCCTCGTTTATGATGGGCTCAATGGGTTCCGTTGTCGGAGAAAAGATAGCAAGAATTGTTGAATTCGCTATCAGCCGCAAATACCCTTTAATAATAGTTTCCTCTTCGGGAGGCGGGGCCAGGATGCAGGAAGGAATCCTTTCTCTTATGCAGATGGCAAAGACATCGGCGGCGCTTGCCAAACTCGCCAAGGCAAAACTTCCTTACATTTGCATTCTGACGGATCCAACCGGAGGAGGGGTGACCGCTTCCTTCGGAATGCTTGGAGATATCACAATAGCGGAGCCAAACGCGCTTATCTGTTTCGCGGGGCCGCGCGTTATCGAGCAGACTATAAAGCAGAAGCTGCCCAAGGGCTTCCAGCGCGCCGAGTTCCTCGTGAGCCAGGGATTTGTTGATATGGTTGTCCAGCGCAAGGAAATGAAGGACATGCTGGTGAAGGTTTTGAAATTCTTCAAACCGGCGGAGCACAATTGAAGCGGGAAATGCTTTAATTCATTTTTTCAGGCAGAAGCCGCAGGGTTTCTGCCTTTTTGTTAAGGACGGTGAATATGAAAAAGCTTGAACCTGTGGTTTTAAGGAAACTCAAAGCCGGCGGCGCGTGGGTGCCGAGCCCGCTTGCTCTGCGTCCGGATAAAAAATATTATAATGAGGATGCCCAGCGCCTCCTCGCGCTTTACTACATAAGGGCAGGAGCAAAGGCTGTCGTCCCGGGAGCGCACACGGGCGAGTTCGCCGGCAAGGATTTCCTGCCGGAAAAAGAGCACCTTAATCTCTACCGGCAGTGGTTGAGGCTGACAAAAGAGATGACCCTTATTTTCGGCGGTCCGGAAATGCTTTCAATGTGCATGGTGCACGGCATAAAACACGCTCAAATAGCCGCGGAAGAAGGCTACGATATCGCCGTAATATCCCCGCGTCCTTTTAACGGAATGAACCTGAAGCAGCGGCTGGATTACTGCAAAAAAATTGCCTCGCTGATTCCGGTTTACGGATTTTACCTCCAGCCCAAGGCTGGAGGGGCTGAAATAACCTCTGAGTTCTGGAAGGAATTCTTTAAGTTCGGTTATGGGGCAAAGTTCGCCCCATTTGACAGATACAGGACGCTTCAAGGACTTGAAGCCGCGACTAAATCCCCCCGATTAAAAAACCTGGTGATGAGTACCGGCAATGACGATCACATAATAGGCGACCTCATGAGGACCTTCACCTTTGCCGGGAAGAAAGTATCTTTTTCCGGCGGCCTGCTGGGACATTTTGCGACCGATACATTCAGCGCGGTGAAATGGATGAATGCCGCCATAAAATGGAGAAAGACCGGAAAGTGGTCTCTGAAAGGCGATATCTGGAGTCTTTTGGACGCGGTTACACTCTGTAATGACGCGCTTTTTGACGCCGCGCCGAATAATTTCAGGAATTCCATCTTCGGAGTGAAATACAGGCTTTACAGGCTCGGACTCCTGAAAAGCCCGCTCTGTTTTTCGGAGAAGGGAAGCATAGGACAGGCCA
>Ga0209083_1003947_pt1 | contig 11855 bp, 15 predicted proteins | sample AM7aDNAmetaG_FD_184132 | JGI IMG/M metagenome (GOLD analysis project Ga0209083, IMG submission 184132) | Freshwater microbial communities from Finland to study Microbial Dark Matter (Phase II) - AM7a DNA metaG (SPAdes) (version 3) | ecosystem: Environmental > Aquatic > Freshwater > Lake ...
GAGGTAAAGATGTGCACCTATTCATCACCGCATGATATCGATCATGGGTATGAACCTGTATTTCAGGAGGTTCATCGTTAGCAAAAGCGTGGGTACTGTCCGTCATAGGTTCACTATCAAATAGCAATCAAACGATAACATCTATTGTTTTCAAGCCCCGGAGGGGCGGCATATTGGTAGCAAAGAACAAAGGGCCTCGATCCCGCTTATTTTTGTAGTAACGAAGGCTTGAGTGGCATGTCAAAAGAAGTTTCTCAGGAACCGCACCGCGCCCATACCGCTCGTTTATGCCATCCATAACCTGCATCAGCAAAGAGCGAAAGAGTCCTCCGGCGAAAGTTCACTTACAATAACCCCTGCTTTCTTGTAAGCATAGCCGCCCCGAAAAAGCACATCCCGCACCGAAAGCCGCTTCACCGTAAATTCACCATCAATAAAGCATACCGCAATATCCCCATCCTTCGGCTCGCACGCCGTAGAATAAAAAACCACGGTAGCTCAAGGGCTTTTGCTATGTACAGAATTTCAAGTCAACGTCCACCATGATCTCTGCCATGGTCATCGTTCTGACTATTTTCTTGATGGCGATGATCCTTATCATGCCTATCTCGATCCCGATGGCCAACTTCATCCCAATTAGCGCAACCGGAAACAAACAAAATCATAACAAATACAATAATCTTTTTCATATCCATATCCATTGATCGTTGGGGCAACACTTGCACTACTGTAAGTTTAGCAAAAATGGAAGTTATGGACAAAAGAATTGGGTGAAAAAATATTGGAGGTAGTTAACTTGACACAAATAAGGGTGGTAATATCAACCAAATTGGATCTGTGCATGACGAAGCATGTCAAAGGTATTGAGCCATTGCACGCCGAAGGCTTCGCAGATAATCGGTATAGGAATCTTTTTCTTTGTAGCTGGGTTTGGGCTCTCAAGCGTTACAATAACGCATCGGTGAACGAGAGCATAGGCAACAAGCCAAGGGTCGGCATGATCGAAACGTGCAAAATCCTCTTTAACGGCTGAAGAATACCGATTCTCTCCTTGAGACCATCGGATAATCTCGGTATACTTCTGCAAAACATCAGATGAGTCGGTTTCAAAAAAATAATTCAGGAAAGATTTATTGATCCAAACAACCAGTTCATCAGTGCCACGATTGATTTCATCAAGCACACGATCAATACTTCGTAGTTCACCGTTTCCTGCATGCTGGCTTAAGGAAGTCCAGAAACATGGGGCAATATCGAAAGCATAGTAATGTCTGGCAGCCGTCATCAGAACGTTTGAATCGAGAAGAAAGACCTGACTTGAACTCATACGCTTCTCCCGAATATCTTTTTTGCATATTCCTGAAAAGTATTCTTTTTCAGGTTTGTCAATCGCCAAGCCTCGCTGTACAAGGTCGTTCCAGCCTGGACCGAGCGGGTCAGCAAATCACCAAAACGGTGACCGATACGAATATTCTGGCTGGCATAGAAATTGCCTCCACCCTCATCATCAGCAGCTTTATGAGATAATCTGAGTTCATTTGCCTGCCAATCATGATAAAATCTGAAAAATTCATCACGGTTGATCAGCTCCAGATCCAAAAGACGACGTGCAGCAACAATTTCACTAACCTTGAATCTTTTCGCTAGCAACTGATAAGGATTATCCTTTCGGGACAGTTGAGGCCATATTCCTCTCAGAATGTTCGATGGAACAAGAAACTCAGCGGCAATATGATTACAGGCAAGTTCGATCTCATTATTTGCCGGTTGCAAATCCTGTAAATCAAAAGCCGCACTTGCTCCAAGCCAAATATGTGCAAGTTCATGGGCAAGAGTAAACATCCGAGCTGCCTTTCCATCCGCTCCATTGAGAAATACAAGAGGCGCATAATCATCTACAAGCACAAACCCTCTAAATTCTGCAGGGTCAAGCTTACGGGATGTATTATTCTCAACAATCCCATTGGACATGACTAATATCCCTGCATTTTCAACCTGCTGTATCATTGTTTTTAAAGCCTCTGTCCAAGACGCTTGTCTTTGTGCCCAGTCTTCTTCGATCCCAATGGCGCATCTGATTTGCTGCGCTATTATTACGGGATCTCCATCGGGTGTTTCAGAACCCACAAAAAGCAGCCTGCCATGCCCCTCGGAAATGAGATATTCTCTCATCCAGGCCTGTCTGCGCTGCATCAACTGAATTGTATCAATAAGTTCTGGGCTGAACTGGCGCTCAGGCTCATCGGTTCGTGTACGATAATTTGCAATTGGGAAGTACTCATCCGGCGGGGCATCGAGCAAAAGATAACCAAACGGAACAGCAGCAGCTTTTGCAAATTCCTGCAGTTGAAGAAAAGTTGGCTGAACAGTTCCACTAAGCCACTCGCCTATCTTTGTGAATTTTTGTTTCAACTTGTCCTGTCTACAAGACCGTTGCAACGCCCACTCGATTACTTCTGGTGTAATAGCTATTCGCATCACCACATCCTGACTGAAATTTCGACGAAAAAACAGGAAAAAAGTTTAAACTACCGAAAAATTCCTGAATAGATTTCAACTTTGAATTTACAAAAATAGTAACTACTACCATATTCCTCCACCTCGAAAATGTTCTTAACACTCACCCACCATAGGCCTCAGAATATTCTTTGAAGTTATTATGGCTCCGCACCCTCCATAGTACCGGAAGCGGCTCCGCCTGAAGCATGGCAGCCAGCATCTTCGCTTCGCTTTCTGCCGACTGCCGCTACTCGCTACAGTATGGGCGGCTCAGTGCAATCGAATGCCAGCAGGCAAGCATGTATTGAGCCAAAGGCTCCTAAATGGGTTGGGACAAGACTTTTTCAAGTAAGGTTCGGGAGAGTAAATATAACCCTGGAGATTCGCTTTCTCGCGGACCAGCAATGTTTAGTACATTACTATCGCTCAGTCCGACGAGCCAATCGCGGACCAAATTTGCCGCGTCAGGTTGGTCTACTTGCACGATCAGAAATGGTCGCCCCAATTCCTCAGCCGTCTCGCGAGTCAAATCAGTTCCCGGCGAAGTATCAGTATCGGAGTTCGTGACAAGCACAAGAGTCGCGTCGCTATCACGCACATTTAAACGAGTGCGTTCTGCGGGAATACTGGTTTCGGTTTCTATCATATCAGGATACTTACCTAATACGCCTGGCGGGTTTGGGAAGTCTTCCGCCCAACCACCTTTGGGTACCCAACCACCATAGCGGAGTCCAAGCATAATTGCAACATCCAATGCTGCGCGGTCAGCACCGGTTTGCGCACCCGAGATAATTTTCATAATCCTGTAAATATTCCGAGTACGGGCCGCTGGCGCCCCCAATGAATACAGTTTTTCTACAAACATCAAAGCATTTTCCAGTTTACCGAAACGGTTTGAGGCAAAGCCCCTGGCATTCTGGTTACTCTTTATCCAGGCGCATGCCTTTCATGGGCTTGGGCCTTGGCGACCACCTTTTGATGCGGTTCGACCATTTGTTTTTTTATCATCTTGTCGAACTTTTTCCGGATTGGGGGCAGGTTAACAAACGGGGCAACGAAAGTATTCAACAGGGCGGTGTTGAGTTCTGACGGGGGAAAAGTCTTGTAAACGTCCATGCGGCGGAAAGCGCGGTGATCGGCGGCGAAGACGATACGCAGGCGACCGTAAATATCATCGCGGAAGAGGTTAAGGCCTCCCACTCCGAGGAAGGTCTGAGGGCGGAGGTAGCCAGCTTGGGCGTAGGCCAGCGCGCGGGCCAGCAACTGGTCGAGCAGGCGGTCGAGGTCGGCGGAATTGCCGCTTTCATCGCTGACAACGCCAACAATATTGGCCCTTTGAAACCCAAAGAAACCGCTGAAAATCTCCATCAGGTTGGGGACTTGGCTGAATGGGCCAGAGATGACAAAGGCCACCTGCTTGCCGACCAGGACCGGGGTGTGGGTATTGAAAAAGATGCGGTCAAAAAACATCTTCCAGCGTGAGGACAGGTAGCGGTCCACCATTCGCCCGGCATAGATGAGAACATCCGCTGTCATAACGGTCGCTTTGTAAAATTCGATGTACCCATCTTTGCCCGTGTAGGCGCAGCGGTAGTTTCCGCCACATTCCAGGCAGCCCAGGCAACTGGCTTTGATATCAATGTCATGAATATTGACCACGGTCACTTCGCCTGCTAAAGCGCTACTGCAGCGCGCCACCATTTTCGCCAAATTGCTGTCGGGCTGCTGCTCATCATGCAGGATGACCACCTTCTTCCCTGCGGTGGCAACTGGGTTGGGCTGAAGCTCAGGCTGGTAAGAAAACTCGCGATAGGTCAAGGGCAAATATTGGCGCTGGGTGGGCGCCTGATTCTGGATGGCCTCGAGAAACTGTTGGCCGAACCGGGCAAGCTGCTGGCGGCCTTCTTCCTTGAGCAGGTCATACATATCAGGCGAGAAGGAGTCGACAAAGCGCATTTCCAGGTCGTCGCAGATGGAATGGATGTAATTGTGAGCCGTGTGGTCAAAGAAGTGGATGGAGGTAGAGAGCGAGGCGGCGTATTTGCCAGCGAAGGCGGCCTGCGCGCCACGTTCGAAGATCAGTTCAATGAAACGTTTGTAGTGCGCGTGAACGATGAGGATATACAGGGGAAAGCCCCACAGGACTGCGTCTGAGGCGCGCACCTGGTCAATGACGTGGTTGAAAGCGGCCTGGTCGGTTTCGAGCCGCTTGATTCTTTGAGCGATATGGATAATGTTAAACTCATGCTGGGGATAGATCTTGGCCAGATAGGCCACCGACTGTATGGTGACGCTCAATTCTCCCTTTGGACTACCATTGAGAACGGTGATTTTCATTGTGATTTCTCCTTATTAATCCTATCTGCTACTTGCAAAGTGGGAATTCGACAGGTTGCTGGTGATGACAATAGTATAACCCTGAACCGGTCTGTGGCTCTCGTTGCCTTTCTCTGTCATGTCTCATATCTCCTTTTCATTGAAGATATGACTTCTCACACTGTCCACGAAAATATAGCAAGTTCACTGTACGTATGAGCCTGCATACAGGCTTCTTTGTTTGATTGAAATTGCAATTCCACGATAAAACGACGCTTTCGAAATAGGCAACAAACCTGCGATTCCTTTCGTGTTTTTTAATCTTTTCCATGTACGGTATCTCCCATTATTGTCTCATAATATATATTGCTTTCGCATATAGTATAGTAAAAAACCGAAAGAGCAAAATAGCGTAAGAACCGATAACCCTCCTTGAAAATGATATATCTTTCGCTTTATTATTCTTAATTTTTCTTTATTTGTTTTTTCCCCAAAAATGTCTCTCGCACTTGTCTATATTTGTCTACATCTTTCTATTCTTTTCATTTTTTATTTTATTTTTTTATTTTTTTATTTACAAGGCAAGTGCAATTATTATTTGGAATAAAAATTCCAAAAACTATAATTACCTCTATAAAAATATTTTACAGGAAAAACTCTTGTAATAATGCCACGCAAACTATTAGCGCTATTGGCATTTATAGCAAACTTTAATAAAAATATTTTTCGACCTTGAGGAACATCTCTGATCGGTGGAGTCTGTCAACATTTAATCAATAATTATACGTTTCAGCCTCTTTGAACATCTCCGGACGGCAGGATAAAAAAAAGCCCATGCGTAAAACACATGAGCTAAATGATAGAATTTTGTGCGTTGTTCTTTATCAGGCAATAATCGTTTTAACTCCCTGAAAAGTGCCCCCTATACCATCAGATACACTAAAACAGTATGGATTTAAAAGTATATCTCTGTGGACTGCGTGAGATACGGAAAACAAAAAAGCCCTTGCTGTACAAGGGCTTAGAGTCTTTATAGTATGTTAAAAAACTCTTCTTTTTGTGGAGATGGCGGGAGTCGAACCCGCGTCCAGAACATTGCTCAATAAAGCTACCACACTCATCTCAGGTGTTCAGTGTTTCATGAACCAGTGCTACACCTGCAAAGTTTGGTTCACTATCCCTCTTTAAATCACCCGCCTGCCTTTTCGGGCAAAAACAGTTGGGGCTTACTTGCGCGAACCGAAGCTCAAGCGCTGGTTATGCCATCCGGTGGCTTCAGAGTAAGCGCCTCCCCCATCGGACGATGGCTGGTTAATTAACTTGTGCTAATCAGGCAGCCATTGCATACGAATAATCGTCTGCATATAATGTTGCATAGACTTCTTTTACGAGTCCATCCATGCTGAAACTCGGAGTGCAACTCCATCTTGCATCTACCCTGTCGAAAGCCTGTCATCCCCAGAGTACCAAAGAACAAGTAGTAATAACTATATAAACTTTTTAAGGCAATAATCAACAACAATCCCGCCAGATCCGGGGATCTCTGTTGAATTATTACGCTATTTCAACAGCTATCAATATATCACCCATGCGGGGCTTGAAACTGATCACAACAGGCCCTGAGTTCAGCCCAAAGCAGTTCAGCGCCCACAGCTCAGTTCAATCCCGGGAGTTCAGGTGAGTTCGCAACAAGCTGATACTCACCACCTTTTGAGCGCACCGAGCGGCTCCACATCCTTTCATAAGCATCACCAAAGACGATATTTCTCGATGCCTCAGCCGTGTACCAGGCGCCCTCTTCAAACTCTGCTTCAAGCTGTCCGGCGCTCCAGCCAGCATAACCAAGGAAAAAGCGAATTTCGGAGGGAAGCATAACTCCGGTATTAAGCAGATAACTCAATTCCTCCTTGTCTCCTCCCCAGAATACTCCGGTCAGAATCTCATGAGAATCTTCGATGAGATCACCTCTGGAATGCAGAAAATGCACCGTATCAGCCTGAACGGGCCCGCCCTTATGCAGAAGTTCTTCTACTTCATCGAAACCGGCTATGGCTTCACAAACCTTAAATTCCATTGGACGATTCAAAATAAAACCCAAAGACCCCCGCTCATTATGCTCACACATAATCAAGACCGTCCTCTTGAAATTTGACTCCAGCATATTGGCTGAAGCAAGCAGAAGTTTTCCGGCTTTCAGCTTATCAAATTCGTTTACCATTTTCTTCTTCTTATGTTTTTTGCTGCAAATAGTCAAGCAATTCCTGAGCATGTTGGGCAGGATCGACTTTAGGCCACACCTTTTCAATCACACCCTGCTCATCAATAAGATAGGTTACCCGACTGGTACCCATATACTCACGCCCCATAAATTTTTTTAACCCCCATACACCATAAGCTTCCACAATCTTTTTGTCTGGATCGGAAACAAGCCTGAAGGGAAGATTATACTTCTCGGCAAACTTTTTATGTTTGCTTTCATCATCAATGCTTATACCAAGCACATCGACCCCTGCAGTGTTAAATTTAGGGAAATTATCACGAAAAGCACAAGCTTCCTTAGTGCATCCCGGCGTGTCATCTTTCGGATAAAAATAAAGCACAACCTTGCGTCCACGGTATTCTTCAAGGGTCACAAGCTTTCCATCCTGGTCACTTGCCGATATTAGAGGAGCTGGAACACCCTCTTTCAGAATTGCTGTTGGCATGAATAAAACTTATTCTGTTTATAAATACGTTCTTTACCTATGTTCTTGTTGAATTATTCTTTTTTAAATCCATTGCAACAATAAAAAGTTTCTTGAAACACCCATGAAATCTTTTTCATTTTGTCCTCTTTGCAGTAATAAACTGGAGCAGGCCATGATTGATGGACGCGATCGAATGTTCTGCCCCTCATGTTCCTGGGTGCACTATATCAACCCGCTTCCGGTGGCTGTCGCTTATACCCTCAATAAAAAAAACGAACTTCTTGTGATCCGGAGAGCTCATGAACCGGCGTTCAATGAATGGGCTTTGCCTGGCGGGTTTCTGGAGGCTGGTGAAGAACCATACGAGGGGTGTCTGCGCGAACTGATGGAAGAGACATCGCTTAACGGCAAAATTGATCGTCTTATAGGTATCTATCACAGGGAAGTCGAAATGTATGGTTCGCTGCTTGTTCTGGCCTACAGGGTGATCGTGGATAATGATTCCATAACGATCAACCATGAACTGTTCGATGCAGGTTTTTATCCGAACCATCTCATTCCTGAAGTCAGGATTCCTCTGCATCTGCAGATCATCAGAGATGCCACTCTGCAAAATTCTGTTCAGGATTAAGCATCTTGCTTGCTTTCATTTTTACGGAGATAGACAGAATTTCACGTATATTCTTGAGTAATTGTAATTTTAGCTTTCCAGTAAAAAGTTAAAAAGGAATTTCTACCCATGACATTTTTAAAATATTTAGTAGGTGGAGCGATCGCTCTTGCGGCCATCCAGCTTATTCCTTATGGCAAAAACCATAACAACCCACCAGTCACTGGTGAACCGAAATGGGATTCTCCACGAACCATTGAACTGTTTGACCGAGCCTGCAAGGACTGTCATTCTAACAAAACCGTCTGGCCCTGGTACAGTTCTGTGGCTCCCATATCGTGGTTGACTCAGATCGATGTTTCATTGGGACGAGACGGGTTCAATGTTTCTGAGTGGGGTCGACCAGAGGAAAATGAAGGCGAAAAAGCTGCCGGTGAGGTAAGGAAAGGCAAAATGCCTCCATTTATCTACCTTCCCGCCCATAAGGAAGCCAAACTGAATGCTGCGGAGAAACAGGAGCTGGTTAATGGACTCGTCGCAACTTTCGGAGATAAAAAAAGCACTGGCAAGAATAAAAAGGATAAAGACAACGATTAGAAAACAGCATAGCTGCCCGTCAATTGGCTAAGCTGCCTGATTATTTGACCGCCTGGCATAAGTTTGAGCAATTATTCTCATGAACCCTTCGAGTTTTCCCAAACGAGCCATTTTTGCGCGGCAGAATTATCCTCTCCATCTGGCACTGTTTCTCCTTACAGTGCTTACTACACTCTGGGCGGGAACATTCTGGGGCGGGCATCCGGCAACGTTCGCCTCTTTTCCGCTCTTCATCAACTCTCTTGCCTCTGGCGCTTCATACTCGGCTTCGCTGCTCCTCTTTTTGAGCGTTCATGAGTTTGGCCATTTTTTTGCATCGATGAACCATCGCGTGCGGGCAACACTTCCCTATTATCTTCCTGTACCGCCGCTGCCATTCTTTCTCAGCCTTGGTACAATGGGAGCGGTCATAAAGGTCAAGGAAAGGATTCCCGGAACAAACGCTCTCTTTGATATTGGTATCTGGGGACCCATGAGTGGATTTGCCGTATGTGTCGGACTTCTGGTCTATGGTTTTTTGAATCTTCCGCCTGCTGACTTTATTTACACTATCCACCCTGAATACCTTACACAGGGGGCTTTGCAGACACCTGTACCACAAGGAGAGCTCATACTTGGCAAGAACCTCCTCTGGATAGGACTTGAATATGTTATTGCGCCGAAAAACCTTCCACCAATGACCGAGATGTATCACTATCCGTTCCTTTTTACCGGTTGGCTGGGTTCACTGGTTACCGCGCTGAATCTGCTTCCTATTGGCCAACTTGATGGCGGTCATATTACCTATGCCATGTTTGGCCAAAAAGGACATGCGAAAGCTGCCAGGGCTTTTCTGCTCTTTATCAGCCTGCTTGGCTTTCCCTCTTTGCTGAAGCTGCTGCTTTCGCTGCTCAAACCTGACGCTGTTTTACTTATACCGCCTGTAATGCTGCAGTGGTCGTGGTCTGGCTGGATTCTGTGGGCATTCATTCTTTCTCGGCTTATCGGGCTGAAGCATCCCCCGACAGGAGATGATTACTCCCTGGATGCTTCAAGAAAAGTCTGGGGATGGGCTGCTATTGCGGTGTTTTTTGTGACATTCATACCAGTACCGTTCGGAATAACATAATGAGAGACCCTCGCTTTATAATCAACTGCACCGACAGAAAACTTGATCTCTGTGAAGGACCGAAAATCATGGGTATCCTGAATACAACCCCTGATTCGTTCTACGATGGAGGATTATTGCTTGGAAATACCAGTGATGTCGATTTTGACCTGGCTATTAGTTATGCGCTTGAGATGATCGGTCACGGCGCTTCGATTATAGATATCGGGGGTGAATCTTCACGACCCGGAGCCGAAAAAATTTCCTCAGCCGAAGAAATTGCACGCACAGCACCGCTTATTGCTCTTTTACGCAGTAAAAGCGATGTTGTGATTTCAATTGACACCTACAAGGCGGATGTTGCCGAACACGCCTTACGGGCAGGAGCAAATATAGTCAATGATATTTCCGGGTTTACCTTTGACAGCAACCTTCCTGCCATCTGCAGCAAGTACAATGCTGCGGTGATCTTGATGCATACACCGATAAAACCGGAATTAATGCAGTGGAGTACCGGAACTGACTCTGGCGATGAAGATATCTTGTCGAGGGTCAGTGGTTTTCTGGCCAATGCCATTGCACGGGCTGAAAAATATTCTATTGAAAACATTATTATTGATCCGGGGTTTGGATTTGGAAAAAGTGTTTCGGAGAATTTCCGGCTTTTAGCCCTTCTCGGATCTTTGCATAGTCTGGGCAGACCGATTCTGGCAGGTGTATCGAGAAAATCATTTCTTGGTCACGTTATTACGCCGCCCGGAGATACAATCGCACCTCCTGTTGAAAGGCTTGCTGCCACCATAGCTGCTGAAACTATAGCTTTGATGCATGGAGCAAGTATTCTCAGGGTACACGATGTCGAAGCGGCTGTGCAGTGCATGCGTGTTGTGGCTGCTTTGAATGAGGAGTAAAAGGTTTGTCGGGAGAAGCTTGTTTTTTTGTTAACTTTTCTTTCTAAGCCTGAATCGAGACCGCCAAAACCAGCCGCGTTCTGATGTATCTTTCGAAAATTGAACTTTTTGGCTTCAAAAGCTTTGCGAACAAGGTCAGAATAAAATTTGACAAGGGACTGACGGCGATCGTTGGCCCGAACGGATGCGGCAAGACTAATGTCGTCGATGCAATGCGTTGGGTGCTCGGTGAACAGAAATCTTCCCTGCTGCGGTCGGCAAAGATGGAAAACATCATTTTTAATGGGTCTAAAAACCTGAAGCCTCTCAGTTTTACCGAAGTTTCTCTGACGATCGAGAATACCCGAAATGTCCTGCCGATCGAATATACTGAAGTTACTATTACCCGCCGTCTTTACCGGAATGGGGAGAGCGAGTTCCTTTTAAACCAGGTACCCTGCCGGTTGAAGGACATTCTTGATCTGTTCGCTGATACCGGGATGGGCAGTGATGCTTATTCAGTCATTGAACTAAAAATGATTGAGGAGATTATCAGCAATAAAAGTGAGGAACGGCTGAAACTTTTTGAGGAAGCCGCTGGAATAACCCGTTATAAACAGCGCAGAAAACAAACCTTTAAGTTGCTTGAAAGTACTTCACGGGATCTTTCCCGGGTTGACGATGTGCTGGCAGAGGTGGAAAAAAAGGTAAAAGTCCTGAGGCTCCAGGTAAGGAAAGCTGAAAAACTGAGGGAGCTGAAAAAGAAGATTCGTGAGATTGATCTTGCTCTCTCGTGGCTTGCGATGGAGGAGTTCCGTGAGAAGCTTGAACCGATGCAGCGCAGTATCCAGAATGAGGAATTGCTCTACCATGAATGCACGGCAAAAATCGCCTCCATGGACAGCATTGCCCAGGAAACAGAGGTGCTCCTGCTCAGGCAGGAAACATCCCTTTCTGAAACACAGAAAAAGCTGAACGAGAGCAATCAGCGGGTGCATGCTCTTGAAAAACAACTCTTGCAGCACGAAGAGCATCAAAAGAATCTTGCGGCAGACATCGCACGAATCAGGGCTATCACCAGCAAAAAAGAGCAGAAAATCCATGAACAGGAGCTGCTCGAACGCGATCTTATACAACGCAAGGCTCCTTGTGAAACAACGTGCAACAAA